>Ga0209345_10001983_pt1 | contig 23534 bp, 18 predicted proteins | sample Cruoilmetagenom7_FD_187294 | JGI IMG/M metagenome (GOLD analysis project Ga0209345, IMG submission 187294) | Oil polluted marine microbial communities from Coal Oil Point, Santa Barbara, California, USA - Sample 7 (SPAdes) (version 2) | ecosystem: Environmental > Aquatic > Marine > Oil seeps ...
CTGGTGCCATGCTTGCTGCGGCAAACAGTGGCAGATCGCCTAGCCCTGCCGCCATTCCGCCTGTTTCGGCGCGGGTTTTTTCCAGCCGGTCGAGCACCGATTTTGCGCGCGCCACCACCTGTTTTGGCACGCCGGCCAGTTTCGCCACTGCTAAGCCGTAACTGCGATCTGCCGGTCCATTGGATAATTCATGCAGCAGCACCAGATCGCCCTTCCATTCACGCGCGCGAACATGGTGTAATGATAGCGCATCGCAGCTATCCGTCAGCCGTGCCAATTCGTGATAATGGGTTGCAAACAGGCAGCGGGACCGGTTCTGGCCATGAACCGCCTCTACCACCGCCCATGCCAGCGCCAATCCATCATACGTTGATGTGCCGCGCCCTACTTCGTCCAATATAACGAAGCTGCGTTCACCGGCCTGCGCCAGAATCGCTGCGGTTTCGACCATTTCAACCATGAAGGTCGAACGCCCCCGCGCCAAATTATCCGAGGCGCCGACACGGCTAAACAATTTGTCGACCAGCCCGATAGTCGCACTGTCGGCAGGCACATAGCCGCCCGCCTGTGCCAGAAGAACAATCAGGGCGTTTTGGCGCAGAAAGGTCGATTTGCCGCCCATATTCGGGCCGCCGATCAACCACAGCCGGTCATCGCGTGCCAGGCTGCAATCATTGGCGACAAAGCGTTCCTTCGAACCAGTCAGCGCGGCCTCCACAACCGGATGCCGCCCGCCTTTAATCGTTAGCACCGGCTCCTCGCAAATTTTCGGACGGCACCAGCCCCCTTCGGCGGCGCGTTCAGCTTGCCCGGCGCACACATCAAGCCGGGCGAGTGCGGCCGCGGTCACCGCAATTGCCTTGCGCGCGCCTGCCACTTGCGCAGTTAATTCCTCAAAGTGGGCTTCTTCTGCGGCCAGTGCGCGGCCGCCCGCCTCGGTAATCCGCGCGGCTTCCTCGTGGAGGCGGAGCGAATTGAACCGAACCGCGCCGGCCATTGTTTGGCGGTGGGTAAAGCCGCTGTCGGGTGCCATTAATGCATCACCATGTTTGGCGGGAACTTCGATGAAATAGCCCAGCACGCCATTATGCTTGATCTTTAATGCAGAGATTTGCGTTTCATCACGGTAGCGGCCTTCCAGCGCGGCAATGGCGCGCCGCGCATTGCCTGAAGTGGCGCGCAATTCATCAAGCACGGCATCATAATTTTCTGCGATGAAACCGCCTTGGGATCGTTCGGTGGGCGGGGATTGGATCAGGGCGCGCTGTAACAAATCAATCAGCGCGCCATGTCCGCCCATTGCCGGAAGCAGGCTTTCCAACAGGGGCGGGCGGTCAGGTTTGGAAGAAAGAAAATCAAGGATCCGGCGCGATTCCAGCAAGCCGTCACGGATTTGCCCTAAATCGCGGGGGCTGCATCTGCCTGCAACCACCCGGCCCAGCGCGCGCGCAATATCAGGAAGGGCGCGCAGAACGTCACGCAAATCAGCGCGCAGCAGCGGATCATCATGGAGCCATTGGACCAGCGCCAGCCGTGTGTCGATTGCTGCTGGGCCGAGCAGGGGGGCTGATAAATCATCTGCCAATTGCCGCGCGCCCGCGCCGGTAACGCAGCGATCTACTGCCTCGATCAGGCTGCCAGTGCGGCTGCCTTGTTGGGATTGCAGGATTTCCAGGCTGGTTCGGGTGGCTTCATCCATTGCCAATGTTGCTGCGCCTGCACGGGCAATCGGCGGCAGCAGCAACGGCAGTTTGCCGCGCCCGACATGATCGAGATAGGCGATCAATCCGCCTGCTGCTGCCAGCATTGCCCGTGAAAAATTGCCGAATGCATCCAGAGTTGCGATGCCGTGAATTGTTTTTAGGCGGGCTTCGCCTTCATCGCTGGCGAAAAAATGCGCCGGGCGCAGGATCGCATCGCTCGGGGCATCACCCCAGCCTTCTGCCGCGACCAGTTCGCTGGCGCCCAGCCGCGCCAATGCAGCCCCAATTTCACCGGGCGTGCATTCTTCCAGCTCCATCCGCCCGGTCGAAATATCGCATGATGCGATCCCGATTTCGCCGCGTAATTCGCACAATGCCGCCAGCACATTGGCCCGGCTCGGTTCAAGCAGAGCTTCTTCGGTGAGGGTCCCTGCTGTAACGAAACGCACGATTTCACGCTTCACCAAGGCTTTGTAACCGCCGCGCTTTTTCGCTTCTGCCGGCGTTTCCACCTGTTCAGCGATGGCCACCCGGCATCCTGCCTTGATCAATCGTGCAAGATAGCCTTCTGCGGAATGCACCGGCACACCGCACATGGCGACAATTTGGCCTTCGTGTTCGCCCCGGCTGGTCAGCGCAATATCGAGAATGGCGGCGGCTTGTTTGGCATCGTCAAAGAATAATTCGAAAAAGTCGCCCATTCGGTAAAACAGCAGGCAACCTTCGGCCTCGCGCTTAAGCGCAAAATATTGCTGCATCATCGGAGTGGGCCCACTGGCCTTCGCGCCCGCCATCAGGTCAGGCCTAGCCCTAGTGCTTCTGATTCGGGAAGGGCGGCCTGATCATTTCCCCCAAGCTTTCCCCTATCCCTTTTCCCACGCCTTCGTTACGGGGCGACCACCAGCTAAAAAAGGATCGCTCGTGGCCGACGAAAAGCAGACCAGCTTCACAGCGCGTGAGGCGCTATTCTATCATGAGACAATCCGGCCCGGTAAGATCGAAATTGTTGCGTCAAAACCGATGGCAACGCAGCGCGATCTCTCGCTTGCCTATTCCCCCGGTGTGGCCGCGCCAGTCCAGGCGATTGCCGATGATCCGGCCAATGCCGCTAAATACACCGCGCGCTCCAACCTTGTTGCCGTGATTTCCAATGGCACGGCCATTTTGGGCATGGGTAATTTGGGCGCACTGGCATCAAAGCCAGTGATGGAAGGCAAGGCGGTGTTATTCAAACGTTTTGCCGATGTTGATGCGATCGATATCGAGCTGGCGACGGAGGATACAGAAGCATTCATCAATGCAGTGGCATTGATGGAGCCGACCTTTGGCGGGGTTAATTTGGAAGATATCAAGGCCCCTGAATGTTTCATCATCGAGCAGGCATTGCGCGACAGGATGAACATTCCTGTCATGCATGATGATCAGCACGGCACCGCAATTATTGCAGTGGCGGGCCTGATCAACGCTTGCCATCTGACGGACCGTGAATTCAAGGATTTACGCATTGTTGTGAACGGTGCGGGCGCTGCTGCACTGGCCTGTACTGCGCTGATCAAATCGATTGGGGTGCCGCATGAAAATGTGATTGTGTGTGACCGCAGCGGCCCGATTTATCCAGGGCGCGATGATGTGGATCAATGGAAAAGCGCCCATGCGGTGCCGACCAAGGCGCGCAGTCTGGAAGAAGCATTGGATGGGGCGGATATTTTCCTTGGTCTGTCCGGCAAGGATGCACTGAAGCCCCAATGGGTAAAGAAGATGGCCAAAAGCCCGATTATCTTTGCGATGGCCAATCCTGATCCTGAAATCAGACCCGATGATGCCAAGGCTGTTCGCCCTGATGCGATTATCGCCACTGGCCGGTCCGATTTTCCCAACCAAGTGAACAATGTTCTAGGTTTCCCGTTTATTTTCCGCGGCGCGCTGGATGTGCAGGCAACTTCGATCAACGAAGAAATGAAGATTGCAGCGGCCTATGCGATCGCCGATCTAGCGCGGGAGCGGGTGCCTGAAGAAGTTGCCGCAGCCTATGGCACCAATCACCGGTTTGGCACTGATTATATCATTCCCGCACCATTCGATCCGCGTTTGATCGAACGTGTTTCGTGCGCCGTGGCCAAGGCGGCCATGGATACCGGGGTGGCGAAATGCCCGATCGAGGATTTTGATACCTATACCCTTCAATTGAAGGCGCGGCTCAATCCGACCACTTCGGTACTGAATAGTGTTTACGAAGAAGCCAAGCGCAACCCTAAGCGGGTGATCTTTGCCGAGGCGGAAGAAGAAGTTGCCTTGCGTGCGGCAATACAGTTTCGCGATTTTGGTTATGGCACGCCAGTGCTGGTTGGCCGGACCGACAGGGTCCGCGCAAAACTGATCGAATTGGCGGCGGATGATCCTGAAAGCTTCGAAATCCAGAATTCCGTTGATACCGATCTGGTTCCGCAGATGGTCGATTATCTTTATAAACGCCTGCAGCGCCGCGGTTATACCGAACGTGATGTGCGCCGGGTGGTCAATCAGGACCGTAATATCTTTTCTGCCCTGCTGGTCGCGTTGGGGCATGGCGATGCGATGATTTCGGGCCTTACCCGTCCTTTTTCACAGACAATGCGCGAAGTGAAATTGGTGCTGGATCCGAAACAGGGGGCAACCCCGTTCGGTGTGCATATGATGGTCGCTAAAAATTACACCGTATTTTTGGCTGATACGACCATTAACGAGCGCCCATCGTCGGAGGAGCTGGCGCATATCGCCCGCGAAACCGCAGCCGTGGCGCGGCGCATGGGGCATGAACCACGCGTTGCCTTCATGTCATATTCGACATTCGGCAACCCGAGCGGCAAATGGCTCGACAATATTCGCGGCGCTGTGGCCATTCTTGATGCTGAGAAACCTGATTTTGAATATGAAGGCGAATTGGCCCCCGATGCCGCGCTTAATTCCCGGGTGATGGAACTATATCCGTTCAGCCGGTTGTCTGGGCCGGCCAATGTGTTGGTTTTGCCGGGGCTTCAGTCCGCCAATCTTTCCGCCAAATTGCTGCGCGAATTGGCTGATAATGCGGTGGTCGGGCCGATGTTGATCGGCATGGAAAAGCCGGTCCAGATCGTTCCGATGACCGCAATTGTGCCCGATGTGCTGACGCTGGCGGTGTTGGCCGCGGCTGGCGTTGTATCCTGAGCATAGCGGCGCAGGCAGACCCATTGGCATAGGTGCCAATTGGGTATGGGTAGAAAATTGAACGTAGGGGTACCGGCGTAGGCGGCTGTAATGCCCAGCAGCCTGCTGCCATTCCCGCCGCAGTTATTGGCCGTAATTATTTGCCCCAATCATTGATGGGCCTAGCGCCGTTGATAACGAAAATACCATACTTCGTGCCCTTGGCGCCGGGCTTTCTTTTCGTAACGGGTTTCAGACCAACCACCGGGCCGGTTCTGGAAATCTTTGGGGCCTGAAATCAGCCAGTCGAATTGGCCGGAAACCGGATCAATGTGCCGCTGCATTACCATCAGCGCGTGGCGCAGATAGACCGGGTGGTCCGTCCCGAAACGAAATTCGCCGCCGGGTTTCAGTTTGGCCGCAATCATATTTAACGGGCCATCATTCATCATCCTGCGCTTTGCATGGCGCGCTTTGCGCCACGGGTCAGGATGCAGCAGATAGACGAAGGATAGCGCGCCGTCAGGAATGCGGGCCAGCACCTCCAGCGCATCCCCCATATGCAAACGCACATTGGTTAGCCCCATGTCCCGCACATGGCCAAGCGCGCCAACCATGCCATTCACGAAAGGTTCTGCGCCGATGAAGGCGTGATCGGGCAACATATCGGCGCGCGCTGCCAAATGTTCGCCCGAACCGATGCCGATTTCGAAATGAAGCGGTGCCTCGCGGTTGAACAATCCCTGCGTTGTCACCGGGCCTTCTTCTGGAATGCAGAGCGCTGGAAGCAGTGTGTCGAGCAATTCCTGCTGCCCCTGACGCAAAGCGCGGCCCTGCGTCCGGCCATAGAGGCGATTAAGGGTGGTGGGATCACCGTGTTTGTATGCTGTCATGGGTGCTGGCGTTAGAGAGTTGTTGGCTGGGCCTCAAGCGCAGGTGTCCGCTTTCATTTACAGCGCGGACATTAAATCCGCCGGTAAAAACCGCCGGCAAAGGAGCCTTGCTTCGGGGGATAGGATAAACAATCCCTCGAATGAGGCAAAATAATAAACCGCCCCGAAACCTGAGGGCCGGGGCGGTTCAATAATCTAGAAGATATTTTGGAAAATTATCGCTGGATAATAGACCAGATAATTCAAAAAAGGGGCGCTTACGCAGCCTCTGCCTTGGCATCCGGATCACGCAGCACATATCCGCGGCCCCAGACAGTTTCGATATAATTTTCACCTGCACAGGCATGGGAAAGTTTCTTGCGTAGTTTGCAGATAAACACGTCGATAATCTTCAATTCAGGTTCGTCCATCCCGCCATACAGGTGGTTGAGGAACATTTCCTTGGTAAGCGTAGTGCCCTTGCGCAGGGAAAGCAGCTCTAGCATGGCATATTCCTTGCCAGTCAGATGGACGCGTGCGCCGTCAACTTCGACTGTTTTTGCATCGAGATTGGTGGCCAGCTTACCGGTCCGGATGACCGATTGTGAATGGCCCTTGGAACGGCGAACCACAGCATGAATGCGGGCAACCAGTTCTTCGCGGTGGAAGGGCTTGGTCACATAATCGTCTGCCCCGAAACCGAAGCTGCGAATTTTGCTGTCCATTTCGGCAATGCCGGACAGGATCAGAACTGGCGTCTGCACCTTGGCAACGCGCAGTTTCTTGAGCACGTCATAGCCGTGCATGTCAGGCAGGTTGAGATCAAGCAGGATGATGTCGTAATCATATAATTTGCCCAGATCCAAACCCTCTTCGCCCAAATCGGTCGAATAGACATTGAAGCCTTCTGTTGTGAGCATCAGCTCAATTGCTTTGGCCGTTGTCGGCTCGTCTTCGATCAACAATACACGCATGGGAAAGACCCCCTTCACCCGAAACTTTGTCGCCCAAACCATATGGCCGGTAACCTCTTAGCAAGAGGTATTGAGCTGCATTAACCACACAAGTTCTGAACAGAAAAGGTTAATTAAGCGTAAATCTAGGATTCCCGGCGAGTCGGGGGCGCTGTTTGGCCCCTGTGGAGCGCCCTTTTTATGCCCGGGGCGATGCCGCGCGAATGTGTGATGAGGCAAATGCGATGATGGTGCCCGCAGCAATATACTGAGGGGCCATACATAAGCGGCGATATACTCAGGGTGCATTATTTCTTCGGCCGGAATTTCAGCGTAGCCCTTCCATCTTCTTCTGGCGGCGCCGCTGGACGCTGCTGCCGATCCCCATCGCCTCTCGATATTTGGCCACTGTCCGGCGGGCTAGGTCGAGCCCTTCTGCCTTGAGTAAATCCACCAATTTATCATCGGACAGAATTTTCTTGGGGTCTTCTACATCGGTCAACGCCTTGATCCGGGCTTTGACAGCCTCGGAACTTGCTCCGCCTTCGCTTTCGGCAGAGGCGACCCCGCTGGTGAAGAAATATTTCAGCTCGAAAGTGCCTTGGTCGCAGTGGAGATATTTGTTCGAGGTAACCCGGCTGACCGTGCTTTCATGCATCTCGATCTCCTCCGCTACTGTCCGCAGGGTCAGTGGTTTTAATTCCGAAACGCCGCGATGGAAGAAGCCAGCTTGTTGTTTGACAATCTCTGCGGCGACCTTGAGGATGGTCTTTTGCCGCTGGTCTAACGCTTTGATCAGCCAGTTTGCATCGCCCAGCTTTTCCTGCAGCCAGCTGCGCGATTCCTTGTCTACACTGCCTTCGCGCAATTCCAGATAATAGCTGCGATTGACCACCAGCCGGGGCAAGGTCGCCTCGTTGAGGTTGATTGTCCAGTTCTTGTCTGGGCCGCGCCCGATCAGAATATCGGGCACCACCGCAGCGCCTTCTCTGGCACCATATTGCAGGCCGGGGCGCGGATCATAGGTCCTAAGTTCGCTGAGCATATCTGCGAAATCTTCTTCATCGACACTGCAAATCCGCCGCAGCTGGGCAAAAGACCCCTTTGCAATCAGATCGAGATTTTCGATCAACCGTTCCATACAAGGATCGAACCGGTCCATTTCCTTAGCCTGAATCGCCAGGCATTCGGCCAGATCGCGCGCGCCGACCCCGGTCGGGTCGAGCGAATGGACGATTTTCAGGGCGTCTTCGACATCAGCAATCGGCACGTCCAATTCCAAGGCGACATCGCGCAGCGGCATGGTCAGATAGCCTGCTTCGTCGATCTGGCCGATCAAATAACGGGCCAGAGCCTCTTGCGCGGCATCATTTGATGCTAGGCCGACCTGTTCATATAGAAAATCGGCCAGACTGATTGATCCGGCCCCGCGTTCGTCAATCGAGGGGCCTTGCCCGCCCATCGCTGCAGATGCTGCGCCGCCCCAATTTTCGGCCCAGTTTTCGGCCAAATTTTCGCCGCGTTCACCATCCCCGGTATCACGGTCACGGTCGAGCGTTTCAGCGGCAATGTCGAGCGGGCGGTCTTGCTCGCCGCGGCCCTCGGCCATCAGGGCATCAGCGGTGGCTTCCTCGCGCGGCTTGTCAGTTGCGCCCTGTCTGTCATCGTCAGGGGCGGCGGCTTCGCGGGACATTTCGCCCGCTTCGAGTAGTGGGTTGGATTCCAGCGCTTCGCCGATGAAGGTTTCTATTTCCAGATTGGAAAGCGCCAGCAACTTGATCGCCTGCTGCAATTGCGGCGTCATTACAAGCGATTGGCTTTGCCGTAAATCGAGGCGCGGCCCCAAAGCCATGGTTCAGCTTCCGGTTCGATTGGGTGAAGGGCGGCAAGGCTGTGGCAGGCGGGCCATCGCAGCAATGATGTGCATCACAAAGTGAACCCTTCGCCCAGATACAATCGGCGGACATTCTCATCCGCGACCAGATCCTGGGGCGTGCCGGCAAATAACACTTGGCCACCATAGATAATGCAGGCGCGGTCCACGATATCAAGGGTTTCGCGCACATTGTGGTCGGTGATTAAAACGCCGATGCCCCGTTCTTTTAAGTCGATCACCAGATCACGAATATCGCTGATCGACAGCGGATCAATGCCGGCAAATGGTTCATCCAGCAGCATGATCGATGGTTTGGCCGCCAGTGCGCGCGCAATTTCGCAGCGCCGGCGTTCCCCGCCAGACAGCGCCATTGCGGGCGAATCGCGCAAATCCACCAGCCCGAATTCATCGAGCAAGCGTTCCAGTTCACCAGCGCGCGTTTCGCTGTCAGGCTCAACCATTTCAAGGACGCACATGATGTTTTGTTCCACCGTCATGCCGCGAAAGATCGAAGTTTCCTGCGGTAGATAGCCAAGCCCGAGGATCGCGCGGCGATACATCGGCAATTTGGTTACATCTTCTCCGTCCATCAAGATGCGTCCGGAATCTGGACGGACCAGACCCATGATCGAATAAAAACAGGTGGTCTTGCCCGCGCCGTTGGGGCCCAGCAGGCCAAGCACTTCGCCTTTGCCTACGCTCAGCGAAATATCGGTTAGCACCGCGCGTTTATCATAGGATTTGGCGATCGAAACCACTTCCAGCCCCCCTTGCAAGGTGGGTGCAGATGAGCTTTCGCGATTATCGGCATCAGCAGCAGGGCTGGCGGTAACTGTCTGGTCTATTGTCGTCATCATACCATTATGTAGCAGTGCTGCGCTGCCAGAAAACCCCCACGTCATGAATTTTGGCAAGCTTTGTGCATGTAGCCTTGAGGCAAGCGTGCATATGATGGTTTGGTTACCATGTTTGACGGCGAGGCCAAGATTTGAAATACTCCGAGTCGGATGAGGATATGGAGAGGGCTTGCGCATGGGTAAGGCGCTAGAACAAGTTACAAGCCAAGAGACGAAGGCACCGGGCAGGAAATGTGACTGGCGACGCGGCATGAGCGACAATGTCGCCTATGCATTGCTTATCTATACAGCCTTACAGATTTTTGTGACTGTTGGCGCGATGGACGGTGATGGTTCCTCGATTTTACCCTATTTCGGACTGGTCATCTTGGTGGTGGCGATAATTCCTGCGTGCCGCTTCTTTGAACGGCGCTGGAGCGATTTGACCGATGATGAGGCGGCCAGCACAGTATTTTCTCCTAAATATCGCCGGGATCAGTTTTGCTTGTGGTTTCTTGCGATCGGCCTGCCATTTGCACTGACCGCATTTTTCCAAGCGGTCATTCCGGCGTAACGTAGCCGCCGTTGGTGTTTGCGCCATCCACTGATTGCGAAACTTTCCCAATCAAGCGGATTGTAGAAATGGTTGCTGCGAATGATGAACGCGGCCTGCCATTTTTCGAATGACCATTTTTTGAACTGGCTAATTATCGCATAGCCGTTTTCCATTTTTATGGGCGTTGCGCGCAGCCTAGCTCTACCCTAAATGCGGGCCATGAACCGGACCACTTTATTTCATGATTGATGTTGCCACAGCACAGGATCGTTGTGCCCAATTATTGGACGCGGCCAAACGGCATGGCGCAACCAGCGCTGATGCCATAGCCATTGCCAGTTCTTCCGAAGCGGTGACTGTCCGGCTGGGGAAGCTGGAAGAGGTTGAGCGATCAGAGGGTGAGGAAATTGGCCTCAGAGTGTTTGTGGGGCAGCGATCTGCGTCAATCAGCACCAGTGATTTTTCTGCCGCCGCATTCGAAGAACTTGCACAGCGCGCCGCCGCGATGGCCAGCGCTGCGCCAGAAGATCCCTATGCCGGTTTGGCGCCGCCTGAATTGTTGGCAAAAGGGGGACTGCCTGATCTTGATCTGGAGGATGCCGGCGAACCGGGGCCGAAACATTTACGCCAAATGGCAGGGGAAACCGAAGATGCCGCCCGCGCGGTGGCGGGGGTAACCAATAGCGAAGGTGGCAGCGCCAGTTTTGGCCGATCGGTAGCAGCCTTGGTGACGAGCACTGGTTTTGCCGGTGGTTATGGCGCTAGCAGCCATTCCCTCAGCGCCAGTGTGATTGCAGGCGAAGGCGGCAATATGCAGCGCGATTATGCCTATCGCACGACGCGCCATGCTGCCGATTTGCTTGCACCTTCTGAAATTGGCCGCCGGGCCGGAGATCGGGCTGTGGCGCGGTTAAATCCAGCCGGAATGCCCAGTGGCAAAATGCCGGTGGTGTTCGATCCGCGCGTTGGCGGCTCGTTAATTGGCCATTTGCTGGGCGCGATTTCAGGCGCTGCAATCGCGCGCCGTTCCAGCTTTTTACTCGATCGTTTGGAAGAGGATATTTTCCCCTCCGCCATCCGGATTATCGATGATCCGCATTTGCCCCGCGGTTTGCGTTCACGCCCGTTCGATGGAGAAGGTTTGCCGACCGCTCGGCGTGAACTGGTCGAAGGCGGCAAAGTCACTGGCTGGCTCACCAATATGGCAGCGGCCCGCCAATTGGGCATCGCCCCAACCGGCCATGCAGCGCGCGGGGGCAGCGGCGCGCCCGGCATATCGGCCGGCAATATCCACCTTGAAGCGGGCACGGCCAGTCAGGCAGAATTGATCGCGGATATTAAAGATGGCGTGTTGATCACTGAATTGTCAGGCCAGGGCGTCAACATGGTTACGGGTGATTACAGCCGCGGCGCTAGCGGAATGCGCATCGTCAATGGCCAAGTGGCCGGGCCGGTTGCGGAGTTTACCATTGCAGGCAATCTTCTCTCGATGCTGGCCGCATTGCAGGCAGCAGACGATTTAGAAATGCACCGCGCACTCAATGTGCCGACCCTGCGGGTCGATGGAATGGTAGTCGCCGGCGAATAAGTCCGAATTTTCAGGTTCAGGCGGCGTCTGTTGCCCGCTGGATGGCTTCTACTACGATTTGGCGCGCTTCTGCGGCATTGCCCCATTGTCCGACCCGGACCCATTTTTCCGCCTCAAGATCTTTATAGTGGGTGAAGAAATGTTCGATCTGTTGCAGCACGATCGAGGGTAGATCGCCGCGTTCACCGACATCGGAATAATAAGGGAAGGTGGTATCCACAGGGACGCAGATCAGTTTCTCATCGCCGCCATGTTCATCTTCCAGATTGAGGACCCCGATCGGGCGGGCACGCACAACGCAGCCTGCGATGAAGGGCGAGCGGGCAATTACCAGCGCATCCAGCGGATCACCATCGGGCGATAAAGTGTGCGGGACAAAGCCATAATTCGCCGGATAGCGCATTGGCGTGTGCAAAATCCGGTCTACGAACAGCGCGCCTGATGCCTTGTCAAATTCATATTTAACCGGCTCGCCCCCTGAGGGCACCTCGATGATGACGTTGAGGCTTTCGGGCGGGTTATCTCCGATGGGAATCATGTCTATCTGCATGGGGCAAGCCCCTAGCGGGCAGTGTTGTATCCGCCAAGAGGCAATTGCTGCAGTGCAATAAAAGAGTGTTGCCTGCATGGGGCCATTGCAGGAGGCGCAGGGACCATTTAAGCGCGCGAATATCATGGCAAACAATACTCCTCAGGCAATTCGCGGCACGCAGGACATTTTCGGCAGGGATGCAGAGGCATTTGCCTTTGTTGTCGAAACATTCGAACGGGTGCGTAAATTGTACCGTTTTCGCCGCGCTGAAATGCCAGTGTTTGAAAAGACCGAAGTGTTTGCGCGTTCGATCGGCGAAACCACCGATGTGGTGTCGAAAGAAATGTACAGTTTCGAGGACCGCGGCGGCGAATCGCTGACACTGCGGCCTGAATTTACCGCCGGGATCGCGCGGGCCTATCTTACCAATGGCTGGCAGCAGCACGCGCCGCTCAGATTGGCAACACATGGGCCATTGTTTCGTTACGAACGCCCGCAAAAGGGCCGGTTTCGCCAGTTCCACCAGCTTGATGCGGAAATTATCGGCGCAGGCGAACCGCAGGCCGATGTCGAATTGTTGGCGATGGCCGACCAATTGCTGCAAGAGCTGGGCATAGCGGACGGGGTGACGCTGCAATTGAACACGCTTGGCGATGCAGGTAGCCGCGATGCATGGCGCAATGCGCTGGTCGAATATTTCCGCGCCTTTGTGGCTGATCTGAGCGAGGACAGTCAGGAACGGTTGGAGAAAAACCCGCTGCGTATCCTTGATAGTAAGGATCCGCGTGATCGGGCGTTCTTGGCCGATGCGCCGCAGATTGATGATTTCTTGTCAAACGAAGCGCAGGATTTCTTTGCTTGTGTAACCAGCGGCCTTGATGCTGCCGGGGTCAAATGGACACGCAATTCATCGTTGGTGCGCGGTCTTGATTATTACCGCCACACAGCTTTTGAATTCGTCACCGACCGGCTGGGCGCGCAAGGCACCGTGCTGGGCGGTGGGCGCTATGACGGGTTGATGGAAAGTCTTGGTGGGCCTTCGACGCCTGCGGTTGGCTGGGCTGCGGGGATCGAGCGGTTGGCGATGTTGGTGGCGCAGCGAGATGGGCCGGCAGCCGATGTGATCGTTGTGGTGGAAGACGATGTCTTGTTGGAAGCTGGAATTTCGATGGTTTCGAAAATACGCCGTCAGGGCGTGTCAGCGGAATTGTTCGCGGCGGGATCACCGCGCAAGCGGTTCGACAAGGCCGCGAAAGCCAAAGCAAACGCGATTGTCGCATTTGCGGTGCGTGAAGAGCGCCAGCAAGTCCGGTTTCGGATTGATGACGAAGCATTTGCACCGCTTAAGGCCCAGCTCGCGCTCTGGGCAGATGAAATCCAGTGGGTCAAATGACCATTACCGAAGAACGCCTGCACCAAATTGCGAACCGTTTTAGCGAGTTGGAAGCGAGGCTGGCATCGGGCACGTTGGAAGGCGAGGATTTCGTTGCCGCCAGCCGGGATTATGCCGAGCTGGAACCGGTTGCCCGGATTGCCGGTGAAGTTGGCTCCTTGCGCGCTGAAATGGCCGATCTTACCGCCTTGACCCAGGATCCTGAAATGCAGGATCCTGAAATGAAAGCGATGGCCGAGGAGGAGCTGGTTGAACTGGGCCAGCGGCTGCCGGCTGTTGAACGTGCGTTGGCGGTTGCCATGTTACCGCGCGATAGCGCCGATGCGCGGCCTGCGATGTTGGAAATCCGTGCAGGTACGGGCGGGGACGAGGCCGGGCTGTTCGCTGCTGATCTGCTGCGGATGTATGAAAAATACGCCGCGGAACAAGGTTGGAAGGTGGAGACCGTTAGCCTTAGTGCATCAGATGTCGGCGGGTTCAAAGAAGTGGTCGCCAATATCAAGGGCACCGGCGTGTTCGCCAAATTGAAATTCGAAAGCGGGGTCCACCGGGTGCAGCGGGTGCCGGTTACCGAAAGTGGCGGGCGAATTCATACATCTGCTGCAACAGTGGCAGTGCTGCCAGAACCTGACGAGGTTGATGTCCAGATCAATCCGAATGATCTTAAGATCGATATTTACCGCGCATCAGGTGCAGGCGGCCAGCATGTGAACACGACGGACAGCGCCGTCCGGTTGACCCATATCCCCACTGGTCTGGTGGTGATCCAGCAGGATCAGCGCAGCCAGCATAAAAATAAGGACAAGGCGATGCAGGTCCTGCGCACCCGATTATATGATCTCAAGCGCGCTGAAGCACATGGCGCGGAGGCCGAGGCGCGTAAGGCAATGGTGGGATCGGGCGACCGGTCTGAACGCATTCGCACCTATAATTTCCCTCAAGGCCGCGTGACCGATCACCGGATCGGCCTGACGCTGCACAAGCTGGATGAAGTGTTGGCCGGACCAGGATTGGGCGAATTGGTAGAGGCCCTGTCGGCGGAAGACGAGGCCAAGCGCCTCGCCTCGCTAGATGGCTGAGAATGTTGCTGCAATGATCCGCCGGGCAGCGGCGCAATTTGAGGGGGTGAGCGATACTGCGCGGCTTGATGCTGAATTGCTGATGGCCGAAGCGTTAAATGTATCGCGGCCCGAATTATTGCTGCGGCACATGGCGGATATGGGGGGCGCGGTGCCGCCAAAATTCGCAGAGATGGCCGCGCGGCGGATGCGCCATGAACCGATCGCCTATATCCTTGGCCATCAGGATTTCTACGGCCGCAATTTCATTGTGACGAGCGAAGTGTTAATTCCGCGCAGCGACAGCGAAAGCGTGGTGCAGGCCGCTTTGGATGTGGCCCCTGCTGAGGGCCGTGTTCTGGATTGCGGCATTGGTTCAGGTGCATTGTTACTGACGCTGCTGGCAGAGCGGCCCGGCCTTGATGGTATTGGGATCGATAATTCGATTGGCGCGCTGGCGGTGGCGGCGGCCAATGCGGTCCGCCTTGGGGTGCAAGAAAGAATGCAGGCGATCCGCCGCGACTGGCATGAAGAGGGTTGGCAGGAAGGTCTTGGACAATTCGATCTGATTATAGCCAATCCACCCTATGTTGAAGATGGCGCTCAGCTCGCTTCCTCGGTCAGCGAGTTTGAACCAGCGGGGGCCTTGTTTGCCGGTGAAGACGGATTGGATGATTACCGTATATTGATCCCTCAATTGCGCCAAATGTTGACCATTGGCGGTGCAGCAGTGCTCGAAATCGGCGCGACGCAGGCTGTGGCAGTGGGCGAATTGGCGCACTCAGCCGGTTTTGATGTCACCTTGCACCGCGATCTTGCAGACAGGCCGCGCGGGCTGTTGTTGCAATAAGGTCATAGCTTGTTGCAATAAGGGCTTGGCAAAGGGCTTTGCAGTGGCTACCTCACTTTCAAGACCAGCGGTTTGCGGCGTGTTCGCCACCCGCGCGGTCTGGCTCCTAAATTTGTCAGATCACTTGGGCTCATTGGCCCGAGTTGAATGCAAACGGGGCACCGCGACCCGCGTTTAGGCGGCCGCGGCATATGACATGCGATCTCGCTGGCAATTGCGCCGCCGATGGTCACGAATGAGGGAAAGATTTTCCTTGAACAACAATCGTAATAACAACAACCGCCGTCGCGGTCGTAATCCCAATCGGGCGCAGGGCGGCGGTGGCAATCAGTTAAACCGGATCGACAGCCGCGCGCGCGGAAACGCGCCCCAATTGCTCGATAAATATAAGAAATTGGCCCAGGATGCACAGCATAATGGGGATCGGGTGCAGGCGGAATATTTCCTGCAATTTGCCGACCATTATTTTCGTGTTCTGAATGATAATAAGGCCCGTCAGGATGAGGCCCGCGCGAAGCGCGATGAGCAGAATGACGGCGCCGGTGATACACGCAGCGACAGCCGTGTTGATGGCCGCAATGAACGCGGCGATGATGATAATCGCCGCAGCCCCCGTTCGCGCAATCGCTACGAAGAAGGCAGTGACCGCGATGGCGGCCAGAATGAAGATGGCCCCAGGAATGCCGATCGCAGCGGGGGCGAGAGAAGCAATCAGGAGCGCAGCCGCGGCAACAATGACCGTGGGCGCAGCAGTGGTTCTGGCGGCGATTACGCCCGTGATGATGGCGATGTCGAAGCGGCCGATGCGGCGCCTCGGCGCGCGCCCCGTTCGCGCTCTAAGCCGCGCTCTGAAACCCCTGCGGAACCCGGCGAAGAGCAGCGCAGCGCAGCCCGCGCCCCGCGCAAGCCACGTGCGCCAAGGCAAGCAGCGGCGGATGATGTTGACGGTAATGATGAAATTGACATTGCCGCCCTCCCCCCTGCGATTGGCAAATCTGACACTGAAACGCCGGTGAAAAAGCCTGCATTGCGCCCCCGCCGCAAACAGGCAGATGATAGCGAAGCAAGTGAAGTGGTTGGCTGATATGCGCTTTGCCATGGGTGTTGAACTGAACCGAATCTGAGCCGAGGGGCAGCGACAATGGAACGCGTTTTTGGTTTCGTTCGTCAAGCACCCGGGTATTTGGCCGCGCATCCACGCTTGTTGAGTGCAGCGCTTGGCCTGTTGGCGGCGACTGGATTTCCGCCTTTGGCCTTGTGGCCGGTTTCCTTGCTGGCGATCGGGGGATTGGTGTGGTTGATCCGCTCTGCTGCGACCACCCGCGAGGCAGCCTTGCTTGGCTGGTTATTTGGCGCGGCACATTTCACCCTAGCCAATAATTGGATTGCAACCGCCTTTACCTATCAAGCACAGATGCCCGCCTCGCTCGGCTGGCTCGCAATTGTTCTCATTGCACTATATTTGGCTATCTATCCTGCGCTGGCCTGCGCTGCCACGCATCGGCTGGCGGGTAGAGCAAGTTTTCTGATGGGCGGGGTGTGTTTTGCTGCGTGCTGGATTGTCACTGAATGGCTGCGCAGTTTCGTCTTCACCGGTTTTGCATGGGACCCGCTCGGGCTGGTCCTGCTTGGGCCCTTCGACCGGCCCGGCTTGGCCGCATTATTGCCGTGGATGGGCACTTATGCACTCTCGGGGCTGGCAGTTATACTCGGTGCTGGGCTGACGCTGCTGATGCGGGAAAAGCGCAGGATATTATTGCTGGTGATGGGGGCATTACTGGCGGCTGGAATGTATTGGCCTGCTGGCCCGCGTGAGGAGGGGGCGCTTCGCTTTACCTTGGTCCAACCTGATCTGCGGCAACAAGATCTGGATGATCGATCGCAATATGAAGATCAATTTCAGCGTATTGCAAACCTTTCGGCCAGACAGGGACCAGCCAAACCGCGATTGGTCCTATGGCCCGAATCAGGCGTGCCCGATTATCTGCGCGGTGGTTACCCGCAGCGTTATTATCGCCAGATGACCGCTGGCGGGGATCCTGAATTTGCCCGTTACCGGATTGGGCGGACGATTGGTGATGGCGCGATGCTGCTAACCGGGGCCGTTGATCTTGTGATCGAAAATGGCCGGGCTGTTGGCGCGCATAATGTGGTCACTGCCATCGGTTCGGACGGCGTGATTGCAGGCGGCTATAATAAGGCACATCTGGTGCCCTATGGCGAATATCTGGCGCTGCGCTGGCTGTTTGAACCATTGGGTGCTGCGCGGTTTGTGGCCGGAACAATCGATTTTTGGCCTGGCCCTGGCCCCCGAACAATGGATCTTGGCCCCTGGGGCAAGGCGGGCATACAAATCTGTTACGAGATTATTTTTGCAGGCAATGTTGTGGATCGAAACAATCGGCCGGATTATATTTTCAACCCGTCCAATGATGGCTGGTTTGGCAGTTGGGGGCCGCCGCAACATCTGGGGCAGGCCCGGCTGCGCGCAATCGAGGAAGGTCTGCCGGTGCTGCGCGCTACTACCACAGGTATCAGCGCGGTGGTGGATGCAGGCGGTGTGGTGCGTTCCCATATCGGGATACACCGCGCTGCGCGGATTGATGGGTTTGTGCCGCCGGCCAAACCCCCGACATGGTTTGCCCGGCTGGGTAATGTCTTATCGCTTGGCTGGGCTTTGTTGATGTTGCTTGGATCGCTGGTTGCCACACGATTGCGACATCGCTAGTAAGCTTTGAAGCACATAAAGATGTCTTTATATCAAGGCTACGGCCATCAAGTCGAGGTACCATGCGCAACAATTATCTGTTCACTTCCGAAAGCGTATCCGAAGGCCATCCAGACAAGGTGTCTGACCAGATTTCTGATGCCATCGTCGATCTGTTCCTGTCAAAAGATCCCGAAGCGCGGGTCGCCTGTGAAACGCTGACTACGACCCAATTGGTCGTCATTGCTGGCGAGATCCGTGGTCAGGGAATTATGGATGAAGAGGGTAATTGGGCCGAAGGCGTGCCGCAAGAAGTTGAGCGCACGGTTCGCCAGACGGTCAAGCAAATCGGTTATGAACAATCGGGTTTCCACTGGGAAACGCTGCGGTTTGAAAACAATTTGCACCCGCAATCAGTGCATATTGCCCAAGGCGTTGATGCCGGTGAAGAAAAGGACGAAGGCGCGGGCGATCAGGGGATCATGTTCGGCTATGCGTCGGATGAAACCCCCGACTTGATGCCTGCGACCCTCGATTTCAGCCATAAGATTCTTGAACGAATGGCCGCTGATCGAAAATCTGGCGCGGCGCCTTTTCTGGAACCTGATGCCAAGAGCCAGGTAACTTTGCGCTATGCTAACGAGCGGCCGGTTGAAGCGACCGCGATTGTTGTTTCAACGCAGCACGCCCCGGGCTATTATTTTCATAAGGGCGAAGGCGATCAGGCAAAATATGCCGAGCTGCGCGATTATGTGAAAGGCGTGATCGCAGATGTCCTGCCACCAGAATTGCTGACTGAAAATACGGTCTATCACATTAATCCGACAGGCTGTTTCGAGATTGGCGGGCCGGACGGGGATGCCGGGCTGACAGGGCGCAAGATTATCGTCGATACCTATGGCGGCGCGGCCCCGCATGGCGGGGGCGCATTTAGCGGCAAGGACCCGACCAAAGTTGATCGTTCAGCGGCATATATCACCCGCTATCTGGCCAAAAACATCGTTGCAGCAGATCTTGCGCGGCGATGCACAATCCAACTTAGTTATGCGATCGGCGTGGCAGAACCATTGTCGATCTATGTTGATCTGCATGGCACCGGCAAGGTCGAAGAAGCCCGTATCGAAGCGCTCATCCCGCAGCTTGTCCGGTTAACCCCCAAGGGCATTCGCACCCATCTGGGGCTGAATAAACCAATTTACCGTCAGACCGCAGCCTATGGCCATTTTGGCCGCACGGCAAAGGGCGATGCCTTCCCGTGGGAACGCACAGACCTGGTTGATGCATTGAAGGCAGCCTTGCTGGATTGAACGCTTAACAGATTGATGGGCCGTAAGATTGGGGCTGGCTGGACAGCCGGCCCCTTTTCTTATGCGCGCCCAATTCCGGCTGGTGGGCGGCTGCGGCCTTACTTGTCAGCACGGCTATCGCGCCTATCCAACGCTGCGCGCGCCAATCAACTGTGTTGGCATATTTTGCGCAGCCTTCCCTGCCGCGCGGAACATGGGTCATCTATCAACTAAGGTAATGGGCGGTGGTTTTTCCCGCGACTTCATCTGCGCTGATACCAGGGGCCAATTCAACCAATTTGAACGCGCTTGCATGATCAACGCGGCGGAACACCGCAAGGTCGGTTATGATCATATCTACCACGTTCCGGCCTGTCAGGGGCAGGGTGCAGCTGGGGATGAATTTCGGGCTGCCATCTTTGGCGCAATGATCCATTACCACGATGATCTTTTTAACCCCTGCAACCAGATCCATCGCGCCGCCCATGCCCTTGATCATTTTGCCCGGGATCATCCAATTGGCAATATCGCCTCCCTCGCTCACTTCCATCGCGCCAAGCACGGTCAGGTCAATATGCCCGCCTCGGATCATGGCAAAACTGGCCGCGCTGTCGAAATAGGCCGTTTCGGGCAATTCACTGATGGTTTGTTTGCCAGCGTTGATCAGATCGGCGTCAACGTCCTCATCATAGGGAAACGGGCCAATGCCCAACATACCATTTTCAGACTGAAGAGTGACATGCACGCCGTTGGGGATATGGTTTGCGACCAATGTCGGTATCCCGATGCCCAAATTGACGTAATTTCCATCCTCTAGTTCGAGAGCGGCCCGCGCGGCCATTTCGCCGCGTGTCCATCCGTGCGTGTCATGGGCCATCAGTCAACACTCCCCGGGGTGGCTTGGGCTTCGGGCTTTGCCGGGGTGTCTTTGTCTAGCGGCGCGATTAACGGGGCTGGGGTCAAAAACCACCCGGTGCCAAACAGGACCTCGAGCGGCGCGGCCGCTGACGGATCTTTTAGATAGTCGAACAATTCATCAAAATCACCGCGGGTGTCGCCTGCAATTGCAACTAGACAATGCGAATTGGCCAATTCGCGGCGGCGGGTTTGTTTGCGTTCGCCCTTGCCGCGCATCAGGATCAGTGGATCGCGGCCGAAGGGATCGAGGCCGGAGGATACCAGACGCTGCCGGATGGCCCCAGCCTGCCCGGCTGATTGCATGGAAATCCAGAAAACCTCAACATTTTGAACCCGCAATGCAGCCAACGCTTTGGCCAATGGCGGGTTGGGGGGGCTATCGTGATCCGGGTCAAAAGTGTTCTTTCCCGGATCAAGATCGAGCAGCACTGCGGGCGGCAAAATGCCGCATTGCGTGGTTGCAGGGTTGAGTAAGCCGGGTGCTTCAAGGATGGCTGAATGGAGCGGATCATCTATCGGGTCACGCGATGCCATCGCGGCAGCATGGCCGTAGAAATCGGCATAATCGCGCTTGGTTGTCTGGCGCCTTGGGGCTGTCTCACTGCGGATCAGCGTGGCGGGAATTTCTGTGATTCCCGCATTCTTATCAGGGGTTGCCGCCTGATCTTCCTTTGGGGCCAATTCAACCGATTCTTCCGCTTCGGACACCAGTTTCGCACCCAAATCAGGCCCTTTTTTAGCAGCCATCTCTTCCTGAGAAGGCGGCGGCGGCGCTTGCGTGATGGATACGCTGGAAGCGGCCTGTTGCGGTGAAGTTTGGGCAGGATCATCAAGAGGGGCGACCTGCTGCGGCGCAGCTTCCACATCCACCAATGGCGGCGGCGGGCTGGGCACAGCAATTTGCGCCTGCGCTTTGTCATCACTTTTGGAATTTCTGTTGGTGTGGCCTTTTGCCAACAGGCCGCCAGCGGCCACCGGGATGATCGCTGCGACACAGCCAGGCAGCATTATGCTTGCCCCTGCGATAATACTGATCCGAAAGAACGCTTTGTTCATCATGCAGCCTCTTTCTGACGAATTGTACGAAATTCGATTTTCTTGTCGTAGGGCGCGCCCACGATCATCCGCTGGACATAGACCCCGGGCAAATGGATGCAATCGGGATCGAGGCTGCCGGGCGGGACTATTTCTTCTACTTCGGCGATGCAAATCTTGCCGCATGTGGCCGCTGGCAGATTGAAATTGCGTGCGGTTTTGCGGAACATCAAATTGCCCGTTTCGTCCGCTTTCCATGCCTTTACTATGGCAAGATCGGCGAAAATCCCTTCCTCGAGGATATAATCCTCTTCGTTAAAGCGCTTGTGTTCTTTACCTTCTGCAATTTGGGTGCCCACCCCGGTTTTTGTATAGAAACCGGGAATTCCTGCCCCGCCGGCCCGCATCCGTTCGGCCAATGTGCCCTGCGGGCAGAATTCCACTTCCAATTCCCCAGACAGGAATTGCCGTTCAAATTCCTTATTCTCTCCGACATAGGAAGAGATCATCTTTTTAACCTGCTTGGTGCGCAGTAATTTACCAATGCCTTGATCATCAATCCCGGCATTGTTGCTGGCAAAGGTCAGTCCTTCCACCCCGCTGTCGCGGATTGCATCAATCAGGCGTTCAGGGATGCCGCACAGGCCAAAGCCGCCTGCTGCAACTAAAATTCCGTCTTTCAAGATCCCGTCGAGAGCGGATCTGGCATCGGGGAAAAGTTTGTTCATGCTAACTCCAAGGGTGCAGGAATTTTCTAGGGCGGCTTGGCGGCGATGTCACCCTGTCTCTTGCCCGTCTCTTGGACTGTCTTTGGGCCCTTATGCGCATCGCCCGGTGCCCATGCACGCGCAGTGCAGGCCATTCCAGCGGCAAACAAGTGGCAGGCCAATCGCGAAATATCCCTCGCCGGAAAAATCTGCCATTTGGTCGAACGAGGCTGGCCTCCTGATGGAGTGGAAGCAAGGGTGATTTTACAGGTTTAACGGGGGTCTCAATTGATGCGATATGGGGTTTTAATCATTGCCGCTGTGGTTGCGGCCTGTTCGGTGCAAACAAGCGCACAGGGCGCTGAAAGTGTGCCAGATTTGGCCAGCGTGGACAGGAGCGAGGCAGACCGCGCCCTTGATGCATCGCGCCGTCCGGCAGATGTGCTGGATTTTGCAGGGATTAAACGCGGCGATATTGTGGCCGATTATTATGCCGGGCAGGGTTATTACACGGCGCTGATTGCACAATTGGTTGGCCCCAAGGGAAAGGTTTATGCGCTAAATCCGCCTAGTTTTATCGATGGCGAAGCATGGGATGTGCTGTTGGGGAAAAACCCCAATGTAATGGCGCTGACTGCCCCGGCGGATTCGTTGCATTTGGCGCCGGGTAGCGTTGACGTGATTTTTTCCCATTTGGTCTATCATGATCTTTATTGGCAGTCGGATAAATACAACCTTCCCGCGCTTGATGTGTCTGGTGTTGCCTCCAATTGGTTTGCGGCACTAAAACCGGGCGGCCATGTTGTGATTATTGACCATTGGGGCCCGCCAGGTGATCCGCGCGTCATTGTCGATCGTCTGCACCGGATTGATCCGGCAATTGTAAAAGCAGACATGGCTGAGGCCGGTTTTGTGTTGGAGGCTGAATCCAAAATGTTGCAGTGCAGCGAAGATGATCAAAAAAAGAATGTTTTTGATCCGGCTGTGCGGGGCAGGACAAGCCGGTTCATACTCAAGTTCAGGCGTAAATAGGCTGGTAGAGCAAGAGGTGTTGCGTATTTTGCAACACAGAATGCTTTTTTCGCACTTGCACAATAATCGCCTCCCCTACATATGAGACGGGCCTTTTAGGCATCCTCTCCCAAGACTTTTAAGGCCCGGCCAGCAATGGTCGGGCCCTTTTTTTGCCCTGCGCCGGGCTGGATATTATGCTCTGCGCATTGCCAGTTTTGGTGGGGATGGGGTGTTTTGTTGCGCCATTTGGAACAGGGTTTGTTTGCATCCGTGCGCTGCGCTTCCTAGCTATGGGGCAGCAATCAACACACTGCACGCAGGAGCAAGCGCCCGATGGCTGAAGCTGAACCGCAAATAGAACAGAAAAAGGTCAGGCTGCAGGTCGCCGCCGCGCGGCAGGAGGAAAGCGGCCAGGGTATTGCCCGTTTGCCGCGTTCAGCCTTTCAGGCATTGGGTATTACAGAAGGCGATGTGGTGGAGGTGACCGG
>Ga0209345_10001984_pt1 | contig 23531 bp, 17 predicted proteins | sample Cruoilmetagenom7_FD_187294 | JGI IMG/M metagenome (GOLD analysis project Ga0209345, IMG submission 187294) | Oil polluted marine microbial communities from Coal Oil Point, Santa Barbara, California, USA - Sample 7 (SPAdes) (version 2) | ecosystem: Environmental > Aquatic > Marine > Oil seeps ...
CACACGCCCCAAAGGGGAGCTCGTTATCCAAAAAGGATAACCCTGTCGCGGGGTGGAGCAGCCCGGTAGCTCGTCAGGCTCATAACCTGAAGGTCGTAGGTTCAAATCCTACCCCCGCAACCAAAAATAAGTCAACATAAACAGTGACTTACACCACGCATCAGCGCGGCGATTTAGTGTGCCTAATCGCTCCTGTCCGAACATTGTCCGATAAGGAGGCGTTGCCCAGATAGTTGATTTATCCATTTATGGGGTTCCTAGGTGAGCTTATTAGGTAAGGTCAATGGCAGCGATGCTCCAAGAACTTACTTTCTATGTAGTAAAAGCTAGAAGTAAAAAAGTGCCCATTTCTGCTTCGATACGCAATATTGACACAGTCATAACCGCATCTTACAAATTTGGTTATGACATCTGACAGACCTAACATCCTTCTTATCTTTGTAGACAATCAACCGGCAGGCATGATGGGATGCTCGGGTAACACCGAAATCCACACGCCAAATCTGGATGAGTTGGCGGGGCACGCGACCCGATTTAGCGAAGCATTTTGCCCCAATGCGATGTGCTCTCCGTGTAGGGCGTCAGTTCTTACAGGTCTCATGCCGTCGCAGCACGGCATTCATACGTGGCTGGATGACAGCAAGATTGCCGAGTGGCCTAACAACTATAATGCCATAGAAGAATTTGACACCTTGCCCGAGCAACTGGGCAAAGCGGGATATGATACGGCCCTGATTGGCAAGTATCACTTAGGGATAGCAGATCAACCGCAGAACGGGTTTGACGAATGGGTCACGATGCAGATTGGGCACGTTCTGTCATTTTACGACAACAGCATGGTCGTAAATGGCGAGCGCCTGCAATACCCAGGCCACTCGGTTGATTTCTTCACAGACCATGCGGTCAATTACATCGACAAACGTGGCAAGGATCAGGTGGATCCGTTCTTTATGTTTCTGACCTATCCGGCGCCTTATGGTCACTGGCCATCTATACAAGGTGAGGCCAAGAACCAATTTGCCGATTTGTATAAAGACACGCCGTTCAAATCGGTGCCACGGGAAGGTATAAGCTCGGAACTTATCGAGTGGTTGCTCGTCAATCAGGATAAGGGTTTTTATGGCGACGATTTTTATAAAGACATCTTGCAGATGCCGAATGACCTACCGACATTGCGCAACTATTACTCGCAGATGAGCATGGTCGATAATGGCGTGGGGCAGGTACTGGCTGCGTTAGAGCGGCAACAGATTTCTGACAATACGCTAGTGATTTACACATCTGATCACGGCATGTCTCTGGGGCAACACGGGTTTTGGGGACACGGCGAAGACACATGGCCATCAAATACGCATCGTGAGGCCCATCACATTCCGCTGATCATCAAACCGCCGGATGACAGTCATACTGGTAAGGTTGCACAAAGTCTCGTCGGTACGACCGATATTCATGCAACGATACTGGACTATGCGGGTTTGCCCTCCACATCATCGGAAATAACCCCTTCCAGAAGTCTGCGGGCGCTTATTCAGTCTGGCGGTAATCCGTGGGACGAAGCGGTTTTCATGGAGCAGGAAGAGACGCGGTCGATACGTACCAGCAACTGGTTGTTGATGCGGCGGATCGATCCAACAGCTTATGATTTCAAGACCGAACTTTATGATCTTGAGGACGATCCGGACGAACGTCAGAATGTGGCTGAGGAACCTGCCTATCAGGAAGTTCTGGAAGATCTTTCAAATCAACTGGACGCGCACTTTAAGAAATATTGTAATCCCAAGTGGGATCTTTGGCACGGCGGCACAGTGAAATCAAATTCGACAAGACCGTTCCTTTGGCGCGAAGTATGGGGAGACGACTGGGAACCCGGTTATTGAGGTTCAATATCGTCCAATTAATGGGCAAAGTCGAACCTCGATCTCACCAAAGTCATCCACCCAGCTCTAGGTCATATTTCACGGTCTTGAACGGCACGCCGTCAGGATCCACTTCGGTATCGAGTTCTCGGGCATAGCGATGACCTTCATAAACTGCAGCGGCAATGGTGGCCGGACCGTAGCAATCACCGATACGGCGTACAGATTTTATGCCAGCAGTTTTCAGTTTGTCAGGGGCATTCATCAACGCATTATAAAGCGCGTCGTTAGGCAGGCGCATGGTCACCGGAACCATTGCGCCGGAACGTTTGACGCTTTCGCCGGTGACAAGGTTGACCATTTCGACCGCACCCCCGCCAAGCGTCACCACAGAGTGGCGCGGTAGGATTTCCACCCCAAGGCCGACAAGTCGTTTCTCGATGTGTTGCTGCTCAAGTGTGTACTCAGTCCAACTGCTCACACACAAGCCCGGTGTGCACAGCGCGACCTGATAACCCTCACCTGCTAGCAGTTCGGCCATCATGCTGCCCATGTAGTAGTGATCATCGTCAAATACCACGACTGGACCTTTGTCGGGCCGTTTGCCGTCCATAATATCGTCGGGGCTTAGGGAATGTGGGAAAATGGCACCCGGAATAGGCGTGCGGACATGCCGCCCGATACCATCACGACGCCATTTAGCGCCGGTGGCAAGTGCCACATGGTCCGCGCCAAACTCCAGCACCTCGTCCGCACTCAGTTCGCTGTTTAGGTATAGATCAACATTGGCCATGGGGGCGATTTGCCCCATTCGATAATCTCGCACGCGAGCCCAGGCATTGAGGTTTGGTAGTGCGCTTTCACGGCTGACGCGCCCGCCAGCCTCGGACCCAGCCTCAGCCAAGGTCACACGGTAGCCGCGCTTGCCCAGTTGATGTGCTGCCTCCAGCCCGGCGGGGCCAGCACCAATCACCAGCACGTGCGAGTCTGATTCTTTTCGTGCGATCTGCTCCGGATGCCAATCCTTGCGCCACTCTTCTCCCATCGTTGGATTCTGGGTGCAGCGAATAGGGGCAGAAATATTGTTCCACGCTGCACAGATATTGCAGCCGATGCATTCACGGATATCGTCCGCACGTCCTTCTTCAATCTTTTTCGGTAGAAACGGATCAGCGATGGAGGGGCGCGCCGCGCAAATCATGTCCACCAGCCCCCGCCGAATGGCCGAAACCATGGTGTCGGGCGAGGTGTAACGACCCACTGCTGCAACAGGTTTACTGCTGACCTGCTTGACGAAGGCAATATAGTCTTCCTGATACCCTTCAGGCGCAAAACGCGAGGTCATGGAATCGTTTTCCCAGTCAGCGACGTTGACGTCCCACATGTCCGGCATTTCAGCCATCATCTCGATCGCATCGCGCCCTTCATTTTCCCATTCCAGCCCGTCGGGGCCCATCATTTCGTCAACCGCAAAACGCGCAACAACGCCCATGGTATCACCGACGGCATCAAGCGTGTCTTCCAGCAATTCCCGGTAAAGCCGCAGGCGGTTTTCCAGACTGCCACCGTATTCATCGCTGCGCTGGTTGTGGCGGCGCGACAGGAAATGTGAGGGCACCGTACCGTCATGCCCAGCATAAACCACAACAATATCAAAACCCGCCTCTCGCGCCCGCAAAGCCGCGTTGCGATGCCAGCGGCGATAGGCGCGGATATCGCTTAGATCCATGGCGCGGGCCTGTACCGGATGATTATGCCATGTGACGGGGCGGTGCATGGGACCGATGGGAACCTCGCGGCTGTAAATATTGCCTGTGTCATGACCGTTATGGACCAGCTCTACCGCAGCTAGACTGCCATGTTTGTGCACTGCGTTAACCATACCTGCCAGATAGGGCACATCCATATCGCCCCATAGTCGGGTCTCGGTGAACGGTTGGACATCACCTGTCGGGTGAAAGTCGCATTGCTCGGTAGCAACGATGCCCCAGCCACCTTCGGCTTTCATGCCGCGCATGGCGATCATGCTGTCGGGGAACATGCGGCCCATGCCGTTGCAGTGCGGCGCCTGATAGAACCGGTTTGGCGCTGTGACGGGACCTATCTGGAGGGGTTCAAACAGGATATCATAGCGTGGATCACGGGGCATCGGATATTTCCTTCATGGGTGGTATTTTGTTAGTCCTTTAGTGAACTGTGGTAGGGTCAACCGTTCAAGTCGATCCAGATTGTTTTCAACTCAGTATATTGGTCATGTGCGTGAATGCCGTTGTCACGCCCTCCGAAACCCGAAGCCTTGAAGCCACCGAACGGGGTCGAGATTTCGCCTTCGGAATAGGCGTTCACGCCCACGGTCCCGGCCTTTAGCTTGCGGGCGTATTTATGCGCTTTGGCGATATCGCGGGTATAGAGCGTGGCGGCAAGGCCATAAGCTGTTGCGTTGGCCAGTTCGATTGCTTCCTCGTCGCTCTCTGCCTTGGTGATGGCAACGACAGGGCCGAAGATCTCTTCCTGAAAGATTTCCATCTCGGACGTGACGTCGGCGAAAACCGTGGGTTTGAACGTCAGCCCCTCGCCCTTTTCTCCGCCGCACATCAGGCGTGCACCCTGTGCCTTGCCGCTGTCGACAAGTCCCGAGACCTTGGCCATATGCTCGGCGCTGACCAGCGGGCCGTTCTGGGTGGTGGGATCCAGCGGATCGCCAATAATCCAGGTATCAGCCTGTTTTGTCAGTTCGGCCACCAGTTCGTCGCAAACGGATTTATGGGCGATGATGCGGCTGTTGGCGGTGCAGTTCTCACCCATGTTCCAGAAAATTGCATTGGCTTGGATCTCGGCGATTCTGGCGATGTCGGTTGCGTCTTCCAAGATCACGGCGGCACTTTTGCCACCCATTTCCAGACAGACTTCCTTCATGTTGCTGTCCGCAGCATATTTCAGAAAATAGCGCCCCACCTCGGTTGATCCGGTGAAGGTCAAGGCGTCCACATCCATATGACGGCCCAGAGGTTCGCCCACATCCGGGCCCATGCCGGTTACTACGTTCATCACGCCGGGTGGTACGCCAGCCTCAAGCGCCAGTTCACCCAGACGCAGGGCGGTAAGGCTGGTTTGTTCGGCCGGTTTGACGATCACCGAATTGCCGGTGGCCAGCGCCGGACCAATTTTCCAGGCCATCATCATCAGAGGAAAGTTCCACGGTAGCACCGCGACGACCACACCAACAGGTTCGCGCACGATCAACCCGACAGCATCCGGGGCGGACGGGGCGATCTGATCGTATAGCTTGTCCTGTGCTTCAGCGTGCCAGCGGATGCAGTTAGCAGTCTCCGGAATGTCGATCTCGACACAATCCGTGATCGGCTTGCCAGCATCAAGCGATTCCATCACTGCAAGTTCTTCGGTGTTCTCGTCGATCAGATCCGCCAGCTTCAAAAGGACTTGCTTGCGTTCAGAAGGATGCAATGCGGACCAACAGCCGCTTTCGAAGGCTTCGCGGGCCGAGACCACTGCCGCATCCGCGTCTTCCGGCCCGCAGGCCGGCAGGCTAGCAAGAATTGCACCCGTCGCCGGATCAACCGTGTCAAATGTCTTGCCAGACATTGCCGATACTAGGTTTCCATCGACAATTGCCTTGGCGGGAACAGTTAAACTGCCTGCAATTGATTTATAGTCCGTCACTATCTTTCCTTTCCAGTTTTCGTTCTAGGTGAGAAATTCATCCGGGCACCCTACAATTTTTATGCCCATCCGATGGCTGGTCATGCTTAACGCCAGCAACCCCTTTTAGTTTCTTTCGTCTGAGTTCCGTCGGAGAAACGCCAAACAGGCGCCGATACTGCGCTGTGAATCCGTTAGAAAACCCACAGGCTAGGCCAATTTCCTGAATGCTCAGGGGCGTATTCAGCAAAAGGTTATTCGCGTGGCTGAGGCGTAGTTCCAGGTAATAGGCCACGGGGGTCTTGCCAAACTGAGCTTTAAAACGCCGTTCCAATACTCTCACCGACAGCCCGATTTGATCGGCCAGACTGACGATGCTTATCGGTTCTTCAACACGTTCGCGCATGATCTGGAGGCATTGATCAAGGGCTTTGTTGGGCATTGTCGTCGTTGCGCTGCCACGTTGAAGCTGTAGGGTGCCGAAATCCCGGACTTGTTCCAGAAGGAAGATGTCGGCCAGCCGGTCCAGTAGTACTAGGGGTAGGTGGGGCCTTATCACAGCGAACATCACGTCGTAGGTTGAAGTCATACCGGCGCAGGTAACAACACTGCCGTTTTCCGAGGCAATAACATCTTTTGCCACAAATCTTAGATCCCGTTCACGCAGGATCGCCGAGTTTTCCCAATGGGTTGTGACCTTCCGGTTTTCCGACCCGCTCTCCGTGATATAGCGGCTGGCCGCTTCGGCCAATAAAAACACGCGCGCTCCGCGATGGGTGTAGGCTGGAATCACGTTTCCAAGCGAAAGCTTATTGCATTCTGGGTCGGCATTACCGGGAACGAACAGGTAGTTCGCGTCGGGTTTTTCTGGAAATGGGTCTGAATGGAATATCGCGTCACCGGCGCTTCTGACTATCCCGCCGTCACTGGATTTGAACGCCCAGTCGAATACCGCCGCGGTGCTAAGCCTATTTGCGATGCGCAGAACATCCACAATAGCCGCCACTTCGGTCAAGACAAATCCATCCGAAATCGCGATATCGACGCACCACAGGTGCGCGTCGTCGTGGCTGATGTTGGTATGAATTTCATCGGAACCGTACATGATTTTTCAAACTTCAAGAATGGCGTAGTGTTTCTTCACATGGCCCTTGATGGTCCAGCTGCAGACGGTTCCCTTGGGAACAAAAAAGCAATCCCCGCCGCGGAATGTTTGCGCGGTTCCGTCCTCTTCGGTGATAGTCACTTCGCCGTCCAGCATGCGCACAAACTCATGGGTCGGAAATGGGAGCATCTTGCTAACCATCGGGCCACTCTCCCATGTGCCAACGTGGAAGTTTCCGGCATCGTTGGTGAAGATTGTGTGATTCTTTTGCGCTGGTGCTGGGCTTTCGGTTTCGAACGGATCGCTCGTGTCCATCGACGTCATTTCCACATCGGGATCAAGAACGCGAACGCCACCTTCTGCCGATTTAATTTTCGGTGTTTCAGCATTTGGGTCAAGGTAAGTGATGTAGAATTTCTTGAGATATCCTTCCTGATGCCAACTTGTCGGGATGCCATTGCGGAAATATGCACAGTCATTCTTTTGGACCGGAACCACATCGCCGCCGTCATGGACCATCTTGAATTCACCCTCAAGAACCCAGATGAATTCATCACCGGGGTAGGGGCCAAATGCCTCGCGCATAGTGGTTGTGTCCCACACGCCTACATTCAGGCCAATCGCTGGATCGCTATAGTAAACATGTACATGCTGCGTTGGCAGAGGCGATTGAAAATCGGCTGGATCGCATTCCATTTCAGGGATTTCGGATCCGCTCGGCCCGTCACGTTCAAGGCGGATCACTCTTTTTTCGATACTCATGTCATTCTCCCGTAGATAGGTTGGCACAGGCGCAAGATTGTTGAGAACCGCCCTGACCACTTTCCAGTTTGTACAAACATTGTCTTGACTTGAAATAAAAATCAACCCTATCATTGAACGATCATTCAATCGATGGAAAGCTATTTCACGAAAAATCGCCAAGCAGGAGCCGAAAAAAAGAAGCAATCACAGTGACAAATGTCACAACCTGAGAAGCGCACGAATGGTTATATTGCCCGACAAATATCCGGGCGCCAACTAGGGAGACCGAATATGGATGTAGTTGATCAATTAGGTGAACTTGGCGAAGGAAAGCTAAGCCGCAGAAAATTTACGAAATCGCTTATGGCAGCCGGGATCGGCGTCGCGACAACACCATTGACTGCGGGCCTTGCTCGTGCAGCCGCGGGTGATCAGGGTACTTATTTTACATGGGGTGGCTATGACATTCCGGAATTGTTTGTGCCATATGTCGAAAAACACGGCGAGCTGCCGAATTTCGCAACTTTCGGTGGCTCCGAAGAAGCACTGACAAAAATGCGCGGCGGCTATGTTGTTGACGTTTCACACCCATGTAACGCTGGTATTCCACGCTGGATTTCTTCTGGCCTGTTCCAGCCGATTGATACATCGCGCTTGTCGAACTGGTCTGATGTGATACCGGAACTTTATAACCTTCAAGGCAATGTCGTCGACGGCAAGCCATATCTGGCGCCGTTTGATTGGGGTCAAACCTCGATCACCTACCGTACAGACCTTTTCGATCTGGAAGGCGAAGAATCCTGGGATATGCTTTGGGACGAACGCTACGCGGGCCGTTTGGGAAGTTTGGCATCGGGTGGTGACGCTTGGTGGTGTGGCGCTATCAAGGCTGGTGTTGATCTCAAAGATATCGACACGCCAGAAGCCTTTGAGAGAATCGCTGCAGTCATGCGTGAACAGCGCCCGCTAATGCGCCTATACACCGACGACACCACCACACTGGAACAGGCACTTGCCTCCGGTGAGATGGTTGCTGCGATGACATGGAACAGCTCGGCCACGCTACTGAAATCCGAAGGTGTTCCCGTACGTTTTGCAAATCCGAAAGAGGGTGCGCTGACTTGGGTATGTGGTCTTATGATTCACAAGGACGCGCCAAATCTGGACAGCGCTTATGACATCATCGATTCCTTGCTGTCTGTTGAATCGGGTAAGTTCATGATCAATGATTATGGTTATGGCCATTCCAACAGGAAGTCCTTCGACGCGTTTGACGAGGAAACTCTGCTGGGACTTGGGCTGAGCAAGAACCCTACCGATATCCTTGCGGCTGGAAAATTCCAGATTCCACAATCCCAAGAATGGGAAACCAAGATGAACGCCATGTTTGAAGAGATCAAAGCAGGCTTCTAAAACCTATTTTCTTCGAGCTTGGCTGGTTTTTATGACCTGCCGGGCTCGAAGAAATCGAAACAAACAAGAACTTCGCCGCATCGGGCGGCGGGTTCACTTTCGTACTATATCCACCTTGGAGCATACCCAGCATGAGCGTAGAACCCGCAATAGCTGCGTCTAGCAGTCTGGCGCCTTTGCCAAAAACCGGCAGGTTTAGCATGATGCTGCAACGGTACGAGGCCTTGCGCGCGTATACTCTTTTGTCGCCGACGTTACTTATCATGGCGCTTGGTATCCTGATACCATTTGGCATTCTGATTGTTATGAGTTTTTGGACTCAAGCTGGCTTCGGATTTGATCTCACTCCGACGATTGCTAACTATGAACAAGCGGCAGATCGACCGATCTACGGTGCGCTGCTTAAACGATCTTTATGGATGTCGAGTGCGGCTACTATCGCAACTGTACTGTTGTGTTATCCTATGGCCTACTTCGTCGCATTCCATGTGCATCGTAACAAGATGATGTGGATCGTACTGATGACTTTGCCGTTCTGGACAAGTTACCTGCTCAGGGTTTTTGCCTGGAAAGTTGTGTTGGGTTATGAGGGCGTGATAAATTCAGCCCTGATGAGTCTAGGGCTGGTCAACGCTCCGCTGGAGGTTCTTCTTTATAGCCAAACTGCCGTGATCATAACCCTCGCACATGCTTGGGCGGCTTTTGCAATCTTGCCTATGTATGTTTCGCTGGAAAAAATCGACAAGTCACTGCTGGAAGCTGCGACCGATCTTGGGGATGGTCCAGTGATGCGTTTCTTGCGGATTACATTGCCGTTGTCACTGCCGGGTGTGATAGCGGCCACCCTGTTGATTTTCATCCCTACGACAGGAGACTATATTACACCTGCGTTGCTAGGCGGTCCTGACGGCATGATGATAGGCAACCTCATTCAAAAGCAATTCGGTGCCATTAATAACTGGCCTATGGGGGCGACGCTTGCGATTATCCTAATGCTGTTGATCGCGACGATTTCGCTTGGGTTCATGTTCGTCACCAATTTCGTCAGGAGGCGAATTTCATGAGCTCCGGATCTTATATCAAACGCCCCAACAGGCCACTCCAGTTTTATGCGATATTGTTCTTGATCGTTCTATATGTGCCGGTCCTGTTTTTGCCGTTGTTCAGCTTCAATGACTCGATCTATGTCCGGTTTCCGCTCACAGGCTTTACATTCCAGTGGTATATTGAGCTTCTTGACCGTGATCAGGTTTGGGCCTCGCTAATGAACAGCATCAAGGTCGGGGTAACCACGTCGATTATTGCCACCAGTTTCGGAGTTCTCGCTGCCAAGGCGATCACGCGGTACAGGATACCGGGTCGCGGGCCGGTGGTCGGGTTTATTATGCTGCCGCTGGTCGTACCCGGCATCATTTTTGGCGTTGCGTTGCTTGTTCTGATCAGCCGCCTCGGTATTCCGTTGTCACTTTATACAGTCACCGTGGGTCACATTATCGTTTGCCTGCCCTTTGCTATCGCTACCATGATTCCGCGTTTTGAGGGGTTTAACAAATCTGTTGAAGAAGCCTCCGCCGATCTCGGGGAAAATGCATGGTGGACCTTCTGGCGGGTAACCTTTCCGATGATGTTTCCGGGGATTCTGGCCAGCTTGCTTTTAACGTTCACGGTTTCCTTTGATGAATTCATAATGGCCTTTTTCCTCAGTGGAACGGATGCGACGCTGCCGATGTATATCTGGGGCCAACTTCGATTCCCACAGGCGTTCCCGTCGATCCTCGCGCTGGCGTCAGTCATTCTATTAGTATCGTTTATTCTAGTGTTTCTTGGACAGTGGATTAATCGGGGTGCCCAATCTGACTCTATTGAAAGCAATACAAAAACATGACGCAAGATAACGCCTTCATTTCGTTCCGAAACGTCAACAAATATTTTGGCAAGTTTCAGGCAATCAACGATATCTCGATGGATATCGAACATGGTGAGTTCTTTTCACTACTTGGACCATCAGGTTGCGGAAAAACGACCCTTTTGCGGATGCTGGCTGGTTTTGAATCCGTAAGCTCGGGTGAAATCTATATAGACGGCCAACCCATGTCTGGCGTGCCTCCACACCACCGGCCAATCAATATGGTGTTCCAGAACTACGCGATTTTCCCCCATCTCAATGTGCGCGATAACATCGCCTACGGTTTGCGCAAACAGAAACTGCCGCGCGCCAAGCGAAACGATATGGTTGATGAGATGCTGGAGCTGATCAAGCTGCCGGAATACGGTGACCACAAAGCCACCCAACTGTCCGGCGGGCAACGTCAGAGGATTGCACTGGCACGGGCGCTGATCCTGAAACCTAAAGTTTTGCTGCTAGACGAGCCGCTAGGCGCGCTTGATAAACAATTACGTGAACAGATGCAGTTGGAATTGCGCGCGCTGCAAAAGACCGTAGGCATCACCTTTGTGTTCGTGACACACGATCAGGAGGAGGCGCTGACCTTATCGGACCGGATCGCTGTGATGTCCGCAGGGCGTGATCTACAGATCGACAGCCCGACAGGACTATACGAAAATCCGGTGAACCGCGAAGTGGCCAGCTTTATTGGTACTATGAACTTTTTCGACGCCACTGTGACCTCGGTCAAGGGCGACACCGCTATGATCAAGGTTGACGGGTTAGGCGAGGTTTCGGCTCCGGCCAGAACGGTGCCACTGTTGGCGGGGAATACTGTTAGCGTCGCTATCCGGCCTGAAAAGTTCTCGCTGACGGACGAGAAGCCTGATAATGCGCAATTTACAATCAACGGGCAGCTGAACAATGCGGCCTATCTGGGCGAACGCAGCCATTATTACGTCAGCATTGAAGGCGTTTCGCAACCAGTTGCTGTGTCGGCGCAAAACCGAGACCGCGCCACAAAGGTCGAAGGTCAAAATCGGCCGGTTTGGTTAAGCTGGGATAGCGCCGCAATTGTTGTTTTGAAAGACGTGTAATTGTTCTGTGCAATACGTGTAACGGGAATTTGGGTGTCAAATTATGAACCAAGTAGAGACAAAACCTGACAAGATCAGTCCTAAGAAACCCAGAACCGCCTCAAAAGAAGTGCGGCGTCAGCAGCTCATCAATGCCACAATCGACAGCATTGCCAAACACGGCTTCGCCGGGACTACGATGACCACAGTTACCCGCGCCGCGGACTTGTCAGTAGGCCTCGCTAATTTTCATTTCACAACAAAACAGAACCTGTTTGAAGAAACATTGCGGTTTTTGGCCGAAGAACATCACAGTCAATGGAAAAAAAGCTACGAAAAGGCAAATCTGGCACCCGAAGCCAAACTCTTGGCTATTGTAGCTGCCCATTTCCATCCGAAAATCTGCAATAGGAAAAAAATCGCCGTCTGGTTTAGTTTTTTTGCCGAGGCCACCGCTCGGGCGGCGTACCGAAAACTTGCCGACGATATTGATGCTGAACGTAGGGATCTTACGGTCGAATTGTGTAAGCAGATTATTGAAGAAGGTGGATATGAAAATGTAGATCCGGTGAATGTCGCCTTTACGCTGGAAGGCCTTTATGACGGGCTATGGCTCAACATCCTCATGTATCCAGGAGAGTTTTCACGTTTTGACATGATGAAGCGAAGTGAAGGCTACCTCGCGTTGGTATTTCCAAAGCACTTCCTGTGTTCCCCTCAACCTGAAGGCAAAGGATAACCTGTGGCCCGAGACTCGCGTTACGATATTTTATTTGAACCCGTAAAAATTGGTCCTGTGACCGCCAAAAACCGATTCTATCAGGTGCCGCATTGCAACGGCATGGGGCACCTTTATCCGTCTAGCTGGCTTGAAATGCGTCGCGTTAAAGCCGAGGGTGGCTGGGGTGTGATAAACACAGAAGAAGTTGAAATCAGCCACACGTCGGAACTTAGCCCAATTCCTGAGGGGCGGCTTTGGGATGACAGCGACATTCCTGTGCTCGCGCGAATGGCTGATGCGGTACACGAATACGGCGCTTTGGCAGGGGTCGAGCCGGCGTATTTGGGCGGTGGCGCCTCGAACAACTATAGTCGGGAAATCCCGATGGGCCCGTCTGCTCGTCCGATTGACCTCCTGGAACCGATCCAGACCCGTGCCATGGACAAGGCCGATATCAAGGCATTTCGCAAGATGCATGTCGATGCAGCTATTCGTAGCAAGAAGGCGGGGTTTGACATCGTCTATCTTTATTGCGGTCACGACATGACAACCTTCGCGCACTTTCTGTCGCGCCGCAACGATCGGTCAGACGAATATGGAGGGGTGCTAAAGAACCGGGTCCGGTTAATCCGCGAGGTTCTCGAAGAGACAAAAGAGGCGATCGGCGATTCCTGCGCTGTAGCCATCCGTTTTGGCGTGGAAGAGCTGAAAGGACCAAGTGGTTTAACCTGTGAAGGTGAAGGACGAGAGGTGGTCGAACTACTTGCCGACCTGCCGGACCTTTGGGACGTGAACGTGTCCGACTGGCCAAATGACAGCGCGACCTCTCGGTTTGAGCCAGAGGGTTTTCAAGATAACTATATTTCTTTCGTTAAGAAAGTGACGAACAAGCCGGTCGTTGGGGTCGGTCGGTATACATCGCCTGATGCTATGGTTTCGCTTATCAAAAACGGCCAACTTGATTTGATCGGCGCTGCACGCCCCTCAATTGCTGACCCGTTCCTGCCTAACAAGATTGAAGAAGGTCGTGTCGAGGATATTCGCGAATGCATCGGTTGCAACATGTGCGTGACCGGCGATTATCTGGCAACGCCAATGCGATGTACGCAAAACCCGACAATGGGCGAGGAATGGCGCCGTGGCTGGCACCCTGAAGATATCGCCAAAGGGAAATCTGACGAAACTGTTCTGGTTGTCGGGGGCGGCCCTGCCGGACTGGAGGCTGCGCGTGCGATGGGGCAGCGAGGGCATGCCGTTACGTTGGCCGAGGCTGGTACTGAAACTGGCGGGCGGGTTGCCATTGAAAGTCGCTTGCCCGGACTTTCGCAATGGCGACGGGTTGCTGACTATCGTCAATACCAAATCAGCCAGATGGCCAATGTCGATGTATTCTATGACAGTCACCTGACAGCAGAACAGATCTTGGAATTCGGGGCGGATCACGTTGTTCTGGCCACCGGATCGAAATGGGCACGCCACGGTATCGGGCGGCATAATCACGATCCGATTAAGGCGGCTGATGGTGCAGTTGTTCTGACACCGGATGAAATTGCTGCGGGTAAGATGCCGGAAGGTCCGGTCGTAGTTTTTGACGACGATCACTACTATATGGGCGGCGTTATGGCCGAAAAGCTGCGGCTTGAAGGGCTGGATGTGACCTATGTCACCCCTATGCCGGATGCATCGCACTGGACTCACAATACAATGGAGCAGGCAAAAATTCAGACGCGCCTTATTGAATTGGGTGTTAATATTATTCCGCTCCAGAACCTTGCGTCCATCGAGTCCGACCATGTCGAGCTGGCTTGTGTTTTTACTGACAAAAAACAGAAATTGCCGTGCAAATCAGTCGTGATGGTCACGATGCGCGAGGCCGAAGATGTGCTTTATCATGATCTGACAGCAAATCTCGAAAACGGCCCCAAAACCGTGACCCGTATAGGCGATTGCCTTGCACCAGGCACCATCGCTGCTGCGGTCTATTCTGGCCACCGTTATGCGCGAGAATTGGGCGAACCCGTACCCGAAGGGGTGCCGTTCCGCCGAGAACATATCGCCATGTCACCAGAGTGATAACAAATACCGGAGAATACCATGAGCCGCGACCCACGTTACGATATCCTTTTTGACCCAATCCAGATTGGTCCGGTGACGGCGAAAAACCGGTTTTATCAGGTGCCTCATTGCACCGGTATGGGCTGGCAGCGGCCGCGTATGTTGGCCGATATGAGGGAAATGAAAGCTGAGGGCGGCTGGGGTGTGATTTGCACTGAATACAACTCGATCCACCCGAGTTCAGATGACTTGTCGCACCCGTCAGCCTCGCTCTGGAATGACAGCGATATTCGCGCTCACGCGCTGATGACCGAAAAGGTTCATGCACACGGTGCGCTCGCGGGGGCCGAGTTGTGGTACGGCGGAATTCGGACCGCAAATATGATGACACGCGAAGTTCCGATGGATCTTGCCAGCTATCCAAATTCGACGGGGCATCCTTTTCAGACACGCGCGATGGACAAGTCCGACATTCGCATGTTTCGCCATTGGCATAGAAAAGCGGCGCTGCGGGCCAAAGAAGCGGAATTCGACATCGTTTATGTTTATGCCACCCATGGCTACCTGATTTCGAATTTCCTCAATCCCCACATGAACACACGCAGCGACGAATATGGCGGAAGTTTGGAAAACCGAACCAGATTGGTGCGGGAACTGATCGAAGAAACCAAAGAAGCAGTTGGCGATCGTTGTGCAGTTGCTGTGCGGTTTTCGGCAGACGAAACAATTGGAGAAGACGGAGTGCCGATCCATGGCGAGCGGCGCGAGATGTTCGAGATGCTGGCCGAAATGCCGGATCTTTGGGATATCAACATCGCCGACTATTCGCTCGAAATGGGTGTGTCGCGTTTCGTGAAAGAAGCGCCACTGGAACCTTACATGGATTTCGTGAAGTCCGTGACGACCAAACCGGTTGTGACCGTAGGCCGCTTTACTTCGCCCGACACAATGGTCAGCCAATTGAAGCGTGGCGTGGTCGATATGATTGGTGCCGCGCGTCCGTCAATCGCTGACCCGTTCCTACCAAAAAAGATCGAAGAAGGTCGGGTGGATTCCATCCGCGAATGCATCGGCTGCAATGTTTGTTATTCCGGCGATTCAATCGGTGTGCCAATCCGGTGTACCCAAAACCCGACGATGGGCGAGGAATGGCGCAAGGGATGGCACCCAGAGAAGATCGAAGCAAAAGGGTCGGACGGCAAAGTTCTGATCGTAGGCGCAGGCCCAACCGGACTAGAGGCCGCCCGCGCCCTTGGTGCGCGTGGATATGATGTTATGCTCGCCGAAGCCACGCGCAATCTTGGCGGACGCGTTACACGCGAATGCGCCCTGCCGGGGATGAGCGAATACGTCCGTGTGCGAAACTATCGTGAACAGGAATTGCTCGACCTACCCAATGTCGAAATTTTCCGTGAAAGCGCGCTCACAGCAGATGACGTGTTTGAAATTGCGCCAGATCACGTTGCGATCGCTACCGGTGCTACGTGGCGACGCGATCGGTTCAACGGCGAAACTTATGTTTCCGTAGCAGCCGAAGGAACGTCTCCTGAAATTCTGACCCCGGATGACATTATGGACGGCAAGCTGCCCAATGGTCCGGTGCTCGTCTATGACGAAGACAGCTATTATATGGGCGGTGTGATTGCCGAGCGCCTGAAAGAGGTTGGTCTTGAGGTTACGATCGCCACACCGTCTGACCATATATCGCATTGGGCGGGTATGACATCGGAACGCTGGCGGGTGCGTACGCATCTTATGAAGTTGGGGGTTGAGACCATCGTGTCCCACAGCCTGACCTCGTTTGACGGAGAAACAGCGAGCCTTTACTGCGAATATTCCGACGCGGCAAAGCCGTTGTCCGTACGCTCGGTCGTTATGGTTACACAGCGCACACCTAATGACGTGCTATATCGAGATATTCTCGCCAAGGCTGACGAACTGCCCTTCACCCTGAAGAGGATCGGCGATTGCGAAGCCCCGGCTATTATTGCGGCGGCCACCTACGCGGGGCACAAATACGCCCGCGAGTTGGATACTATAGTTGATCTGGATGAACCGATGAAACACGATCGCATTGATGTGGGGGATACCCCATTTAGCGAGGTTTAGTTTTGGCAGGTCCGACGCAGGCATATCTCGAAACGCTGCTGCTTTATTACGAGGAGGAGGTCGAGGGAGAGGCCTATTTTAAGGCGCTGGCAGAGATGGCGGAGAAGCCAGACCATCACGACAAGCTGCGTTTGTTGGCCAAGGTGGAACGCCACGCCGCCGATGTAACCTTGCCTTTGATCCACAAGTACGCGTTGACTCCCAAAAGTGACGCGACCCTGCTTCAATCGGGACGGGATCAAGCGCGTAAAGTGGAAATGCCATGGGATGATCTTCTGGCGGATATGGCGCGGACATATCCCGGTTATGTAGATGATTTCCTGCACCTAGAGGCGATGGCCCCGCACGAAGACTTGCCACGTTTGAAACTTCTGACGGCGCATGAAGTTGCCGCGATTGAATTCCTCGATTTGGAGATATCGGGTGTGCGGGATAGTGTTGCGCCAATGAACGTCTATCTGGAGACACGTGTCACATGAGCAGGGCACAGACATTCTATCTGATTGCGTTCCTTGCTGTTTCGTTGACAGGCACGGGTTGGTTTTTCTTGAACGATAACGAGGAAATCCTTCCAGAAGAAATAAGCCAAGTCGAGCCCTGTAATTCCTGCACAGCGCGCCACAGCAACCTGACGCGGTTACGCGAGGCGGGTGGTTTAACCGCGATATCGGACGAGTGATGGGACACGGTTTTCCCAATCTCTTCTCGTCGCTTGATGTCGGCCCGACGCGTTTGAAAAATCGGATATTCTCGACAGGCCACATGACCGTTATGTTGGAAAATGGCGTCCCGAGCGACGCGATGGTCGCCTATCACAAGGCTAGGGCTGAAGGTGGTGCGGGTCTGATCATTCTGGAAGCGGCACGGGCGCATATATCTGGTGACAGTGGCCGTCCGGCAATCCGAGCCTATGATGACGCCTGCATTCCGGGATATCAACGCATTGCCGAAGCTTGTCATCCAACTGACTGCAAGGTGTTTGCCCAGCTTTCGCATCCGGGGCGTGAAATGCCCATGGCAGCCGACGGCACCCATGCCGTGGCTGTCGCGCCTTCCGCCATTCCTAATGAGCGTTTCCATGTCTTTGCCCAAGAAATGTCTCGAAGTCTGATTGCTGAAATCATAGATGGGTTCGAAACTGCGGCAGGACGCATTCGTAAGGCCGGTTTGGACGGCATCGAAGTTGTAGCCTCGCACGGCTATCTGATCGCCCAGTTTTTCAATCCTCGCGTTAATGTCAGAACCGACGCTTATGGTGGCAGCTTTGAAAACCGGATGCGTTTCGCGCGCGAAGTCCTGAAAGCCGTGCGGCGTGGCGCTGGGCCTGACCTTGTAGTCGGCATGCGATTGTCAGGCGAGGAAAGGGATCATGATGGGCTTGATGACTCCGAGTGCCTTGAGATTGCGCGTGCGCTGGCACAGGGCGGGGTGCTCGACTACCTGAATGTGACTGCGGGCACTTCCGCCGGCCTTGCGGGGTCTTCACATATTGTTCCGCCCATGTCGTTTGAGACCGGCTATACTGCTCCTCTGGCCGCGGCCGTACGCGCGAAAATCGACATTCCGGTTTTCGTGGCTGGGCGGATTAACCAACCCCAAATCGCCGAAGAAATCCTTGTATCCGAACAAGCAGACATGTGTGGAATGACCCGTGCGATGATTGCCGATCCATGTATGCCACAAAAGGCCAAGGCAGGGAACCCGGATGACATCCGCGCCTGCGTGGCCTGCAATCAGGCCTGCATTGGTCATATGCTGAACGGCTATCCGATCTCTTGCATCCAGCGCCCGGAAACCGGGCGGGAACTTGAATTTGGCAAACTCGTACCAACGAAGTTACCGCGCCGTGTCATGGTCGTGGGCGGAGGACCCGCTGGCATGAAGGCCGCAGCAATCGCGGCTGAACGAGGCCACGAGGTAACGCTTTATGAGGCGGGACCAGCCTTGGGTGGACAGGTGGCGCTTGCGCAGCTTCTACCGGGACGGGCAGAGTTCGGCGGCGTGACCCAGAATCTTGCTCGTGAAGTCAAGGCAGCCGGCGTTACGGTTGAACTAGGCGTTGAGGTAACACACGAACTGGTGGATCAGTTCCGACCCGATGTGGTGATCTTGGCGACAGGCGCGGTTCCCTATACGCCCGCGATAGAAGGTTCCGAGGAAGGGCATGTGGTTTCAGCATGGCAAGTGTTGCAAGGCGAAGCGAACGTCGGTTCGCGCGTCGCAATCGCTGATTGGCGCTGTGACTGGATCGGGCTGGGTTTGGCGGAACAACTGGCCCGCGATGGTTGTCATGTAAGGCTGATGGTGAACGGAATGACCGCTGGCCAGTCCATTCCGCAGTATGCCCGCGATAAATGGTTGGGTGATTTGCACCGCCTTGGAGTCGAGGTCGTTCCTTTTACGCGTCTTTTTGGCGTTGACCAAGACAGCGCTTATTTCCAACACACCCTGAGCGGCGAACCCATCATGATGGAAGGTATCGACACTGTCGTCACCTCACTTGGGCACCAGCCAGTAACGACGCTCGCTGAAGATCTAGGCAATTGGGATGGTGACATCCACATAATCGGGGACTGTCTGTCCCCTCGAACAGTAGAAGAGGCGGTGCTGGAAGGTCTCAGGATCGGGTCGCTGATATGACCAATCACCCATCAACTAAACGGCGAGGAAAGCGAATGACTGACGAACCAAGAATATCGACCAGCGACGTGCAAGATATGGACAAGTATTTTCTTCATCCCTGGGAGGACGTCACCGCCATCGGAGCCGAGGCCCGAACGGTCATCACGCATGGTGACGGGATCTATATCACCGACAGCGATGGCAACCGGATGATTGATGGCCCCGGCGGAATGTGGTGCGTGAATGCTGGTTACGGGCGGGAAGAAATCGTCGAAGCCGTTGCGGCACAGATGCGTGATTTGCCGTATTTTTCTCCTTGGTCTGTAACAACTTCACCAGCGGCGATCCTAGCCGAACGGCTGGCCGCAATTGCCCCGGGCGACCTGAACAATGTCTTTTTCACCACCGGCGGATCGACAGCAGTAGATTCTGCGCTTCGATTTGCGTTCTTCTACAACAACTGCCTCGGCCGACCTGAGAAAAAGCAGATCATCGCACGCGTTGGCGCCTATCACGGCAGTACCCACCTATCAGCTTCGTGCTCTGGCAAGATTCTAGAAAAGGTCAATATGGATATGGCCGAGGATCTGGTGCATCTATTGCCCAAACCTAACCCAGCAGAGCGCCCTGAAGGAATGTCGGTCGAGGAATTTTGCGACGAAAAAGTCGCGGATCTGGAAAACAAAATACTGGAACTTGGCCCTGACAAAGTGGCGGCCTTCATAGCTGAACCGGTTCTGGCATCCGGTGGCGTGATCATCCCGCCTGAAGGCTATTTTAAACGGTGCCACGAAATCTGCCAAGAGTATGACGTTCTGTTCATCGCGGACGAGGTGGTGACGGCATTTGGCCGATTGGGGCATTATTTCGCCAGCAAGGATGTTTTCGGTGTCGAACCGGACATGCTGACCACCGCTAAAGGCCTGACATCTGGCTATTTGCCAATGGGGGCTTTGTTCATTTCGGATCGCCTGATAGCCGACATCAAGGCAAGTGGAAATTCCGCAAAAGGGTTCTTCAATGGTTTTACCTATTCAGGCCATCCCGTCGCGGCGGCTGCGGCCTTGGCCAATCTTGATATATTTGAACGCGACGGGTTGCTCGATCATGTGCAAAAAACCGCCGTTTATTTTGAAAAATCCCTGAGAGGGCTGTCTGATATTCCGGTCGTCAGCGAGGTAAGGGTCAAGGGGCTGATGGCGGGGGTAGAGTGCTGCCTCGATCCAGATAATCCAAACGAAGAACGGGACACGACTTTTTTGCTGGATGTCGACCAGATATGCCAAGAGAACGGGCTGTTGTTGCGACCAGTTTACACCGCAGCAGTTATGTCTCCACCGCTGACGATCACCGAAACCCAGATAGATGATTTGACGGGAATTATACGCTTGGGTTTAGAAACGGCATTGACAAAGTGGCAGTCAAAAACGGATCGTTTGTAGCGGTCTTTATCGCGTCGATAGAATATCCGTATTGAGTAAGGGCTTGCGGAAACCTAACGCGTTGAGTCGGAGATTGTCCTAAACATAGGCTTGGATTTCGTCGGGATTATCATACGGAAGTATCTTGGAACATAAGGCAGAATAACCATGAAAACGACTGCGATCACCGAACGTCTGGTGGGGCTGGGCGGTGCCAAGTGGGAAGTGTACCAAAAAGCACGGAAAATGGCGGACGCTGGGGCTGACATCGTCGATATGACGATCGGGGAACCTGATGTAACCACGCCTCCCGAGCTTGCGGACACAGCTGTGGCGGCAATCCGGGCAGGGCGCACCGGTTATTCGAATGGCCGCGGCGAAATCAGTCTTCGCAGCGCGCTTGCTGAATTCTACAGCGAGACCCGCGGTCGTGCCTTTGATCTGGAAAATATACTCTGCTTTCCGGGCACTCAGACCGCGCTGTTTGCAGTGCTGATGGGCGTTGCAGGCCATGGCGATGAAGTGCTGGTCGGCGATCCGATGTACGTCACCTACGAGGGTGTGGTTCGCGCAACTGGCGCGGAAGTGGTACCGGTACCTCTGCGTCCTGAATTCGGTTTCCGAATGCAAGCAAACGATGTCGCCAAGCGGATCACGCCAGACACCCGCGCAATTCTTCTGACCACGCCGCACAATCCAACCGGTGCGATTTTGACTACCCGCGAGATCGAAGAAATTGGCGATTTGGCGCTGGAACACGACCTGTGGATCATCTCCGATGAAGTGTATGAACACCTGATCTATGATGGCTCGCAATTCACTTCGCCGTTGTCTCATCCAGCGATTGCGGACAGGGTGATCGCAGTGTCTTCGATATCGAAATCCCATGCGGCGCCCGGCTTCCGCAGCGGCTGGTGTGTTGCATCCAAGGCTTTCTGCGATGCGCTGTTGCCTCTCTCGGAAACGATGCTCTTCGGCAATCAGCCCTTTATCGCGGACATGACCGAACAGGCAGTGCGTGACGGATCATCGGTGGCAGGAGGCATGCGAAAACGGTACGCGGCTCGCGCTGCATTGTTGGCAGAGCGACTGGAGCGGGATACTGATCTGACGGCGCATCGGCCTGAGGCAGGGATGTTTGCCCTTATCAACGTCGCCGCCACAGGCATGGACGGCGACGCCTTTGCGATGGACCTGCTGGAAAACGGCGGAGTCGCCGTGATGCCAGGGTCATCTTTCGGTGAAAATCTGAAATCCTGGGTCCGTGTAGCCTTGACGATTGAAGACAGAGAATTCGAAAAGGCATTGGACCGGATTGTTGCCCATGCAAAAGATCTGGAAAGGAAGATCGCATGACCAGTACCGGCGAAGCGCTGGTCGCGCAGCTGAAAGCACGGGGGGTCGAAACCGTTTTTGGCATCCCAGGTGTCCACACGGTGGAGCTTTACAGGGGGCTGGCCAATTCGGGCATCCGCCATGTGACACCCCGGCACGAACAGGGAGCGGGTTTTATGGCCGATGGCTACGCGCGGGTGTCCGGTAAACCGGGCGTAGCCTTTGTCATCACCGGTCCTGGCCTGACCAATATTCTCACTCCAATGGCACAGGCCCGCGCAGATTCCGTGCCTCTTTTGGTTGTCTCGAGTGTCAACCGCACGGCGTCTCTAGGCAAGGGGCTGGGGTATCTACATGAACTGCCGGATCAGCATGCACTGGCTGCCAATGTCGCGCTTATATCGGAGCATGTCGCTGTGCCGGATCAGCTGTGCACGTCGTTGGACAAGGTCTTCGCCCCATTCCAATCCGGTCGGCCTGGCCCGACACATATCCAGATCCCTTTTGACATTGCAGGAGACGAGCAGACCGGAAACGGCCTTGGCAAACCTCCACGGCTGCCCGCTGCTGAGCCAACACTGATAGCAGCTGCAGCACGGATACTTGCGGGGGCAAAACGCCCTGTCATTCTGGCTGGCGGCGGGGCAAAAAAAGCTGGAGAAGCGCTGCGCAGGCTAGCCGAGCGGCTAGACGCTCCGGTCGTGCAGACTGTGAATGCGCGCGGTCTACTTTTCGGCCACCCTTTGAGCGTTCCCGTCAGCCCGAGCCTGCAAGCCGTTCGCAACCTGATCGGAGAATCCGACGCTGTACTTGCCGTTGGCACTGAGCTGGGGCCCACTGACTATGACATGTACGACACCGGTACGATGCCGCGCATGGCGGCCCTCATCCGGGTGGACATCTGCGCTGAGCAATTAAACAGGCATTCAGCAAAAATCGCAATTCATGGCGAAACAAAACAGACACTAACCGCCCTATTTGAGCATCTGCTGCACGCTGGGAATGGCATGGAAGGTCCCGAACGTGCAAAACGTACCCGCTTGGCCGCTCTAGAAGAAATCGGGCCGGACTACCGTGCTCAGGTGGAGGTGCTCAACGCACTGCGTGACATAGCTCCCGGATCAATCATGGTAGGGGACTCCACTCAGCCTATCTATGCTGGAAATCTCTACTACGATCATGATCGGGCCGGTGGCTGGTTTAATGCAGCCACAGGATACGGGGCGCTGGGATATGGCATTCCCGCCGCTATTGGTGCCTCTGTCGCCGATCCCAAGGCTCGGGTCATCTGCATTACCGGAGATGGCGGCGCGCAATTTTCTTTGCCTGAAATCATGGCCGCAGTGGACGAAAGCCTGCCCATCACTTTTGTTGTGTGGAACAACCATGGTTACCGGGAAATCGCCAGTTCGATGCAAAATGCTGGCATCGATGTAATCGGTTGCGATCCCAGCCCGCCGGATTTCGAAGCTGCGGCACGATCTTTTGGTATCCCTTACTGGCATTGCCGAACTACCCCCCGGGCCGCA
>Ga0209345_10001985_pt1 | contig 23524 bp, 28 predicted proteins | sample Cruoilmetagenom7_FD_187294 | JGI IMG/M metagenome (GOLD analysis project Ga0209345, IMG submission 187294) | Oil polluted marine microbial communities from Coal Oil Point, Santa Barbara, California, USA - Sample 7 (SPAdes) (version 2) | ecosystem: Environmental > Aquatic > Marine > Oil seeps ...
ATCCTGCAGGCGCTCGACGCGATCCTTTAAGATCCGGCGGCGGGGTTCGCGCCCCGCCGCTACATCTTCATTTTTTTAAAAATACCCGCGGGGGAGCAGCCGAAGGCTGCGGGGGCAGCGCCCCCAACACCGTTTCAAACCGCAGAACCGTTTGACGGGAAAAGCGAACCTGCCGCGCTTTTAAGGGGCGGGCACAAAGACAGCGGCAAAGCGCCGCCGCCCTGGCCTTTTCAGTCGTTGGCATAGGTGGGGTGAAACAAGCCACCCGGCGACAGGGTAAAGATTTCCACCCCATCCTCAGTCACGCCAACGGAATGTTCAAACTGCGCTGACAGCGATTTATCGCGCGTCACCGCCGTCCAGTCATCCGAAAGCGTCTTGGTCTCGGCCCGGCCAAGATTCACCATCGGTTCAATGGTAAAGAACATCCCCGGCTCCAGCACAGCGCCCGTACCGGGGCGGCCATAGTGCAGTACATTGGGCGGCGCGTGGAAAACTTGCCCCAGCCCGTGACCGCAAAAATCGGTCACCACCGACATGCGGTGGCTTTCCACAAAAGTCTGGATAGCGTGGCCAATGTCGCCAAAGGTATTGCCCGGCTTCACCGCCTCAATGCCATGCATCAGACTATCGTGGGTGACATTGATCAGCCGCTCGGCCTTGCGCGACAGCTTGCCCGCGACATACATGCGGCTGGTATCGCCAAACCAGCCATCGACGATCACGGTTACGTCGATGTTCAGGATGTCACCATCCTTCAGCTTTTTGTCGCTCGGGATGCCGTGGCAAACCACATGGTTTACTGAGATACAGCTGGCGTGCTGATAGCCCTTGTAGCCAATGGTCGCGGACTTCGCGCCAGCGGCGTTGACCTTTTCTTCGATCAGCCGGTCAATCTCTCCGGTCGTCTGACCGGGAAAGACATGGTCTGCAATCTCGTCGAGGATCGTGGCGGCCAAACGGCCCGCCGCGTACATCCCGGCGGAATCCGAAGGCTCGTAAATGCGAATGCCGTCTTTGGTCTGGCGGCCTCGATGGGCGTTGTTCACCGCTCTCTCCATCCTTGTGTTCGCTCCTGTGTATCTTGGCTTTGCAGCAAGGGCCAGTGCGGCTCAGCCCCTAAGGGGGATCGGCTGTGCCAGCGTAACCGCTTGCGGGCTGATATGGGTGCCGATGGCAAAGGTTTCCAGCCCTGCTGCCTGCGCCGCGTCAAAGGCGGCGGCATAGGTCGGGTCGATGTCCGCTGCAAGGCACATCTGCGAGCAGTCGGTCCGCTGGACGAGGTAAAGCAACACCGCGCGGTGTCCGGCCTGTGCCATGCGTGCCAGCTCGCCCAGATGTTTGGTGCCACGCGCGGTCACGCTGTCGGGGAATTCGGCCAGCCCCGTCTGGCGTGACAGGGTGACGGATTTCACCTCTACATAGGCATCAAGAAGCCCCGCGCCCTGCAAAAGGAAATCAATGCGAGAGGCGTCCCCGTATTTCACCTCGGGCCTGACCTCTGTGTAGGCGGCCAGCGGGGCGATTTCGCGTGCGATCAAAGCGGCACGCACCGCGCGGTTGGGCAGGGCCGTGTCGACCCCAGTGAAATGGCCGTTTTCATGGTCCACCAGCCGCCAGCCGTAGTTCAGCTTTTTCTTCGGGTCGTCGTTCGGCTCCAGCCAGATCCGGCTGCCCGGCTCCGCCAGCCCCATCATCGAGCCGGGGTTGGCGCAATGGGCGGTCACTTCCTCGCCCGTTTCTTCCAGAACGCAATCGGCCAGAAAGCGTTTGTAGCGGCGGATCAGCCGGGCGGGGACAAGTTGGGTTTGAAAGCGCATGGAGCGCGGCCTATACCGAAGAGACGCCATCCTCAAGGAGCCGCCCCATGTCCAACCCCACCGCTGCGATGATCGTGATCGGCGACGAAATCCTCTCGGGCCGAACCCGTGACAGCAATATGCACCATCTCGCAGGGGCGCTGACCGAGGTCGGGATCGACCTGAAGGAAGTGCGCGTAGTCTCAGACGACCGTGGGGCGATCATTGCCGCCGTGCAGGCGCTTTCCAAAGCCTACACCCACGTCTTCACCTCTGGCGGCATCGGACCGACCCATGATGACATCACCGCCGATTGCATTGCCGCCGCTTTCAACCGCGAGATCGACGTACGCGACGACGCGCGCCAGATTTTGGCCGAGCACTACGCCCGCGCCGGGACCGAGTTGAACGACGCCCGCCTGCGCATGGCGCGTATTCCCGATGGGGCCGCGTTGATCGAAAACCCAGTCTCCGCCGCGCCGGGCTTTGTGGTCGAAAACGTCCATGTCATGGCCGGGGTGCCTACGGTGTTCGAGGCGATGGTGGCCAGCGTGCTGCCGGGGCTCACGGGCGGGCGGCCCCTGATCAGCCAGACCCTGCGCATCGACCGGGGCGAGGGGGACATCGCTGGCCCGCTGGGGGTGTTGGCCAAGGAATATCCGCATCTGTCGATGGGCAGCTACCCGTTTCAGAAAGACGGCATCTATGGCGCCCATGTGGTGATCCGCGGCAGCGATCCGGGCATGGTCGAGGCCGCGATGGACAAGCTCAAGGCCACTTTCGCATGAGCAAAGCACAAGCATTTTACGAAGCCGGGGATCGGACATGGCCTGCGGCGCGGCGGGTTGATCTCGGGCCATGGACCCTGCGCGAAGGGCAGGGCGGGGGCAAGCGCGTCTCGGCGGCCACAGCGAATGGCACGGTGCAGGATACGGATATCCCCAAGGCCGAAGCCGCCATGCGCGAGATGGGCCAGCGCCCGCTCTTCATGCTGCGTGAGGGCGAGACCGCGCTTGACGATCTTCTGGCCGCACGCGGCTATAGCGTGCTGGACCCAACCACTGTGCTGAGCATGCCGCTGCACAACTTGACCGACGTGCCCATGCCCCCGGTCACGGCCTTTTGCATCTGGGAGCCGCTGGCGATCATGACCGAGATTTGGGCTGCGGGCGGCATTGGCCCTGCGCGCCTCGCCGTGATGGACCGCGCCGCGACCAAGACGGGCATCCTTGCGCGGTGGAACGAGAAACCCGCAGGCGTCGCCTTTGCCGCCGTGCATGAGGGCATCTGCATGGTCCACGCGGTTGAGGTCTTGCCGCACCAGCAGCGCCAAGGCGTTGCTACATGGATCATGCGCGCTGCGGCGCATTGGGGCGCGGCGCAGGGCGCTGACCGTCTGTCGGTGCTCTGTGTCGAGGCCAATACCCGCGCGCAGGCGCTCTATGCCAAGCTGGGCTTTGCCCCGGTCGGGCGCTATCATTACCGTCAAAGCCCGGAATAAAGGAGCCGCCCATGGCCAAAGACATGCCCACCGCCCTCGATCTGCCGATGGTCGATCCGCTGCCTGAGGCGACGCAGAAATATTTCGACGTCTGTCAGGAAAAGCTCGGGATGGTGCCGAATGTGCTGCGGGCCTATGCCTTTGATGTCGACAAACTGAACGCCTTCGCGGCCATGTACAACGACCTAATGCTGGGCGACAGCGCGCTGACCAAGCTGGAGCGTGAGATGATCGCGGTGGCGGTGTCGTCGGTCAACAAATGCTACTACTGCCTTGTCGCCCACGGTGCTGCGGTGCGCGAGTTGTCGGGCGATCCGCAACTGGGCGAGGCGCTGGTGATGAATTACCGCGTGGCCAAGATCACCGAAAAGCAACGCGCCATGTTGGATTTCGCCGTGAAGCTGACCGAAGCCAGCGCCAAGGTTGAAGAGGCCGACCGGCAGGCCCTGCGCGACGCGGGCTTCACCGACCGCGACATCTTTGACATCGCCAGCGTGGCCGGGTTCTTCAACATGACCAACCGCGTGGCGAGCGGCACCGACATGCGTCCGAACGACGACTACCACGCGCAGGCACGATGATCCGCAGGGGCCTCAGCGCGGCCCTTTTCGCGCTGTTGTTTGCCGCACCCGTGGCCGCGCTCGACCTTGCCCTGCCCAGCACGGCGCGGCTTACGGCTGAGCGCAACACGGCCCTGGACCGCTACGCCGCGCCGGTGGGTATCTATGCCGAAGGGCAGGTGGCGCGGGTCAACATCGATGGCGATGTGCGCCGGGCGGCATGGCGGTTGGACACGCCGGGGCTAACGGCTTTGCAGGTGATGCGCCCGCTGCGGCGACAGCTGAGCGAGGCAGGCTATGATATCGTGCTCGACTGCACGGCGAAAGAATGCGGCGGTTTCGATTTCCGCTTTGCCATCGAGGTGCTGCCGGGGCCGAATATGTACGTCAACCTGCGGTCTTTCCACGTGGTCACCGCCCTGCGCCGGAGCGAGGCGGGGACACCAAGCCAAGCTGTCAGCATCCTTGCCAGCACGGCTGCGACCTCGGCCTATGTGCAGATCATCCAAGCCAGCAGCGCCGACGCGCCCGAGGCCGAGCGAAGCGCGATTACCACAGAGGCGACCGCTGCGGCGCCGATCTCATCGGCCGCGGGTGATCTGGCCTCTATCTTGAAACGCGACGGGCAGTTGGTGCTGGAACGGTTGGACTTTGAAACCGGAACATCCGACCTCGGCGCTGGCCCGTTCAAAACGCTGGAGCAGTTGGCCGAATTGCTGAGGGCTGAGCCAAATTTGCGGGTGGCTTTGGTGGGCCACACTGATGCTGTGGGCGGGCTCGAGGGGAACATCGCCCTGTCTCGCAAACGGGCGGAAGCGGTACGGCAACGGCTGGTAGAGAGCCACGGTATCGCGGCCGGGCGGGTTGAAGCGCAGGGTGCGGGCTACCTCGCCCCGCGTGCCAGCAACCTGACTGAGGCGGGCCGCGAACAGAACCGCCGGGTCGAGGTGCTGCTGCTTTCGGCGGAGTAGCCGCGCTACTTGGTGACCGTCATCTGGGTGGCGAGCAGCAGGTTTGTCTCGCTGGAGGTCACCCCCTGAATGCGGCGAATTTTGCCCAGCACGCTGTCGAGTTCTTCGACCGTTTCGGTGCCCGTCTCGACAATCAAATCCCATTTGCCATTGGTCGCGTGGATCGCCTGCACTGCGGGCATCCCGGCGAGCAGGCGTTTGATCCGGTCGGTTCCGGCTCCTTCGATGGCCAGCAAGGTGTGGCCCCGGATTGGGCTGTGTTGCATGTCTTCCTTCAGGATCAATGTAAAGCCAAGGATCGCGCCGGAGTTCACAAGCCGCTCCACCCGAGCGCGCACCGTGACCCGCGACAGGCCCGTGATGGCGGCGAGGGCGGAATAAGACATCCGCGCATCGCGGCGCAGTTCTGCGATGATCTTGCTGTCGATCTCATCCATGGGGCGACCCTCAATTCTCGTACTGCCGCCTAGGTTTAGGGCAGGGGGCATGCGCTGGCCAGCCTTACCGCTGGGCGCAAGCGCGATTGACGGGGCCGGGGAAACCCATAATCTGCGCGCACACAGACCGGAGACCCCCATGCAAAGCCGCGCCCCCCTTTTCACCCCGGTCCTGATCGTCGGCTGCATCATCATCATGGTCAGCTTCGCCGTGCGCGCTTCCTTTGGCGTCTTTCAGATCCCAATCGCCGAGGAATTCGCATGGGCGCGTAGTGAGTTCTCTCTCGCCATCGCGATCCAGAACCTCGCCTGGGGCATCGGCCAGCCGATCTTTGGCGCCTTGGCCGAGAAGATCGGCGACCGCAAAGCGATCATCATCGGTGCGGTTGTCTATGCTTTGGGGCTTCTGCTGTCGGCCAACTCCGCCACGCCGATCGAGCATCAGACCTATGCGTGGCTGGTGGGGTTCGGCATCGCGGGCACGGGCTTTGGCGTGATCTTGGCGGTGGTGGGCCGGGCGTCGTCAGACGACAACCGCTCCATGTCGCTGGCGATTGCCACGGCGGCGGGCAGTGCGGGGCAAGTGTTCGGCGCGCCGGTGGCGGAATGGATGCTGAGTTTCATGTCTTGGCAGATGACATTCGTCAGTTTCGCCGCCGTGATCCTTGCGATGCTGCTGACCCTGCCGATGATGCGTGCGCCCGCGATGGCCAGCCGGGCCGAACTTGAGGAGTCGATGGGGCAAATCCTCGGCAAAGCCTTCCGCGATCCGTCCTATACGCTGATCTTTCTAGGGTTCTTTTCCTGCGGCTATCAACTCGCCTTTATCACCGCCCATTTCCCGGCCTTTGTGACCGAGATGTGCGGCCCGATCCTTGCCGGAGGGGTGCTGCATAACATCGGCATCACGACTACCTCCGCGCTCGGTGCCGTGGCCATTTCGCTCATCGGCTTGGCGAATATCGCGGGCACGCTACTGGCCGGTTGGGCGGGCAAGCGTTACTCCAAGAAGTACCTTCTCGCGGGCATCTATGTCGGACGCACGGTCATCGCCGCGCTGTTCATCATGTTCCCGATCACACCCGTGACGGTGATCCTGTTCTCCGTCGGCATGGGCGCGCTTTGGCTGGCTACCGTGCCGCTGACCTCCGGCCTCGTCGCGCATATCTACGGGCTGCGCTACATGGGCACGCTCTATGGGATCGTGTTTTTCAGCCACCAGTTGGGCAGTTTCCTTGGCGTTTGGCTGGGCGGGCGGATGTATGACATCTACGGCAGCTACACCGGCGTTTGGTGGATCGGCGTGGCGGTGGGTGCCTTCAGCGCCGTGGTGCATCTGCCGATCCGCGAGAAACGGCTGGAGGGGCTGGTGACCGCTTAACGCGCACGCCAGCGTTCAAGGATGTGGCGCGCTGTCATCAGGTCCAGATGCGCGCCGCCGCCGTTTTTAAACAGGGTGATGTCGTCGTCACTTTCGCGGGTGAAGCGGGGCAGGTCGTAGTAATCGGCGATCAGGTGGTCGCGGGGGATGGTGCCTGCTTCAAGCGGGATGTTGATCTCCCCGATATGGCCCACAGTGGTGTCGAAACTGTCGACAAAGACCCGCGCGCGCAGCAGGGCCGCGTCATCGACCTCGCGCATGTCGGGGCGGTAGGCGCCGATCAGGTCCACGTGCTGGCCCGGTTGCAGCCAGTCGCCCATGATCAGCGGCGCGGTGGACATGGTGGCGCTGGTCACGATGTCGGCCTTGCGCACGGCCTGTTCAAGGTCCGTCGCTACAGCGAGGCCGTGCAGTTCGGCGGCCATGATCTCGGCGTTCTTGGCGGTGCGGTTCCAGACGGTGAGTTGCGCGTTTGGAAAGGCTGCGGAAAAGGCGGCGTGCAGGGCGCGGCCTTGGGTGCCTGCGCCGACGATCAGGATGTTTTCGCTGTCCGGGCGGGCGAGGCGGCGGGCGGCCAAGAGGCTGTCTCCGGCGGTCTTCCATTTTGTCACGAGGTGGAAGTCGACGAGGGCGGCGAGCGTTCCGGTTTCGTCATTAAAAAGCGACACGCCGCCGTTGACCATCGGCACTTCGCGGCTCGGATTGTCGGGGAAGATCGTCGCCGATTTCACCGCGATGCCCAGCCCGTCAATCCACGCGGCACGGCTTAGCAGCGTGTCTTTGCCGCGATAGAGGAAGGTGTCGCCGATCTCGGCCTTCGGCAGATCATGCCCTGCCGCCAGCGCGTCGGTCAGCGCGAGCCAATCGAGCAGGGCTTCGCCCTCGGCGAATGAGATGTTGGGAATATCGGTCATGCGGCCTCCTTCTCACTTAGCAACCCTGCGGCCACCAAACGGTCGGCCCAGCCCTGCGGGCCAGTAAAGTGATGCGTTTGCCAGCCGCGCACGGCGGCAGCGGCGATGTTGTCGGCGCGGTCGTCGGTGAAGAGCAGAGCTTGCGAAGGCACACCGCTGCCTTGCTCGACCGCTTCATAGATCGACGGTGCAGGCTTGATCATGCCGAGGTGGCCCGAAATGAAATCCCGGTCAAATTCGCGCAGGAAGGGGTAGTGCGTCGCGGCGAGGTCGTAGCTTTGGATGCCAAAGTTGGTGAGCGAGAACACCGGTATATCGCGGGCTTGCAGCGCTTTCATCAACCGCAGCGAATGGTCGATCACCGGGGCGGCCATGTCGATCCAACGGTCGTGCCAGAGGCGGATTTCGTCGCCCCAACCGGGCGTCGCCTCGGCCTCGGCATAGATCGTGTCGCGGAAGTTCTCGCCGCTGTCGACGCGGTCGTTCATGCCGTGCAGATCGACGGCGTCGAACATGGCGCGACGGCGATCCTCACCGATGACGCTGTCGTAAAAACGCTCGGGCTGCCACTCGATCAACACATTGCCAATGTCGAAAACCACGGCTTGTGGTGTCATTCTGTCCGTTCCTTCACTCTCAGGCTAACCCCGCGCAGCCGCACGCAATTCCCGCTCCAATGCCTCCAGAAAGCGCGAGCGGTCGGCCTTTGCAAACCCTTTGCCGCCGCCTTGGCGAAAGGGGTCGGCGGCGCGCAGGTCGGTCATCAGATCGCGGGTGGCCAACACGTTGCCGATGTTAGCCGCCGTCAGCGCTTCGCCGTTGTGTTTGAGCACCCGCGCGCCCGCTTCGACGCATTTGGCGGCCAGCGGGATGTCCCCGGTCACCACCACATCGCCCGGCCCGCAGCGGTCGGCGATCCACATGTCGGCCACGTCCGGCCCATCTGGCACGATCACCACCTCGACCAGCGGGTTTTGCGACATGCGAAGGCCCCCGTTCGAGACGAGGTACATGGTGACCTTGTGCCGCGTCGCGACCCGTTCGGCCTCGGCTTTAACGGGGCAGGCGTCGGCGTCGATGTAAAGCGCGGTCATGGCTCAGCCCGCATAAAGCGCGTCGGCGTGGAAGGCGACGTGGTCTTCCATGAAGCTCGCGACAAAGAAATAGCTGTGGTCATAGCCCGGCTGCATGCGGAAGGTGCCTTGCTGGCGTTTGGCTGTCATCGCCTCAGCCAGCGCTTCGGGCTTCAGCAGGTCGAGAAACTGGTCGCTGCTGCCTTGGTCGATCAGGATCGGGCCGTCGAAGCCCTTTTCACGCATCAGCAGAGTGCTGTCGTGTTTGGCCCATGTGGCCTCATCCGTGCCGAGATAGGCGCTGAGCTGCTTCTTGCCCCAGTCGCTCGACGTCGGATGGGTGATTGGCGCGAAGGCCGAAACCGAGAGGAAGCGCCCCGGTAGGTTCATCGCCAGCGTCAGCGCGCCGTGCCCGCCCATGGAGTGGCCAGTGATGCCTTGGCGCTCCATGTCGAGGGCGAAGTTTTCGCCCAGCAGGGCGGGCAGTTCCTCGGCCAGATAGTCCCACATCTGGTAGTGTTTGGCCCAAGGGTCTTGGGTCGCGTTCACGTAAAAGCCAGCGCCCTTGCCCAGATCGTAAGCGTCATCATCCGCCACATCGTCACCCCGCGGGGAGGTGTCGGGGAAGACCAGTGCGATGCCATGCTCGGCGGCCCAAAGCTGTGCGCCGGCTTTCGTCATAGCGTTCTCATGGGTGCAGGTCAGGCCCGAGAGATACCACAGCACCGGGACAGGGCCGTCTTGCGCCTCGGCAGGGAGGAAGAGGCCGAATGTCATGTCGCAGTTGCAGGCGCTGGAGGTGTGGGAATAGACCCCCTGCGTGCCACCGAAACAGGCGTTTTCCGAGATCGTTTTCATGGCGGCGTTCCTTTCGAAATGGGTTGAAGTCACAGGGCCGAGACCCAGCCTACGATAAGGCTGACGGTTACGATACTGCCTGTGGTAGAGACTAGAATCGCGGCGGAAACGCGCTGCGGCGCGACGCCGTAGTGTTGGGCGAGCATATAGACATTGCCCGCGACCGGCAGGGCTGCAGCGGCAATAATGACCCCGGCGCTATAGGGATCGACACCAAAGAGGAAAAGCGCCGCGAAAGCCACGAAAAGCGGGTGCAGCACCAGCTTGCAAAAGGTGAGCCAACCCGCGATTTCGATCCGCTCAGTGGATTTGGACGCGAGTGATGCGCCGATGGCAAAAAGCGCGCCGGGCGTGGCGGCACCGCCCAGAATGGCGAGGAATTCATTGACCGGGACGGGGATCGGGATTTGCAGGCCGGACCAGAGGAACCCCAAGGTGATCGCCACGATCATTGGGTTTTTTAGCAGTCCCAGTCCGATGGTGCGCAAAGTGGACATGCGCAACTGCCCTTCGCGCGAGCCTGTGATCAGGATCACGATCAAACTGGAAAACACGATCATATCGACAGCTAGCACCAGCAGCACCGGGCCAATCGCCTCTGGCCCGAGCAGTAGGGTCAGCATCGGCACGCCCAGAAAGCCGGTGTTGCCGATCACCGCGCATTGCGCCTCAATCCCGTTGGTCGCCACATCCAGCCCGCGCAGGAAGCCGACTAGGCTGGCGATTGCATAGACAAATGCCGTGCCCCAAAGATAGGCGGCGACCAAGCGACCGTCCCAGACATCGGCCAGAGACAGGTTCGCTGAAAAGCGGAACAACATCGCCGATAGCGCGAAATAGAAGACGAATTTGGTGAGGTAAGCGGTGGCCTCAGCAGTGAAAAACCGCGTGCGGCCTGCCCAGTAGCCAAGACCAATCAGGGCAAAGAACGGCAAAGTTTTCAAGAAGATCGCGAGCATGCGCCAAGCATTAGCCAGCCCACCCCCGGGGTGCAATGGCGATTGACCGTCATCCCGAGCCGATCAACACCCCCGCCGCAAAAACGAGCGCCCCGCCGAGCACCACCTGAAAGGCTGCGCGGAAGAAGGGGGTCTCCATGAACTTGTTTTGAATCCAAGCGATGGCCCAAAGCTCGACAAAGACCACGATGATCGCCACGACGGTCGCGGTCCAGAAATCAGTGATCAGATAAGGCAACGCATGGCCCAGCCCACCCACTGTCGTCATCACGCCCGAGGCCACGCCGCGTTTGATTGGAGAGCCACGGCCCGACAACTCGCCGTCGTCTGAGGCGGCCTCGGTGAAGCCCATCGAGATGCCCGCGCCGACGCTGGCGGCGAGGCCGACGAGAAAGGTCGTCCACGTGTCATGGGTTGCGAAAGCTGTGGCAAAGATCGGCGCGAGGGTGGAGACAGAACCGTCCATCAACCCCGCCAGCCCGGGCTGCACCCATGTCAGCAAAAACTGTCGATGTGCGCGGCTGTCTTCGTCGCTGCGGCTGTCGTCGTCCAGATGTTTGTCTGTCAGGTCTTGCGCGCTGTTTTGGTGTCCTGCCTCTGCGGCGGCCAAATCGCCCAAAAGCTGACGGGTGGCGGCATCTGTGGTGCGCGCAGCGGCGGTGCGATAGAACCTTTCGGCGTCTTGCTCCATCGCCGCGGCTTCTTCGCGGATGCGCTCCAGCGACAGGTTCTTGACCAGCCAGACGGGGCGGCGCGCGTAGTAGCCCGAGACATGTTCGCGACGGATCAGCGGGATCACTTCGCCAAAGCGCGCACGGTGCAGGTCGATCAGGCGGCGACGGTGGTCGTTTTCTTCCTCTGCCATCCCATCAAAAATCGCGGCACTGTCGGGGAAATCGGCACGAAGACGCTCGGCATAGTCGCGGTAAATCCGCGCATCGTCTTCTTCAGAGGAGATCGCAAGAGCCAGTACCTCCTGCTCACTGAGGTCTTTAAATCGTTTGCGATTGAAGGAAAAACGCATGACGTGGCCTCCTTGTCAGTGACGAACTTAGGCGGCGCTGCGGGCCAGGGCAAATGAAAACCCCTCAATAGGCTGGGCAACAGGGGCTTGGCAGAACAGTCGACGGCTCTAGTTCATGGCACCCAAGGGTCGGCTTGCTCCGGCGTCACTTGAAAAGACGAGGTTTGGAACATGAAATTGGTTTATTTGGCACCCCTTATTATAGCGGGCTGCGCCCCGGTCCCCCCGGCGCCGCTGCCCGCCGCGCCCGCTGCCGCAACTGTGCAGCCGGTTCCTGTGACACCAGCCGTGCAGACACAGACATTAAAGCCTAAGCCAAGAATCGCAGACAGGGTGCCTGTTGTGCCAAAACCAAAGCCGTCCCCGTTGACTGAACCCGACACTTCCCAATCAGAAGATACCAGCTCTGAGCAATCCACAGAGACACAGGTCGCGACGGGCGATAAGGTTGGAACCTGCAAAGAGGGCAGCTGGTGGGGGCTTATCGGCCGCCCGCGCGCGGCGGCAAGCATCGTGTCAGAGCCTAAGCGGGTCTATACCGAAGGCGACTCGGTAACGATGGACGACGTCCCCGGACGCACCAATATCGTGCTTGATGAAAGCGGTAACATTGCAAAAGTAACCTGCGGCTAGGCTTTGGGTCTCTTGTCGAGAATGCGCACGGCCTTGCCCTCTGAACGGGCAACGCCGCCTGTGTCCAGTACCTTGACCTGAACCGAAATGCCGACCGTCTGTTTGATCTGCGATGACAGCGCAGTGCTGGCGGCCTCGCGCGCGTCTGTGCTGAGGTTGGCGTCGGCACATTCACAAAGCACACGCATCTGATCCATCCGGTCTGGGCGCGTGAGTTCAATCTGAAAATGCGGCGCGAGGCCCGGTGTGGCCATCAACGCCTCTTCAATCTGGGTTGGGAAAACGTTCACGCCGCGCAGAATGATCATGTCGTCGCTGCGGCCAGTGACCTTTTCCATGCGGCGCATGGAGCGTGCGGTGCCTGCGAGCAGTCGGGTCAGGTCGCGGGTGCGGTAGCGGATGATCGGGAAAGCTTGTTTGGTGAGCGAGGTGAAAACCAGCTCGCCCCTTTCGCCATCCTCCACAGGAGCGCCGGTTTCGGGGTTGATGACTTCGGGATAGAAGTGATCCTCCCAGATGTGCAGCCCGTCCTTGCTCTCCACACATTCCATCGAAACGCCCGGTCCCATGACTTCGCTCAGCCCATAGATATCGACCGCATGCATGTCGAAGGCTTGTTCAATCTCCAGCCGCATTGCGTTGGTCCAAGGCTCGGCGCCAAAAATGCCAACTTCGAGCGAAGACTGGCGTGGGTCGATGCCTTGGGCCGCGAATTCATCAAGGATCGACAGCGCGTAGGAGGGGGTCACCGTGATGCCCTTGGGTTGGAAATCCTCGATCAGCCGCACTTGGCGCGGGGTCATGCCGCCCGAAATCGGTGTCGTGGTAAGGCCAAGCGCATCAGCGCCCAGGTGAATCCCGAGGCCGCCCGTAAACAGCCCGTAGCCATAGGCGTTGTGCAGCATGTCGCCGGGGCGCATTCCGGCAGCGCGGAGAGAGCGGGCAACGACTTGGCCCCAGTTGTCGAGATCGTCCTTGGTGTAGCCCACGACCGTCGGCTGACCGGTGGTGCCCGAGGACGCATGAATGCGCGCCACCTGCTCGCGAGGGACGGCGAACATGCCAAACGGGTAATTGTCGCGCAGGTCGGTTTTCACCGTGAAGGGAAAGCGCGACAGGTCAGAGAGGTCTGTCAGGTCGTCCGGATGTACCCCCGCATCGTCAAAGCTCTTCTTGTAAAAGGCCACATTGTCGTAGGCATGGCGCAGGGACCATTTGAGCCGCTGCAATTGCAGGGCGCTGATCTCGTCGCGGCTGGCGGTCTCAATCGGGTCGAGCGTGTCCTTCGCGGGGATTAGGTCTTTCATCAGGTCGGCTCCTCCTCAGAAAATAGCTGGCCCTTGATGGTGCGGGAAAGCCCGCGAAACAGGGCCAGCGTACGGCCATCTTCGCCAGTGACCGTCACATCATAAATGCCCGAGCGCCCGCTGCGCGATACTTCGCGGGCGGTGGCGGTCAGCCGCTCCTCCGGCTGGCCGGGGCTGAGATAGGTGATCTGGTTTTGCTGGGCAACGGTGGTTTGATTGTAGCTGTTGCAGGCAAAGGCAAAGGCGCTGTCGGCGAGGCTGAAGATAAAACCGCCGTGGCAAATCCCGTGGCCGTTGAGCATATCAGCGCGCACCAACATCGACAGCACCGCGCCGCCGGGGGTGACCTCATCAATCCGCATGCCCAGCCCGGCAGAGGCCGCGTCTTGGGCGAACATCACGTCAGCGCATTTGCGGGCGCGGGCTTCTGGGGTCATGCCAATTTGCCTTTGTGTTTCATTTTTCAGTCAACTTGCACATTCTTGTAACGCTACTCAAGCGGTTTGAAACCGGGCCTCGTTCACGTCAGGGCTTGATTTGGCCCCCCGCAGGGTCAACTGTCAATTATGAGCATTGAGCCCCCATCGTCCGTCTCGGCCTTTGAACGCCAACCCGAGCAGGTCGCCTTTCACCGCACGGAACTGTCACTAATTCTGTCGCTCTATGGCCGTATGGTCGCCGCAGGCGAATGGCGCGACTACGGCATTTCGCACCTGCGCGATGTGGCGGTTTTTTCGGTCTTTCGCCGCACGGCAGAGATACCCCTCTACCGGATCGAAAAGCGGCCCAAGCTACGCAATCGGCAGGGCATGTATGCGGTGGTCGGCACCGGCGGGCAGATTTTGCGGCGCGGCCATGATCTGAAAGCCGTGCTGCGGGTGCTGGAGCGCAAGCTGATCCGGTCGGTGGACTAGGGAAGCTTGGGCCTGCGGTGCGCTGTCACCGGCCCGTCGCCGCCTGCTTCGATCCGTTTGACGGCATCGCTGATGTTTTCATAAGACACGGCCATCTTATGCGCATTGGCGTGGATCAACGTTTCCGCATCCACGACCAGCGCCACATGGCCTTTCCAAAACAACAGATCGTTGCGCTCGTAGGTGCCGCTCACGGATTTGCCGACCGTGGCTTCTTGCTGGTCACTGTCCCCGGGGCAGGGAATGCCGCAGGCCAGCAGCGCGGCTTGCACAAGACCGGAGCAATCGATTCCCCAACGGCTGTTGCCGCCCCAGAGATAGGGTGTGCCGAGAAACAGGTCGGCGATCTTTGCCGGGTCGTCCTCAATCTGGTCAATTGGCGCGAGGTGAACCCGTGGGATATGGCCTTGAGCCGTCTCGGCGAATTCCTTGGTCTGGGCGATGACCGTCACGGGCGCGCCGTAGCTCAGGCTCAGCAGGTCAGGCGTTTTGAGGTCTGCATTCGCATAGACGTGCGTGGCCGGGACGCTGACCCGGTGGGTTGCCACGCGCGGCACGGTAAGACTGCTTTGCGAAACATGCCCGCAGTAGCCGTCCTTTTCAGCCTGTACATAGGCCCAGCCAGACGCCTCATTCAGCACGGTCACGGTTTCGCCAAACAGCACTTGTCGGTCACGCGGGCCATCGGGCCTGCGACAGAGATCAGCCACCGGCACGCCAATCTGCGCGGCGCGGCGGGTTGTCACCAGTGCCGGGTCGGGCGTAAGACGCGGATCGCTCATAGGTCCAGCAGCTTGGGCAAAGCGGCAAGCAGCGCACGCGTACCTTGGCCCGCGCCGCCTTTGGGCCGGGCCGGGGCGTCCGACGGCTGCCAGCCGTAGATATCGAAATGTGCGTATTTGCTCTCGGTCACAAAGCGGCGCAGGAAGAGCGCGGCGGTGATTGATCCGGCGAACCCGCCCTTGGGCGCGTTGTCGAGGTCTGCAATGCCGGGCTCGATCAGGGCTTCATAGGCGTCGTGGAACGGCATCCGCCAGACCGGATCGGCGGCGCTGTTGGCGGCGGTTTCGAGCGCGGAGACAAAGGCACTTTCGTCGCTGTAATAGGGCGCGAGGTCTGGCCCCACGGCCACCCGTGCGGCCCCGGTTAGTGTGGCCATTGAGATGATTTGATCGGGCGCGTCTTCATCCGCCAACGCCAGCGCGTCGGCCAGCACCAAACGCCCCTCGGCGTCGGTGTTGTTGATCTCAACCGTCAGCCCCTTGCGCGAGGTCAGTATGTCGCCGGGGCGGAAAGCATTGCCGGAGACCGAGTTCTCCACCGCCGGGATCAGCACGCGCAGCTGCACGGTAAGGCCCGTGGCCATGATCATATGCGCCAACCCTAAGACCGCGGCGGCCCCGCCCATGTCCTTTTTCATCAATCCCATTGAGGCACCGGGTTTGAGGTTCAGCCCGCCGGTATCAAAGCAGACACCCTTTCCGACGAGCGTGAGCTTCGGCCCCGCATCGCCCCACCGCATGTCGATCAAGCGCGGCGCACGGTCGGCGGCGCGGCCAACGGTGTGGATCATGGGCAGGTTGTTTTCCAGCAGGGCGTCGCCCGTGGTCACGTCAATCTTGGCGCCATGCTGCTCGGCCAGTTTGCGCGCTGCAGCTTCCAGATCGGGTGGCCCCATGTCAGAGGCGGGGGTGTTGATAAGGTCGCGGGTCAACATCTCGCCCTTCGCCACTGCGGCGATATGGTCGGCATTGATCCCTTCGGGCGCGACAAGCTTTGCGGCCATCGGGGTCTGATCGCGGTACCGCTCAAAACGGTAACCCGCGAGCAGCCAACCAAGCGCTTCGGTCGCGGCTTGATCTTCGGGCAGGCCGCTTTCGATTTTGTAGTCGCACTTGGGCAACCGAGCGGCGGCCCCGGCGAGGTGGAAGCGCCCACGACGCCGCGCCGCCGCGTTGCCATAGCCCGCCAGCGCCATCGCCGGCTTGCCGTCGGCCCCCGGCACCATCAGCGCTTGCCCCAGACCGCCGGTGAACCCACTGGCCTCGACCCAAGCCTGTACCGAGGCGTCCTGCTCTACGCGCCATTTCTCTAAGGCGTCCTCGCTCAAGACATGCAGCGGCAGGGTGGTATCGGAGGCGGTGGCGAATTCGGCGGACATGGCAAACCTTTGCAAAGCGGGATTTGCCGCGCAGCCTAAACCTTCCACCGCCACCCGCAAGCGATCAGATCGTAATGTCCTGCATGTCCCAGATTGCAGTCAGCGAGCGTTCGCCAATCCGCAACAGCCGCGAGAGCGTCGCCGCGACAGCGGTATCGTCAGACCGGTCGATCGAGAGGATCACATCCTCCGCCACCTGAGACACCAGCGCCATGCCGATCTGATCGGCAATCGCGATCAGCGTATGCACGCTTTTGCGCAGACCCGCCTCATCCCGCGTGCGGTAAAGGCGGTCACAATGCGCCATGCGCAGCGCCAGTTCTTCCATCGCGCGGCAGACAACATCCTCGGCCCCCACTTCGCCCAGTTGCGTATAAAGCAGCCCCAGGCGTTCTTGATCGACAGAGACCTGCTCGGTCGGTCGTATTTGCACAAGTTGCATGTCGTCACCCTTCATTCAGCCCCCACGGCCTTGGTGCACCATGGGCTATGAAGATGTGCAAAGGGTTGCGATGGCTGTGTCTTTTCTCTCGAATTCGTCGGGTATTTGCGCTATCTGCGCTGAAAACCCTACGGTCTCAAAGGATGTTTACAGATGAACAATGCCAAGGCTCTGCCGTCGTATCTTCTGCAACGCTATCAGGGGTGGAAAGCCACCGGATATGCGGAGAACCAGACTTGGTACCGCCGATTGGCCGCCGAGGGGCAGCGCCCGCGGGCGATGGTGATTTCCTGCTGCGATAGCCGCGTGCATGTGACCTCGATCTTTGGCGCGGATCAGGGCGAGTTCTTTATCCACCGCAATATCGCGAACCTCGTGCCGCCCTATGAGCCGGATGGCAAGCAGCACGGCACCTCGGCGGCGGTTGAATATGCCGTTAATTCACTCAAGGTCGCGCATCTGATCGTGCTGGGCCATTCCAGCTGTGGCGGCGTCGCGGGCTGCATTCAGATGTGTCAGGGCAAAGCGCCTGAGCTTGAGGGCCAAGACAGTTTCGTGGGCCGCTGGATGGATCTGCTTCGCCCGAAATACGAGAAGGTCGAGAATGTCGAAGACCCGGCAGAGCAGCAGCTTCAGCTTGAGCGGCAAGCGGTGATGACGTCGCTGGAGAATCTGATGACCTTCCCGTGGATCAAGGAAAAGGTCGAGGATGGGACGCTGAGCCTGCATGGTCTTTGGACGGACATCGGCGAAGGCAGTCTGGAATATTACGATGCGAAGACGGGTGAATTCGAGCCGGTCTGACGGATCGGGGCAGGGGGCGCTGCTAGATGACCGTGGTCTGGTTCCTCCTGCTGACCTTCGCTATCTCGCTAAGCGGTTACGCTTGTATTCGCGCCATCCCCGCAGCGCGGAGCCCTGACAGTGCTGTAGGACTGCCGTTCTGGCTGTTGATGGTCTGGGGACCATCGCTGGCAGCGTTTATTCTAAGTATGCAAGCCGGACAATTGGGGCCGCTCATACGACGCGGCCTGATGGTCTCGACCGTGCCGCCCTTCGTTTGGGCACTGATCTGCGCACCGCTTGTGTTGCTATTGTTAATGAAGGTGATGGCTCCAGCGAGGCCGAGACCGCTGAGCCTTACGACGCTGGCCGGGCTGACCCTGTTCAATCTGATCCTCGGTCCGCTGGGCGAAGAGTTTGGCTGGAGAGGGCTGTTGCAGGATGAGTTGGCACTCCGTTGGGGGTGGTTGCTGGCGGCGCTCGTCACCGGGGTGATATGGCTGGTCTGGCATCTGCCGCTCTGGACGATCGACTCGCCCCACGCGCAGATTGCACTGCCGCTCTTTGCGGGCCATGTGATGGTCTATTCGATCATTATCGGCGCTGCGCATAGGCTGTCGGGAGGGTCATTGCTCCCCGCGATCCTGATTCACCTGACGGTGAACTTGGCGGCTAATCTAGCGATATATGCCGGGTATCCGGAGCCTAACGATTGGTTCAGGAAGAGCCTTTTGCCCTATCTGGGGCTGGCTATTTTTGCCGCCGTGTGGGTGGGCAGTTTGGTTTGAAGGGCGGCTCAGACGCAAAAGGGGGCCGCAAGGGCCCCCTTCAATTCCACTATCGAAGCGGCGATTAGCCCTTCTTCAGCACTTCGCGGCCCAGAAGTTCGGCGATCTGCACAGCGTTCAGGGCGGCACCCTTGCGCAGGTTGTCGCTGACGCACCACAGGGTCAGACCGTTGTCGATGGTGCTGTCCTGACGGATGCGGCTGATGAAAGTGGCAAAGTCTCCCACACATTCGACGGGGGTGACATAGCCACCGTCTTCGCGCTTGTCGATCACCATGATGCCCGGCGCTTCGCGCAGGATGTCGCGGGCTTCGGCTTCATCGAGGTGGTCTTCGAACTCAATGTTGATCGCTTCGGCGTGGCCCACGAAAACCGGGACGCGCACGCAGGTCGCGGTGACCTTGATCTTGCTGTCGATGATCTTTTTGGTCTCGGCGACCATCTTCCATTCTTCCTTGGTCGAGCCGTCCTCAAGGAAGACGTCGATATGCGGAATCACGTTGAAGGCGATCTGCTTGGTGAACTTGCTGGCAGGCTTGTCGTCGGTCGGGTTGTAGATGCTCTTGGTCTGGTCCCAAAGCTCATCAATGCCTTCCTTGCCCGCGCCGGAGACCGACTGGTAGGTTGAGACGACAACGCGTTTGATGCCTGCACGGTCATGCAGCGGCTTCAGCGCCACAACCATCTGCGCGGTCGAGCAGTTGGGGTTGGCGATGATGTTCTTCTTGGAATAGCCGTGCACGGCCTCGGGGTTCACTTCGGGAACAATCAAGGGCACGTCTTGGTCATAGCGGTAGAGCGACGAGTTATCGATTACCACACAGCCCGCTTTGGCAGCGGCGGGGGCGTATTTCTTGGTGGCTTCCGAACCCACGGCAAAGAGCGCGATGTCCCAGCCGGTGAAGTCGAAAGTGTCGAGGTCTTTGGACTTCAGGGTCTTATCCCCAAAGCTGATCTCGGACCCGAGCGAACGACGGCTGGCGAGGGCCACGATCTCGTCCACGGGGAACTGGCGCTCGGCCAGAATGTTCAGCATTTCACGGCCCACATTGCCTGTGGCGCCAACGACGGCGACGCGATAACCCATCTGAGTACTCCTGTCTGTCTAATTCAGTTGGCCGCCGTTTACCGTGCTTGCGCAGCATTGGCTAGGGCCAGCCGCGCTTGAGCCGCTCGGGGCAGGCTTTTGCCGGGGTCAAAGGACTTTGATGACGTCCTTGTCGATCGCCAGCATATAACCGCGCCGGGCGATGTTTTTGACCAGAAGCTCCGATACCAACTGATTACCTAGCGTATCGCGCAAGCGCTTGATCCGGGTGGCCCCGGCGGCTTCGTCGCAGTCGGCAGGGCTACGGCCCGAGATCATGCCTTCGATTTCTGAGCCTGACAGCACGTCATCGTCCATCCGCGCCTCGGCAAGGACGGACATCGTCTCCATCGCGGCACCGGTCAGTTTGAAACCGAGGTTGTTGAGATAGACGGTGTTCTCCTCGCGGCTGATGAGCAAGGAGGAGACCTGAATCCCCGTCCGCTCAATCTGCGCCATGCGGCGGTTGAAGCCGATGAGCATGATCAGGAACACCATCGCCGCGGCCAACATGGCGGCGGCAAAGACCAGCAGCACGATGATAACGATACGGTAGCTGGCGAGAGTTTCGGAAAAGGCCGTGCCGGACTGCGCGAGGATTTCGAGCAGTTTGATCTCGGCCTGTGTGGTCAGATCGTCGTTCTCGACGAATATCCTTTCGACCCGCGCATTGAAAACGTTTGCATCGGGCAGCGCCCAAAGCAGCAAAGCCGCCCCGGCCAGCAAAACGAATGCGACGGCAGCAATGCCACCGCCGACGAAACGCCCGCCAAATCTGCGCATGTCAGAAGCGGAGGTAGAATTTTCCTGCACTGTCTTTCCTTTGATCCAGACCTTCGTCACCGAATACGGACAGTACATTCAACAATGTCCAGTCCTCCGCCGCAAGACGCGGTGTGAGTTCGGCTTCGGCTTTGGCTGCATCGCAGGCATCGTCTATCTGCGCCACCCCGTAGTGGAGGCGCAGAGGATTGTCTTGCTTGGCCTTATAATCGGCATAGCAGCCAGCCGTTGCCGCAGCGGGCAGGGCCAGAGTGACCGTCAAAGCGGCCAACAGGGTAAGACATGTGTTTTTCATATGTTTTTAATGCGCTTTCATCGCTTGATATTCAATAACGCCCGGCCTTTTGGGAAGCTGCTATCCAATAACATGCCCCTGTTATTGCCTGTCTTTGGCCCAACCCCCAATTTTGTGACACCAACAGAAACACGGCCCCCGAAACATGGCCGTCACACAACTAAGGGCGCAAGCAGAAACGCGCTGATAAAAGAAGGGACCCGACCCATGTACCGCAAGTTCATTGCTACCATCGCTGCCTTGTCAGTTGCCATCACCGCTTTTGGCAGCACGCCCGCTGCAGCCGACGACAAGGAAATCGCCCGCACCTTGGCGACCATTTTGGGAATCGCGGTCGTGGGAAAGATCATCTACGACAAAAACAAAGAGAAAGAGCGTGAACGTGAAACTGTGACGCGCCGCCGCGCTGCGCCTGTATACGAAGCACCACGTTATTATGCCCGCGTCTCTGAACGCCCCCGCCTGCGCCCGCGTGCTGACCTCAGAACGCAGCCTAGTTGGGAGCCGCGTGACCGCGAAGTGACGCCGCTGGTGGACCGGGAAGTCCGTCCTTTGCCCGAAATGGTCGACCGCAAGCTGCTGCCGCAGCAGTGCTTTCGCAGCTATGAGGGCAAAGAGGGCAAGGTCATGATGTTTGGCGAGGCTTGCCTTGAGAAGAACTATTCCTACACCGATCGCCTGCCCAGCTACTGCGCGAAACGCGTCAGTACGCCTGAGGGCGCGCGCTACGGCTATGACGCCCGCTGTCTTCGCGACACGGGTTACAGCTTGGCCCGCAGGTAAATCCTGCGTGCCTTGACCGAGCGTCACGTCCCTGTCGCTCGGGTTTTGAAAGGGGGGGTGTTCGGGCGCCTCCCCTTTCTCTTTTCTATTGCATCGTGAAGCGCCTTGCGGTTTCACCGATCCCATGATTCCGGACTATGAATTCGAACGCAGCGCTTTGGCGCAGGGCTTTGGCACCATCGCTGGGGTCGACGAAGTGGGGCGCGGTCCGCTGGCCGGACCCGTCACCGCCGCCGCCGTTGTTTTCACCGAAGGCTGTATTCCCGAGGGACTTAACGATTCAAAAAAACTGACCGCCCGCGCACGGCAACGGCTCTGTGATGAGATTATGGAGGTGGCGATCGTCTGTGTCGCCCATGCCAGTGTCGAAGAGATCGAAGAGCACAATATCCTGCGCGCCAGTCACCTTGCCATGATCCGTGCCCTCGCCGGATTGTCTTGCGCCGTGGATTACGCGCTGATCGACGGCAATATGCTGCCCCGAGATTTGACGCTTCCGGCGCAACCTGTGGTCAAGGGCGACGCCCGTTGCCTGTCGATTTCCGCCGCCTCAATTGTGGCCAAAACGGCGCGAGATACCCTCATGGTGGACTTGGCGCAACAGCATCCGGGATATGGCTGGGAAACCAATATGGGGTATGGATCAAAAAGTCACATCGCTGCGCTCCAAAATCTTGGGGTAACCCCACACCATAGACGTTTGTTCAAGCCGGTACACAATATCTTGTATCAAGACAATTTCTTAACCGATTGATTCAAAAAAGAAATTGACCACGAATCGTCCATGACTCATTCTATGCCTAACCACAGAGCGCATAAGCGCCAGGGCAGAGGCAGAGATATGAAAACGATGACAAAGGGCGCTGCGGCGCTTCCCTTGAATACTATTATTGCGGGCGATTGCATTGAAGCAATGAACGCCCTCCCAGCGGAGTCGGTCGACCTGATCTTCGCGGATCCCCCTTATAACTTGCAATTGCGCGGCGATCTTCATCGCCCCGACAACTCCAAAGTCGACGCAGTTGACGACGAGTGGGACCAGTTCGCGAGCTTTAAGGCTTATGACGATTTCACCCGCGCATGGCTCAAGGCCGCGCGGCGTTTGCTAAAACCCGATGGTGCGATCTGGGTGATCGGCAGCTACCACAATATCTTCCGTGTTGGTGCCGCTTTGCAGGATCAGGGCTTCTGGATCCTCAACGATGTGGTGTGGCGCAAGTCCAACCCCATGCCCAATTTCCGCGGCAAGCGTTTCACCAACGCCCACGAGACGATGATCTGGGCCGGTAAGAGCGAAAACAGCAAATACGCCTTCAACTACGAAGCGCTGAAGGCGTTGAACGAAGGCATCCAGATGCGCAGCGATTGGGTGCTTCCGATCTGCACCGGCCATGAGCGGCTGAAGGACGAGGCGGGCGATAAGGCGCATCCGACGCAAAAGCCTGAAAGCCTGCTGCACCGCGTTTTGGTTGGCTCGACCAACCCCGGCGATGTGATCCTTGACCCGTTCTTTGGCACCGGCACCACCGGCGCTGTCGCCAAGATGTTGGGCCGTGATTTCATCGGGATCGAGCGTGAAGAAGCCTATCGCAAGGTCGCCGAAAAGCGCATCGCTATGGTGCGTAAATTCGACAACGAAGCGCTGCAAACCACGACCTCAAAACGTGCCGAGCCCCGTGTGCCTTTCGGCCAGTTGGTCGAGCGTGGCATGCTGCGTCCGGGCGAAAACCTCTATTCCATGAATGGCCGCCACAAGGCCAAGGTCCGTGCCGATGGCACCCTGATTGGCAGTGATGTCAAAGGGTCGATCCATCAGGTGGGCGCCGCTTATGAGAAAGCGCCGAGCTGCAATGGCTGGACCTACTGGTGCTACAAGAAAGACGGCAAGAATGTCCCGATCGACATTCTGCGTCAGCAGATCAGGGCCGAGATGGCCAACTGATCTACCCCGAATAATCGAACACCGCCGGCACCCGTGGCCCCTCTGCGTGAGGGGCACCTTCACGGGTGCCTACCTTGACCCCGCCCTCTGGCGGGGTTTTTTTGTTGGGGCACTCGGCGGGGGGCAAAG
>Ga0209345_10001986_pt1 | contig 23522 bp, 23 predicted proteins | sample Cruoilmetagenom7_FD_187294 | JGI IMG/M metagenome (GOLD analysis project Ga0209345, IMG submission 187294) | Oil polluted marine microbial communities from Coal Oil Point, Santa Barbara, California, USA - Sample 7 (SPAdes) (version 2) | ecosystem: Environmental > Aquatic > Marine > Oil seeps ...
GAACGGCGCGCCAATTCGGCCAAGAATTATCTGGTCGGGCTTGGGGTTCCAGCGGGCCGGATCGCTACGGTGAGTTACGGCAAGGAACGCCCTGTGGCGCTTCAATCTAACGAAGGGGCATGGGCGCAGAACCGCCGCGCTGTAACAATTGTGATCAATTGATTATCTGGCAATTGTTCCATTGAAGATGGCGGGGCGGCCGTTTTGGCGGCCCTGCCATGTCGATAGGGTGCGCCCATCGCGGCTGCTGGCGCTTTGCACCAAAATGCTGGGCGGGAAATTATGTGCCTATGCAAAACCATCGGTGGCGAAAACCTGCATTAGCTTCTATTGTCCCGCGCTTATGACCAAAATGAACCATCAATGGTAGGCGCGCGCCGTTCGAGCGATTGGGGTTTTCCCCGCTGGCGCAGCTATGGCAGCGAACAGGCTGCAACCGCGCAGCGCATGTGCGATCGCCATTTGTGCAATGAACCGGGCCTGTGCCCTGCGCCAAAGGCTACCAACAGCGCTGATCGTTGGTATTTCTGCCAGAAACACGCTGCGGAATATAATTCGGAATGGGATTATTTTGAAGGGCTGGACAAGGCCGAGGCGGCTGAACGTGCGCAGAGCGAACAGCGCGATAATTCCGGATATTCTGAATCGTCGTATTATGGCTGGGCAGGGTCTGGCGATGGCAGCCGCACTTCTGATGAAATGATGGCGCTTGAAGTGTTGCAGCTGGAAGCGGATGCCGATTTTGACACTGTGAAGAAAGCTTTTCGCGCCAAAGCCAAAGAAGTGCATCCTGATGTTAAGCCCAATGATGAAGAGGCTGCAAAGCAGTTTCAGGCCATTCAGGTGGCATACGAAGTTCTGAAACAGGGCGAGGAACGGCGCGAATGGAAGGGCTGATTAGCCCCTTTCGTAAATCCGTTGGGAATGGGGCATGAAGTGGGAGGGGCGCGCCACGGGCAAGGCTGCACTGAGCGCTAGATTTTGCCTTCACCTCGCGCGCTAGGCAGCTGCCCTTACAAGGCGTTTCGCATCAAACCTGCGCCAGCGCCTGTTCAAAATCTGCGATCAGATCGTCGGGATCTTCGATGCCGATCGAAATCCGCACCAGATTATCTGTAATGCCCAGCGCGGCCTTGCGGTCGTCCGGCACAGACAGATGGGTCATTGCAGCTGGCAGGCTGGCGAGGGTTTCGGTGCCGCCAAGGCTGACCGCGAGCTTGGCAATTTTCATACTGTCGAGGAAACGGAATGCCTCTGCCTCGCCCCCCTTGATGAACAGCGAAAATGTGCTGCCCGCACCGGTGCAATGGCGATTGAAGATGTCCTGCTGACGCGCATCTTCGATAAAGCCTAGATAGCCAAGGCCTGCAACTTTGGGGTGATCGCGCAAGAAGGCGCATACTTTTTCTGCATTCTTGCCCGCGCGTTCCATCCGCAATTCCACCGTTTCCAGGCTGCGCAGCAACATCCATGCGGTGTTAGAATCGCAAATGCCGCCCATCGTGTTGCGCAGTGTGCGCACGGGGTCCATCCACTTTTTCGTTCCCGCGATGCTACCGGCCACCAGATCGGAATGGCCGCCGACATATTTGGTTAGTGAATAGACCACAATGTCCGCGCCTTGATCCAGCGGGCGCGCCCACAGCGGGCCAAGGAATGTATTGTCGATTGCGATGGGCGGTATGGATGCCGCGCTATCTGCGCCAAAGGCGGCGGCGCGGGCAGCAAACATCGCCTCCACATCCACCAGCGCGTTGGTTGGATTGGCCGGGCTTTCAAGGTAAATCATCGCCACCTGGCCGCCTTGCTGATCTGCCTGCGCTTTTGCCGAGGCGAGCACCGTGTCCATTTCTTCGCGCGTGGCGCCCGCCGGAAAATCGACATAGCTTACGCCGAATTTGGACAGGATATTGGCCACGAAACCTTCGCTGGCGGCATAGAGCGGGCCGGAATGGATGATCACATCCCCAGCTTTACAATAGGCCAGCATTAGCGCGGAGATCGCGGCCATCCCGCTGGAGAAGGATAGGGCATCTTCCGCCCCATCCCAAATGGCCAGCCGGTCTTCGAGAATTTCCTGATTGGGCCCGTTGAAACGCGAATAGACGAGTCCTTCTGCGCCGCCCGGCCGTTTGCCGGTGATGCCTTCAAAATGGCGCTTGCCCGCTGCTGCATTTTCGAATGCAAAGGTGGAGGTGAGAAAAATCGGGGGCTTGAGCGCCCCTTCGGATAATGTTGGATCGTATCCGTGGCCCATCATCAAAGTGCTGGGTTTTAGCGCGCGCCCGCCAATGGTGGTCACTTCCCGTTTGGGTTTTCGGCGCGGGGTGGGGGTGTCGATGGCATCAATTGAATCGGGCATGGATGGGGCCTTCCAAATTAACAATTCCCAGGAAGGCAGGAGCTTATGGGGCAATTGCGGCCAGGGTCCCTAACCTCCGCAGGAACGCATCTCCGCAAGATACCAATGTCTCCAAATTTAGTATCGCTTGTAACGATTAATTTCAACCGACCAATATGGCAACAGCCCACACCAGCGCCACGATCAGAACGATACCGATCAGATCAAGGATTAGGCCAGCGCCCACCATCCGGGGCAGCGCGATCCTCCCGCTGGACCATGCAATCGCATTGGGTCCGGTGCCGGCGGGCAGCATAAAGCCCCAGCTGGCCGCCAGCGCGGCAGGCATAGCCAGCAGCAGCGGATCTGCGCCCAGCGCCACGACCAAACTTGCCACCACTGGGATGATCGCGCTGGCGGTGGCCACATTGCTGGCAAATTCAGTGACCAGCACCATCAATGCAACAATTGCCAGTGCCACCACAATCAGCGGCACCGCACTTAATGGTAGCAAGGCATTGCCAAGCCATGTCGCAAGCCCCGATGTGCCCATGCCTGCTGCCAGTGCCAAACCGCCGCCAAACATCATAATCACGCCCCAAGGCGCGCGGTCGGCTTCCTTCCACACAAGCAGGGGGCGCCCTGTCCCATCGGGCAGGATGAATAAAGCAAGGCTTGCCGCCACTGCGATGGTCCCATTGGTTAGCGATCCTGCGGGCACATAGGGCGCGATCCAATGCTGGGTCATCCACAGGCCGAATGTGATTGCGACCACTGGAATAAGCCTGCGTTCCGGTGTGGTCCACGCCCGATCAGTGGCAATTGCATCGCGCGCTGCGGCCAGATCGAATGGATGCGCGCGGACTTTTTGGACCCGGCTGATAATATAAGCTGCCACCGGCACGCCGACGATTACAATCGGGATGCCGTAAAGGCTCCACTGGGCAAAACTGATCTTCAGCCCGATCGTGCTGTCGAGCAGGCCAACGGCAATCGCATTGGTGGGCGATCCCACTATGGTGCCCAGCCCGCCAATCGATGCGGCAAAGGCGATCCCCATCGGAAGCGCGCCAGCAAGGCCATCTGTCTGGTCGTCCGCCAGCCCGCCGCCTGCCAGCACCGCCAGCGCCATTGGCATCATGATCAGTGCAGTCGAAGTGTTGGATATAAGCATCGAGAGTAATGCGGCTGAAATCATGAAGGCAAGCAGCAGCCGCGCCTGTCCGCCGCCGGTGCCAATTGCATTGAGAATAGCTAAAGCCAGCCGCCGGTGCAGCCCTGTGCGTTCGATCGCCAGTGCGATAAAGGCCCCGCCCAAAATCAGGAACAGGATGGGTGAATAATAGGTGCTGGCGGTTTCCTTGGCGCTCAGAACCCCGGAAAAAGGTAGCACGAGGAAGGGCAATAATGCGGTCGCGGTCAGCGGGATCGCTTCGGTCATCCACCATGCAGCCATCCACACCACGAGGCCAGCCACCAGCCATGCCCCTTGTGGCATCCCGGCTGGCGGGGACAGGATGACGGTGGAGGCGAAGGCGCCAAGGCCTAGTATGAAGCCGATACGGCGCGCGTTCATTCCCCTAAACTCCTCATATTGGCTGGCGGGCCTAGCAAGTGCGGGGCAATGGACCAACAGCAAAGCAAGCGGGATCGGGGAAAGAGCCCTTTAAGAAAGTCGGCAATCTCTATCGGGGGGGCAGCCGGCAATATAGGTTTTGGGCAGGTTATGGCCGCATCGCGCGCGCTTTGCTGCACGAAAAAGGGGGCGCATATTGCAGCGCCCCCTAATTATTTATGCGGCCTTGTAAAACCTATTTCGGTGACAGCACCATCAACATTTGGCGGCCTTCTAATCTGGGATAGGCTTCGATCTTGGCAATGTCTGCTGTGTCGTCCTGAACCCGGCGAAGCAGGTTCATGCCTAGTTCCTGATGCGCCATTTCGCGCCCGCGGAACCGCAGCGTTACCTTAACCTTGTCGCCATTATCGATGAATTTGGTCACGTTGCGCATCTTCACGTCATAATCATGAACGTCGATGTTGGGCCGCATTTTGACCTCTTTAATATCCTGTGTCCGCTGCGATTTGCGCGCGGCATTGGCTTTTTTCTGCGCTTCGAAGCGATGTTTGCCAACGTCGAGATATTTACAAACCGGCGGGTCTGCATTGGGGGATACTTCGACCAGATTAAGGCCGAGCAGGGCTGCTTGTTCGATGGCTTCTTTGGTAAACATGACACCGACATTTTCGCCGGTTTCGTCAATTACCCGAACCTTGTCGGACTGGATCATGTTGTCGTAGCGCGGGCCGCTCTTGATGGGCGGGCTATTTGTGCGCCGGGGTGGACGGGCTATGGGGTTGTCTCCTGTAAGTTACGTCGAATGCGGGCTACTTAGTGCGGATTGCCGCAAAGCGCTAGGGGTTGGAGAGTCTTTAGTTTGGCGGCCATGGCCGCGCGCTGGTCGGCCGGCTTGGTGGTTCTTGTATTATTCGGGTCTGTGGCCCTGTTTGGGCCCGCTGGCAGCAGCGAGAGCCCGCAAATGTGAAATTTTCAAGGATGCAGGGGTAAAAGGGGCGGGGTAAAGGGAAACGAGAATGGCTTTTGCATAAGCGGGCAACGCGAAAACTATCCCTTCCACAGCGGGAAGCGGGCCAATTTTCCGCCCGCAGGCAAAACCGCATCAATGGCGATAGCGGGCTGCATTGCCTGCAGGATTGCCGGGTCGGATGCATCCATGCCGCCTGTTAATGCGCCAAATGCTGGCAGAATCAATCGCCCCGATCCCGATGCATCGCGGCTGACCACCGCGCAAGGGCGGCGAATACGGCGTTTGCGGACGGTCACCTGAAATTTCGGGTGATAATGGCCGGAAATTTCAGGCCTCACCTCGTCTGGCTTGGCCCGGTGGCGCAGCACCATTCCGCCAATTTCCAGATCTTGCGCCAGGCATCCGCCCACCGGGGGTTCCATTGCATGATCATGATTGCCGGTGATCCACACCCAATCAGCCATCCGGGTCAATACCGCCAACATGCCGGCCGCATAAGGTTCCAGCCGATCTGCACCGGCATTGTCGTGAAAATTATCGCCCAGTGTGAACACCCGCTGCGCGCCGGTTTCCTTGATTGCCAGCGCGGCGCGTTCCAGCGTTTCGCGGCTGTCATAGGGCGGCAACATCTGGCCAAATTGCGCGTAAAAGCTTGCCTTTTCGAGATGAAGGTCAGCCACCAGCAAGGCGCGTTCGCGCGGCCAATACAGCGCGTTTCCTTTGGTTAGCAGGAATTCCTGCCCAGCGAACGAAAGGGGAACCATCGCTATTTCCTGCCGCAACAATATTGGTTTGGCAAGGTGTGGCCAGGGGTGTGGCCAGGGGTGTGGCCAGGGGTGTAACATGGCGGGGCATCGACGTTGGAATGGACGGGGTAGGGCGTGGTTCGGAGGCGGGGCCATGGGCAGCGGACTTGATTTGTGTCAAAGTGCGCTTCACTTCAAACGGGTAGGGCAGCCTTCTGCAGGGTTGCTTGTGCTCTGCCAAATTCTGGAAAAATTGAGAATCATGACTGATTTCACCACCCACACCGACCGTGCCAAAGACTGGTTTGAGGACCTGCGCACCCGCATCTGCAACGAATTCGAGGCGATCGAACGAGAGGCTGGCAGCGATGCCAGCTTTGAATATACTCCTTGGGACCGCGTGGAAGCGGGCAATGATGATCCCGGCGGCGGCGTTAAGGGGGTGATGAAGGGTAAGGTTTTCGAGAAAGTCGGGGTGAATGTTTCAACCGTGCGCGGCAAGTTCGCGCCTGATTTTGCGGGCAGCATAAATGGGGCCGATGCGGAAAACCCCGGCTTTACTGCAACCGGCATCAGTCTGGTTGCGCATATGGCCAACCCGCACGTGCCCGCGGTGCATATGAACACCCGTTTTTTGACCACCGGCAAGGCGTGGTTTGGGGGCGGGGCCGATCTGAACCCGCCTATCCCATATGAAGAAGATACCGCTGATTTTCATGCAGCGTTCCGCGCAGCCTGCGCCGCGCATAATCCAACCTATTATGATCGGTTCAAGAAGTGGGCGGATGATTATTTCTACATCCCCCATCGCGGTGTCCATCGCGGGGTTGGCGGGATTTTCTATGATCATCTCGAAGTGTCTGATGATGCGGCCTTTGAACGCAATTTTGCCTTCACCAAAGATGTCGGCCAAACGTTTTTGGATATCCTGCCCAAAATCGTCCGCCGCCGGATGGAAAATGAATGGAGCGAGGCTGAAAAGCAGCAGCAATTGGAATGGCGCGGCCGGTATGCTGAATTTAATCTGGTGTATGATCGGGGCACATTGTTCGGCCTTAAGACCGGCGGTAATATCGATGCGATTTTGATGAGTTTGCCGCCTGAGGCGGTGTGGAGCTAAGCCAAAGGACAGGTATATTTGTTTTTTGTAATTCCCGGCCCCTGACATTCACGGGGCCGGGAATTGATCTGCAATGATCCCTTGATTTGTGCCCAAGGCGCTGATTACGCAACATTACGGATCACCGCGCGAGCGTGATTGTTCCAGACATAGGCCTGTTTGCTGTGCCGTGTTCCCTATTCACCGGCATCCTTATTCACTGAGTAGGGGCCGCAATGAAGCGAGCAATGCGAAACGAGCAAAGTTGAAAAGGGCTGATCATGCAAGATTCACGTAAGAAAATTAACTGGTTTTGGGCAATCGTAATTGCCTTGCTATTTGCTGTTCTGATTGTGTGGTTTTCAAGCCCGACGCGCGAAGTTGCGCAGGATGGAACGCCCGAAACTGATGCGCCGATTGCGGAATTCACGACCGCGCCAGAAGGCGGTGTTCCGGTCAATTTGCCTGATACGCCCATGACCAATGTGCCCCCCCAATCACAGGATTCTGTTGCCGCTGATGTAGAGTGATTGACCGCGCCCGCCGCGCGGTGCGGGGGCGATAACGAAATCACGCGCCAGCGCGGCGGGTTTTCAGGCATCAAAGGCGGCATTGCTGCGCGGGATTTGCTTGTATGTGTTCGGCCCCCTTGCCGGGCAATCAATGATGCGTCATCTATCCGGCATAACAGGCTTCCTGCTGTGCGTGTATGCAGCGGCGCGGGGAAGGCTGGCTGACAATCACCTTCGGAGAATTTCATGCGCATTTTGGCCCCATTGATTCTGCTTCTGGCGGGCGCTTGTTCCATGCCTGATGGCGGGCCGAATAGTGAATTGCCGCCGATTATCTCGCCCATCCTGACTACCGATGATGCCAAGGATCCGTTCACCTATGCCCGGCCCGAGGTGGCACGCGTGACGCATGTGGCGCTCGATCTCACGCTCGATTTTGAAGGGAAAAGCGTTGGCGGGACAGCGACATTGGATGTCGCGGCTGAACCCGGCGAGGATACGGTCATTCTGGATAGTGATGGCCTGGATATTACCTCTGTCACCGACAATGCAGGCGCTGCATTACCCTTTGCCGTGGGCGCGGTGAAGGAAGGTAAAGGCGCGCCGGTGACCATCACCATGAATGGTCAGCGCAAGTTGATCGTCACCTATAGTGCAAAAAATGCCGAGGCACTGCAATGGCTTGAGCCTGAGCAAACCGCGGGGCGCAAACACCCATATCTGCTTAGTCAGGGCCAGCCGATACTTAATCGGACCTGGATTCCAACGCAGGATAGCCCCGGGATCCGCCAGACATGGGAGGCGCGGATTACCGCGCCCGAACCGTTGAGGGTGGTTATGTCCGGCCTTAGCGCAGGTGATCCGGTGGCAGCAGGCAAGGCGCGCCGCACTTTCACCTTCGCGATGGACAAGCCGGTTGCGCCCTATCTGATTGCGATTGCAGCAGGCGATATTGCCTTTCGCGAATTGGGCCCGCGCACCGGCGTGTGGAGCGAACCATCCATGCTGGATGCTGCCGCGGCGGAATTGGCCGATACAGAAAAGATGGTCGATGCAGCAGAGGCGCTTTACGGCCCCTATCGCTGGGGGCGCTATGACATGATCGTGTTGCCGCCCAGCTTCCCCTATGGCGGGATGGAAAATCCGGTCATGACCTTCCTAACGCCGACCTTCATTGCGGGCGACCGCAGCCTGACAGGGCTGGTCGCGCATGAATTGGCACATAGCTGGTCGGGCAATCTGGTCACCAATGCCAATTGGGCGGACAGCTGGCTGAATGAAGGCCTCACCAGCTATTTTGAAAACCGCATTATCGAAAAACTTTACGGCACCAAACGCGCCGGACAAGAGGCTGCGCTGGGCTTTGCCAGTATGGAGGAAGCCTTGGCGCAAAATGGTATGGACGCGCCGATTACCACGCTCCATCTGACAGCGGCAGAGGCGACGCCTGATGGCGGTGCAACAGGTATTATCTATGATAAAGGCGCGGTTTTTATGCGCACTATAGAGACGATTGCCGGGCGCGAAAAATTCGACAAATACTTAACCAGCTGGTTTCAGCGTCACGCCTTCCAGCCGGCCACTTCAGCCATGTTTCTGGCTGATATCCGGAAACATCTGGTCAAGGGCGATGCCGAATTGGAAGCAAGTTTGATGCTGGATCAATGGGTCTATCAACCCGGTTTGCCGTCCAATGTAATACGCCCTGATCCTGCCGCCTTTGCCGATGTTGATGCAGCAGCGGCGGCCTATCGGGTGGATGCGGTGGTTGATCGCGGTGCCTATCTTTCTTGGACCACTGCTGAACGTATGCGTTTTCTGGCCAAATTGCCGCGCGCGCTGGATGCAGAAAATCTGGCCGCATTGGACAAGGGGCTGGGCCTGTCGAAATCGGGCAATAATGAGATATTGTTCGCTTGGCTCGAACTGGCACTGCAAAACCGTTATGATCCAGCTGTGCCAGTGGCCCAGCGGTTCCTTGGCACGGTTGGCCGCCGCAAATTTGTCGCGCCGCTGTTCCTGGCATTGATGAGGCAGGGTGATTGGGGGCAACCAATTGCCAGACGTATCTACGCCAAGACACGGCCAACATATCATGCGGTGACACAAAGCAGGGTAGACGCGATCATGCTGGAAGAAGGGTAATCGGCGGCGAGGGCTGCTGAGGATTGTCTTTTCAATCAAGATTTTGGTTTTGGTGTAATTTCTCTGGATTTCTTTGACTCAAATCAATGAGGCTTGGCAGAGGCAGCGTCTATAGCTGCGTCAGCGCTGCAAGGATCTTGGCCGTATCCGCTGCCACTTCAGCGCCAAGGACGATGTAATGAAATCCACTCTATTGGTTGGGCTGGGGTTTCTGGCTCTGGGCGCGGTTCCTGCAATGGCGCAGGATCGGGCTGGAAGTGTTCAGGTAAAGCTTCTGGCGACAGGCGTTTTGCCTGACGGGAAAATCGCGCGCGTTGATACCGATTTGGTGGGCCTTCCGGCCAACACCCAAACCAAAGCGAACGATAATGTCGTCCCGACCGTGGCGATTGAATATTTTTTCACGGACAATCTATCGATCGAAACGATCTGTTGTCTGACCCAGCATGATGTGGATGGAACGACAGGGCTTCCGGGCGCTGAACTTGTCTCCGATGCAAAACTCATTCCCGCGACCTTCACCGCGAAATATCATTTCGATCTGGGTGTTGCCAAACCCTATATCGGTGCTGGCCCGGCCTATTTCATTTTCATTGATGAACAGCCGGGGGCTGCCACCATTCCATTGGGGGTCACTGATTTTGACCTTTCTAATGAATTCGGGGTTGTCTTGCAGGCGGGCGTTGATGTGCCAATCAACGACAAGGGGCTTGGCCTCAGCATTGATGCAAAACGTTATTTTATCGACACAACGGCCCGGTGGTTTGCCGGTTCTACAGTTGCCATCCAGAATAAACACACTCTGGATCCCTGGGTGATCAGCGCAGGCCTTGCCTACAGCTTTTGATCCATCGGGCAATGCGATCCTCGAGTCTCTCCCACTCGAGGATCGCAACAGCCAAATTCGCCGGGTTTTTGCGCATGTTTTGGTGCATGTTTTGATGAGCGGGCCGGCGTAATATGCGCCCGGCCGCGCGCATGGGATCATGGCAAGCTTGCCTATTGCTTGTGGCTAAGCGGTACGCCCGCAGTGGCCGAAATTCTCAAATTTTGCATAGTGCGCTATATCCAAAGCCTGTTTGGATATAGGAGGGATTTTTATGACCTACTACATGGCGGCCACGTTAAATGTCCCCTTTGACGAAGCGATCGCGCGCACGGAAAATGCCCTTAAAACAGAAGGGTTCGGGGTTCTTACGCGGATTGATGTTCATGAAACGCTGAAAGCGAAAATCAATGTCGATTTTCCAGCTTACACCATTCTTGGTGCCTGCAATCCTCAGCTGGCCCATGAGGCATTACAGATTGAAAATAAGGTTGGCACAATGCTGCCGTGCAATGTGGTTGTCCAACAGATCAGCGATGATGAGGTTGAGGTGGCCGCAGTCAACCCGGTTGCATCGATGCAGGCTATCGACAATCCGCAGCTGGAAAAAGCTGCCGGCACTGTGCGCGAAAAACTGGCGCGGGTGATCGGATTATTGAACAACGCCTAGTGGGCTGTTCGTGCTCGTTACTTTGGATATAGAATTTGGCCCCTGCCCCTGCGCGGCCCCTGCGCTGCGCCTGTTCTTGCCGCTGCCCTTGCGCTGCCCTGGCCTAAAATCCTCAGGAAGGGCGCTTTTGCGCTTGCCCTTCCTGCCGCCTCGCCGCACATCTAACTGACTATGCTGCGCCAATATGAACTTGTGGAACGGGTCAAGGCCTATGACCCCAGCGCCAACGAGGCGCTGCTGAACCGCGCCTATGTTTATACGGTGCAGAAACACGGCACCCAGAAACGGGCATCGGGCGATCCCTATTTTAGCCACCCGGTCGAAGTGGCCGGGCTGATGACCGATCTTAAGCTTGATCAAGAAACGATCATCACCGCGCTGCTGCATGATACAGTGGAAGACACGCTGGCGACGATTGACGATATCGCCGCCAATTTTGGCCCCGATGTCGCCCGACTGGTGGATGGGGTTACCAAGCTCAGCAAGATTGAAGCAATGCCCGAGGATGAGCGGGCGGCGGAAAATCTGCGCAAGTTTCTTTTGGCGATGTCGGAAGATATTCGCGTGCTTCTGGTCAAATTGGCAGACCGATTGCACAATATGCGCACGCTGCACTTCATTAAATCGCCCGACAAACGCCAGCGGATTGCCCGCGAAACGATGGATATATACGCCCCGCTGGCAGAGCGCGTGGGGATGTATGAATATATGCGCGAAATGCAGCTACTCGCCTTTGAACAGGTGGAACCTGTGGCCTATCAAACGATCACGGGGCGGCTGGAACAGATCCGCAAGCTGGATGGCGGCCAGGTTGATGCAATTGCTTTGGGGATGAAGCAGGCATTGGCCGAAGCGGGGCTGAATGTTGAAGTGTGGGGCCGGGAAAAACATCCCTATTCGATCTGGCGCAAGATGGCTGAACGCCATGTCAGCTTTGAACAGGTAACCGATATTATGGCGTTCCGCGTCATTGCTGAGAGCGAGGCTGATTGTTACCGCGCGATTGGCGTGCTGCATACAACGTGGCAATGCATTCCGGGCAAATTTAAAGACTATCTCTCGACCCCCAAGAACAACGGCTATCGCTCGCTGCATACTTCGTTGATCCATGAAAATTCGATGCGAGTAGAGGTCCAGATCCGCACAGGAGAGATGCATCGGACCAATGAATGCGGCCTCGCAGCGCATTGGGCTTATAAGCAGGGCGACCGGCCTGATGGCGCGGTTGCATGGCTGCGCGATCTGATCGAAATTGTGGATGCCAGCCACGATGCAGAAGAACTGCTCGAACATACCAGACTGGCAATCTATCAGGATCGGATTTTCGCCTTTACCCCCAAGGGCGCGCTCCACCAATTGCCCAAGGGATCAACCCCGGTTGATTTTGCCTTTGCGGTGCACACTGATCTGGGCGGCCAAACAGTAGGTGCAAAGATTAACGGGCGGCATATGCCGCTGCGTACCGCGCTCAATAATGGCGATGTGGTGGAAATCATCAAAGGCACGAATGCGCAGCCGCAATTGTCCTGGCTCAGCTTTGTTGTCACCGGCAAGGCGCGGGCTGCCATTCGCCGTTCTGTCCGGTTGAAAGAACGCGCTGAAATCGCCTTGATCGGCAGTAAATTATTTGACGAAATTGCAGCGCGGCTCCCTAGCAAAATTGGCAAGAAGGCCATTCGCGAAGCGGTAAAGCGGCTGGCGCTCGATGATGAAGAAGACCTGATGTATGCTGTGGGCGCAGCCAAACTGGATGATCACGAGGTGATGGAGGCGCTCATCCCCGGCAGCACGGCGAAATTGCCCGACGCTGGTGAATGGCCCCGCCAGGAACGCGCTATTTCGGTGCGCGGCCTGACCCCGGGGGTCGGGTTTAAACTGGCTGCATGTTGCCATCCGGTGCCGGGGGACCGGATCGTGGGCCTGCGCAAAGCGGGCGAGGGTGTGGAGGTTCATTCCATTTCCTGCCTGACTTTGGCCAGTGGGATAGATGCCGATTGGCTCGATCTGTCATGGGGGAAACGGTCCCATGGTGCGGCAGGGCGGCTGCGTGTTACACTGTATGACCGGCCCGGCACATTGGCTGAAATGGCAGGAATTTTTGCGCAGAATATCGCCAATGTGGTGACGCTGGAACAGACCCAGCGTGACACGCCCTTCCACATATATGAAGTGGATTTAGAGGTGCAGGATTTGGCCCATCTTACCCGAATTATCGGCGCATTAAGGGCCAGCGATGCCGTGGCGCAGGCAGAACGGATTTAAGCGGGGCAATTGTTTTGTGGGCCATAATTTCTGCTTGATGCGGCCGCAGGCGGGTGCGGCAAATGGCGGGGGTGAAATCAGGCTGGCAGCTTAAAAATTCAATGTAACCTTCGCGCTACTGCCTTCGTGCAGGCCCTCTGCCGCGCGGATCGCCTTCTTGATCGGTAACATCCAGCCAGAATTGTCCTTTTGAGGAAAAACCGAGGTTCGCCATTCGCTCGCCCCCAATTGGGCTGTGACTTTGATTGTGCCCCATCCAGCGCGTCTGCCGTTTTCCAAACGCCGCATCAATGCTGTGCCGGACAATGCCTCGCCCGCCTCGCCATCAATCGTGATGAAGAACCATGCGGCCGCGCCATTGCCCGCCCAGCGCCATAACTGACCGGTGTGGGTGATGCTTTCATTATACATCAGCCCGCTGCCGCCCCGCTGCCTGTATCGGCTGATATTTGCGGCCAATCGCTGCGCGGCGCGGCATTAATGATTTCATTTGGCGAAGCCGCGCCCTCTGCTTCTTCTTGGGAATAAAGCGGGCCGGACAGGGCGGGCAGGGCTGCCGCGAGGAAATATTTCTTCATGACATGTATCCTGCCACCCCATCACCGCTTGCGAAAGCCCCAGCGGCAAGCTAGGGCGCGCGTCTTGCCCAATGGGCATGCGGAGACGTGGCCGAGTGGTCGAAGGCGCACGCCTGGAAAGTGTGTAAAGGGGTAACTCTTTCGTGGGTTCGAATCCCACCGTCTCCGCCAACTACCCGTTTCAGCCAATTCCCAGCCGACCGAAATTCTTTCTAAAATAGAGGGGAGTAGATGCTAGGCTGACCCCGGCCAATCCTTGCTGTTCCTGTGAAGCCGCGTTATGGTGTGGTAAGTAGTGTGGGAGAAGCGGCGTGGGCAAGCTTACGGCAACATCGGTAAAGGCGGCAAGCAGTCCGGGACGCTATGGTGATGGCGACGGGTTGGCGCTCTTAATTGGCAAGTCTGGTGGCAAGAGCTGGATGGTGCGTGTTCAAAAGGATGGGCGGAGGCGCGATTTTGGATTGGGCAGCGCGGCCAAGGTTTCCCTAAAATTGGCACGGGAACGGGCGACGCTGGTGCGCTCGCAAGTCGAAGTCGGAATCGATCCTTTGGCAGAGCGGCGCAAGGCTGCTGGCGTTCCTACGTTTCGTGAGGCGGCAACGCTGGTCCATGCCGAACACACTGGCGGCTGGAAGAATGGCAAGCACCGGGTGCAATGGTTATCGAGCTTAGAAGCCTATGCATTCCCATCGATTGGTGATTGGTCAATTTCCGCAATCGAAGCGCCAGCCGTACGCGACCTGTTGGCAGCAATATGGCTGACAAAACCGGAAACCGCGAGGCGGGTACGGCAACGGATTGCAATTGTGATCGATTGGGCCGTCGCCAAAGGATACCGCGCTGGCCCGCTGGCAATGGCTGTAATCGACAAGGCGCTTCCTAAGCAGCGTGAGAAGGTCAAGCATCACAAGGCTTTGCCCTACGCTGAACTCCCGGCATTTATACAAATAATACGCTCGCGTGAGAGTATGGGGCGGCTGGCGTTAGAAGCTGTTATATTAACGGCGGCACGGTCCGGCGAAGTGCGGCTGGCAACTTGGGGTGAGCTAGACCTTGAGGGCGCGCTGTGGGCTATACCAGCCGAGCGAATGAAGGCAGGGCGTGAACACGTTGTCCCATTATCGAAATCAGCCGTGGCGCTATTCGAGAAAATGCAGCAGCATCGGCGCGGCGGCAGCGATCTAGTCTTTCCCGGCCAGAAGCGCGGCAAACCCTTGTCCGATATGACGCTGACCAAGGTCCTGCGCGACATGGGGCTGACAATCACAGCGCACGGCTTCAGGTCCACGTTCCGTGATTGGGTGTCAGAGGAAACCAGCTATCCCGGCGAATTGGCCGAAGCAGCACTGGCGCATGTTATCGCGGACAAGACCGAAGCCGCATATCGGCGTGGGAACCTTCTCGAAAAGCGTCGGCAATTGATGGCTGCTTGGGCAACATTCTGCAACGATGGCAATTCAACTAATGTCATACGGCTGGCGGAATGAGTGAAATTTCAGACGATGATTGGATGGCGGACCTCTCACCCGAGGTACGCAAGGCAGTCGAGTCACCCGAGGTACGCAAGGCAGTCGAGAAATTCGACCTGCGACACCACGCGGTTAACCTCGAACGCATACAACGGTACTGTCAGAGCAAATGCACCTGATTGACGATTGACGCGGTGAGGATAGGACGGGCGCATGCCCAGACCTAAGAAGCCAGTCAGTCCGTTTCGCTATTTCAACTCATCACCTGAAGTCATCCGGCTGGTTGTGATGATGTACATCCGCTTTCCTCTCAGTTTGCGGAACGTAGAGGATCTGCTTGCAGAACGCGGCATCGACATCTGCCACGAGACGGTTCGGTTCTGGTGGAACCGGTTCGGGCCGATGTTTGCCGCTGACATCAAACGACAGCGGATCAACCGGATGCGAGGCTTCAGGCAATGGCGCTGGCACGTCGATGAGGTTTTCGTAAAGATCAATGGCGAGAGACACTATCTGTGGCGAGCTGTCGATCACGAAGGCGAAGTGCTAGAGAGCTACGTTACTAAGAAGCGTGATAAGAAAGCGGCGCTGAGGTTTTTCAAGAAGGCGCTAAAGCGGCACGGAAGTGTCGAAACGATCGTCACCGACGGACTGAAGTCGTACCCGGCGGTAATGCGAGATCTGGGAAATCTTGGACGCCGTGAGATGGGCAGGTGGCTCAACAACCGAGCCGAAAACTCGCACCTTCCATTCCGACGACGAGAGCGAGCGATGCTGCGATTTCGCCAAATGAAGTCGTTACAAAAATTCGCCTCGGTCCACGCCAACGTTCACAACCACTTCAATTCAGACCGCCACCTAACCGACCGCCAAACTTACAAAGCGAACCGCTCGGCCGCATTGGCCGAGTGGCGGAACCTTATGGCCTGATCGACCATACGGGCAGGGTGATCTTCTCCAAGTGGAGACGAGTTAGCGTTAGACTGACAGCACCCGTGGAAGCAGCAATACCGGACCGTGGATATTCGGCGGCATCCTGCTTGTTGGAGGCATCGGCCTGTTTACGGCCCTCGATGCCAACCGCCAGGCACTGGTCGCGCCCAGCACGACATTTGCCAAGCCTGATCGGTCGACGAGGATATCCTCGCCGCTGCCGCTGTCGGTCCCGCAGGCATATAGGGAACAGGATTTCCGGCGCCCGGTGGCTACGCAGAAAGCGCCGCCTGCGATTGTGCGCGCCCAGCCTGCACCCGCGCCGACAGTGCGATCACAACCAATTCCGACCTATTCGCCGCCACTTCAGCCTCCGATCGCCTTGCCTGAACGACCGCAGGTGGTGTTCGAGGCCCGAACTGAAGGTACCGCGGCTGTTGCAAGTCGCCCCGCGAGTGGCGAGCGCGTGACCGCTGGTCGCTTCGTTAATCCCTCGCGCACCATTCCGCAGGGAACCGTAATTCCAGCAGTACTGGAGACCGCGCTTGATTCCACCCGTCCCGGCGGCGTCCGGGCGCTGGTTCAGCAGGATATCAGCGGATTTGATGGCAGCCGTATTCTCGTCCCGCGCGGCAGCAGACTTTACGGCGAATATGAAGCTGGGCTCGAGGCCGGGCAGAAGCGGGCGCTGGTTCGCTGGACCAGGCTACTTCGTCCTGACGGGGTGACGATCGCGCTCAATTCCCCCGCGTCCGATCCGCTTGGCCGCGCTGGGATCAAGGGCAAGGTGGACAGCAAGTTCTTCTCTCGTTTTGGCAGCGCGATCCTGCAATCCGTGCTCGACATAGGTGTGGGGGTGGCCACACGTGAGGCAACCGACGGCGTAATCTTAGCCCTACCCGGCAGCACCCAGAATGTTAGCGGACAAAATCAGAAACAGGTTCGCTCGACGCTCACTGTCAAACATGGCACCAGCGTATCGGTATTCGTGGCGCGTGATCTTGATTTTTCGACCGTCGATTACTGAGATGGACGCGGGATATTATCTCGACAGTTTCCTGGCCCCGCTGGCCCCGTTCTTGGCACGTGGGGATGTGACAGACATCTACGTGAACCGGCCCGGCGAGGTTTGGCTGGAAACAACGGGCGGCCGGATTGAACGGGAGGATGTTGCCGCATTGGACGAGGCGCTGCTCGGCCGACTGGCGCGGCAGATCGCTGCGGCAGGATCACAGGCGATCAGCCGCGAACATCCGCTGCTGGCTGCGACACTACCGGACGGATCGCGCATCCAGATTGTCAGGCCGCCCGCCACCCGCGCAGGTCATGTGTTGGCGATCAGGCGTCATGTTGCCGCCGCAATGTCCCTTGATGACTGGGTCGAGGCCAAGGCTTTTTCGATGACTAGCAAGTCGAGCCGCGCGCTTGATCTGGTAGATGAATATCACGCGCTTGATGGGCAAAGCGCCCCATGCGCGCTCAAGGATGCTGTTCGGGCCCGCAAGAATATCCTGATCTCGGGCGGGACGTCCACTGGCAAGACAACTTTCCTCAATGCGCTGCTCGCTGAGATTCCGTCAGAAGAGCGACTGATCCTGATCGAGGATACTGAGGAGCTGCGCCTCGTCCATGACAATGCAGTCGGCCTGCTCGCCGCACGGGGACAGACCAGCGAGGCCCGCATATCTGCCGAGGATTTGCTGATCGCGGCGCTGCGAATGCGGCCTGACCGAATTATCCTTGGCGAACTCCGCGGAATAGAAGCCTTCACCTTCCTGCGGGCAGTTAACACCGGCCATCCAGGTTCCATGACCACCATCCATGCTGACACGCCCGAACGCGCGGTGGAGCAATTGGCGCTGCTAGTGCTGCAGGCAGGTACTAAGCTGGGCTGGGACGATGTCCGGCACTATGCGCGCGCGAGTATTGATGTCTTCGTCCAGCTTGGCCGCGAGGGCGGCAGGCGCGGCGTCGCGCAGGTTCTTGTGCGGGGCGCATCATGACCATTGGCGCAAGTTCCCTATTTGAGGCAAATGGCGCACGCCCGCTTGGCGATGCTGCCGACTGGATTACCGGCACGATGCTGGGCAGTGTCGCTGTGACACTGTGCGTGTTGGCAGTGGCCTTTGTAGGCTTCGCACTGGTGAGCGGGCGGATGGAAATTCGCGGGAGCATCCGGGTGGTGCTCGGCTGCTTTACCCTGCTCGGCGCTCAAACCATCGCCAGCGCGTTTATGACCGTGGCGGAGCCGCAAGGCCGAACGATCCAATTCTTGCCAGCCGATCCCATAGCTATGGACCCGCGCGGCGATTTGCCGCCTGCCAATTACGATCCCTATGCGGGTGCCTCGCTCAGGCGAGATTAGGGGATTTGGGTTTCGGCCCGCGCGTCTGTGGGCGAAGGGGTTTGCCGGTGCGTTTCTTCAAATCATCCAGCGGAGCTGTCAGACTAGCGTGGCAGCGCGTGTGGCCGGCTGCTAGAAATAGGGCATGAGCCGCAAATCACAAGCCGAGCCGCCTAAACCCAGCTCGACCTTGCCATAGCTGCGCCAATCGGAGACACGTTGCAGTTAGTCTGACAGCACCGCCAGCCCTGGTCTCCGAATAATTTGGCTTCCCAGCAACGCCAGATTTGCGCGGGTTTGCGGCGTACAACCCGTCGCGATCGCCTGTCTCTGCATGATGGATTCGCCGTATTTGGGCGCGTTTTGTGCAGGGGTCTCTTGGCCAAACAAAGAAGGTTGGGTTTCCCTGATAGTGCCCAATTTACAGGGAAATTTGTGGGAAAGCAGGCAATCTGAGTGTTGTTTCGGCCGTGCCGAACAATTCGTTCGATAATTTGTTCATGAAAAACAGCAACGTGGGTGCAACCGAACGGCAATTCCCTGTTGTTGGAATAACAGGGAGCCTATTCTTTGTATCAGGGAATTTTTCTGCACGAGCAGGGATCGGATCAGGAGGATCAGGGAGTCGCGTTTTCCATCCAGCCAAGAGCTGTGCGCTGCGCATCCCACGCTTATGGCTTGAAGTTTGTTGGGGAAGGGAAGAGCTTTGCCAATCTGAGACAAGTTACGATTAGACTGACATCAGCACCATCTGCTCTGATAGGATCGATTTTCGCACCGTTAACCAAAAACAAAGCGATATCTGGTAATTTGGTGACTAATCCGTGGCCATTCCGGTCGGGCAGCGAAATTCGGGGCATACGCGACTGTGTTTGAAGACCAGAATTTGATCAGGAAGGTGCGGAACTGGGGCGCCGAGGTGCCGTTCGATCGGCCTGGATCGGATGCTGCTGAGAAAGACCCTGCACAGGCCGCTTGGAGCGAGGAAGACTGGTCGAAGCATGACAGCCGCCAATATGAACACGCGCGCCATTATCTTACGCTTCATATAAAATTCGTTTTCGCAGTGATCGCCGCGGTTGCCTGGACCTCCTTGTCCATCTGGCTTGCCGGGCCTTGGCTGAACGATCTCGGCGAATTGACCCATCCGATAGCTGCCTTCGTGATCATCTCCTGTATCGCCTTCATCCCGGGGTTCATGTACGCTTTCCTGCTGACCTCCCTGATGCTGGACAAACGGCCAGCCCGCCGGGAATTCGCCCTGTACCCTGGAGTCACGATGCTGATCCCAGCCTACAACGAAGAGGATATGCTGGGCGAGACGCTCGCCTATGTAGCCAGACTCCATTACGAAGGAGCGCTGGAGGTGCTGATCGTCAACGACGGTTCGACAGACGGCACCGTTGCGCGCGTATATGACGCGCTAGCGACGCTCGAACTGCCATCTAACATGACTATGCGGCTGATCAACTTCCAGCGGAACCAGGGCAAGGCAGCAGCCCTTAACGAAGCGCTCTTCCTCGCGAAGCACGAGCTGATCTGCACTATCGATGCCGACAGCTGGCCCCGGCCTGAAGCCTTACGACAGATCGTCGGACGCTTACTATCCGACCCGCCAAACACGCAGGCGGTGGCCGGTGAAGTGCTGGTGGGCAATAGTCGCGAGACGTTGGTGACTCGTGTTCAGGAATGGGACTATTTTCACGGGATCGCCGCCGTGAAGCGCATGCAGAGTATGTACCACGGCACCTTGGTCGCCCAGGGAGCCTTCTCGATTTATCGCAAGTCGGCAATCGAGGCGGTGGGTGGCTGGCCGGAGGCGGTGGGCGAAGATATCGCGCTGACCTGGGCGATGCTCGAGAAAGGTTACCGTATCGGCTATGCTGAAGATGCGATCGTCTGGACTACGGTGCCAAGGACGTTCGGACAATTCGCACGCCAGCGAAAGCGCTGGGCGCGCGGCATGATCGAGGCGCTCGAACAATACGAGGGGCTGCTTTTCAAGCAGCGCATGACAACGCTGTTCATCTGGTGGAACCTGCTGTTCCTGCCAATGGACTTGATCTACAGCTTTGTGTTCCTACCTGGGCTCGTAGCGGCCCTGTTCGGTATTTACTGGATCGCGGGCCCGATGACTCTGACAGTCCTTCCGCTCGCGGCATTCAGCAATGTCCTGATCTACGAGATACAGTCCCATATGTTTCGGCGTCAGGGCCTGAAGATCCGTAGGAACTATGGTGGCCTCATCGTCTATGTGCTGGTCTACTCGCTGGTGATGCCACCCATCAGCGTGTGGGGATATGCCGCCGAATTGCTTAATCAGCGCAAAGGGTGGGAAACCAAATGAACTGGCGGCTTTCGAACCTAGCGTCCTGCGCGCTCCTAGCTCTGGCGTCCCACCAGGCATTAGCCCAGGACGGGCCAGCAGACGGATTGCGCCCAGGCGCCGGCCTCGACCTGTTCGCTTCGACCGATGCCGACAAGACCGGCGTCATAAAACTCACGGCTCGGGCGCTTCTGGATTATCGCAGCCCGGAAGACTTTCTCGGCATCGCGCTAGAACGAGCATGGTTCACGCCTTTTGGTCAGCGAACCCGCAAGGAGGAGCGCGTCTACCTCGACCTCGCGGACAGCCCTGGGGATTGGCGGTGGAAGGCCCGGATCGGTACCGACGGCCATACCGTTCTCGGTTCGGCGATCATCCGCAAGAACGATTGGAGCAAGGAATATTTCGTCGAACGCGAAGTAATCGAAACGCCGTTGGGCCTCGATCGCGGCATCTACTACACCTTTGCCGGAGTGAGCTTCGATATGCCGATTGACGAGCGCAATGTATTCACGACGATGGCGGGGGCGCAGGAATTTACTGGCGAGAACGTGCGGCTGCACTTGCGGGGCAGCTACATTAACGTGGTGAAGCCCGATTGGGGCTTGAGCGTGCGATTAGCCGCCCGCTACTATCATTCGACCGAGCCAGGAGAGTTCGACTATTACTCTCCGCGCGATTATGTGCAGGTCCTCCCGATGCTCCAGCTCCGGCGGTTCAGAGGCGGCTGGGAATATAGGGCCCAAGCGGCCTATGGCGCACAGCGTGCTACCAATTCTGGCTGGATCGATTCACGCTACGCCAACCTTCGTGTGGTCAGCCCGAAAACCATGGACGGGTTGGAACTGCATGCAGAGGTCATTTATTCTAACACCTCGGCCACTAGCGGCCCCAATTACAGCTACGCCATGGGCAAGCTTGGCATCGCCAAGGCCTTTTGAGGGCGCTGTCAGACTAAAGTGGCAGCGCGTGGGCTCTGTCAGACCAAATGCACCGTATATGATCGGGTAACCGACCGACAGACTTACAAAGCAAGTCGCTCAGCCGCCTTGGCTGAGTGGCAGAATCTTATGGCCTAAAGCTGGGTCGATTATGAGAAAGGTGCGCCAAGTGGAGGCGAGTTCGCATTAGACTGACAGGTGTTTTCAGACTAACAAGGCAATTCTGATCTGACGTGCTACCGGATGGCGATGAGCCGCAAGTCGAGAGCCAAACCACCTAGTCCGTTCCGCTATTTCAACTCGTCGCCGGAGGTCATTCGCCTAGTCGCGATGATGTATGTTCGGTTTCCGCTGAGTTTGCGTAACGTTGAAGATCTGCTGTTCGAACGCGGCATCGATATCTGTCACGAGACTGTGCGAATGTGGGGGAACCGGGTTGGTCCGATGTTCGCTGCAGATATCAAACGGCAGCGGATCAGCAGAATGCGCGGCCTACGCAACTGGCGCTGGCACGTTGATGAGGTCTTCGTAAAGATCAATGGCGAGACCCATTATCTTTGGCGCGCAGTCGATCAGGAAGGTGAAATCCTCGAGAGCTATGTCACCAAGAAACGGAATAAATCAGCGGCTTTGCGCTTCTTCAAGAAGACACTGAAGCGGCACGGCAATGTCGAAGCGATCGTCACAGATGGGCTGAAATCGTACCCATCAGCGATGCGGGAGGTAGGCAATCTCGAAAGGCGCGAGATGGGGTGTTGGCTCAACAATCGGGCGGAGAACTAGCACTTACCATTCCGACGACGAGAGCGAGCTATGCTGCCATTTTCGGCAAATGAAATCGCTACAGAAGTTCGCTTCCGTTCACGCCAACGTCCACAACCACTTCAACTTGCAGCGTCACCTGATCGACAGACAAACTTACAAGGTCGCCCGCTCAGCCGCACTGGCTGAGTGACAAAATATCGCTGCCTGATCCATACTCAGCCTTGCCATAGTTCCGCCTATCGGAGAAGAGTTCCCATTAGACTGACAGCACCGCCACCATTTTTCGCAATATACTGATTGAATTCGGAATTGTGGATGGGGCCCCGCAACTTACAACCCACACCGCAACTTGCCTTACACTGCGGCGGGCGCGGCCGATTTCAACAATCCATCTCCACAGCAGCTCTTGTGCTCGCGAACGAGGCATTCCGCCGCGCGGCTCTGAGTCCAAGCGATTGCATCATTCACAGGCGGCAGGCTCGGCTAAAGCCAATAGTGCCAAATCACTCAAATTTGGCGGAATGCTTAGTGCACTGGGCCTGATTTTAACAGGCCTTGCTGCTTGCAGTGAGGTGGAAGAGGTTATTGAAAGAAGCCCTTGGCTTACTGGGGTGAGTAGCGGCGGGAAGTGCGGCTACAAATGTCGGTAAGGCCTAAGCGTCCCGGACTACTTCGAAGAATCTACCCCATTGCATTAAATTCGGGAAGCTCGGCATAAGGCACCGCCTTGCCGTGTTCTACCTTGGCGCGTTTCTTAGGAGGCGTCTATCAAGACAATTGACGGAAAAGCGTAAGTTTCAAGAGTGGTTGGCCATTGCCCCGCGTATTTCGGGCTTTCCCGCTTGCCTTGTGTTCAATGTGAACCGTTTTTGCAGCCACAGAGAATGTTGATGGCGGAGACGGAGGGATTCGAACCCTCGGTGGGGTTACCCCCACGGTTCCTTAGCAGGGAACTGGTTTCAGCCACTCACCCACGTCTCCGGATCACAGTAGCATTGGGGCGGCCCTATAACGGG
>Ga0209345_10001988_pt1 | contig 23493 bp, 19 predicted proteins | sample Cruoilmetagenom7_FD_187294 | JGI IMG/M metagenome (GOLD analysis project Ga0209345, IMG submission 187294) | Oil polluted marine microbial communities from Coal Oil Point, Santa Barbara, California, USA - Sample 7 (SPAdes) (version 2) | ecosystem: Environmental > Aquatic > Marine > Oil seeps ...
TGGCATTCGGGTTGAAACCGGCAAGGCCATCGCCAAAGTGCATGGCGGCAAGACGGTCACCGGCGTGTCGGTCTGCGCCCAGGCGGGCGAGGGTGCGGCGTTGGAAGAGGTGAAATGTGACGCGGTGGCGATGTCCGGTGGCTGGTCGCCGGTGGTGCACCTGTGGTCCCATTGTGGTGGCAAGCTGATCTGGGACGAGGATCAGGCGCATTTCCGTCCCGATCCGGACCGCGCGCCTTTGAGTCATGACGGCAGGGCTTTTGTCATCACCGCAGGGGCGGCCTCTGGTGCGCTGTCGCTGGCCGATGTGGTGGCCGATGCGGACGCGGCGGGCAAGGTTGCGGGCAAGGCGGCGGGTGGCAAAGCTAGCCGCGCGGCCGCGCCCAAGGTGGACGCAGAAAAGGCCCAGGTGATAGAGCCGATCTGGATCATGCCGCAGGGCGCTGGCCCGGACAAGCGCATGAAAATGTGGCTGGATTTCCAGAACGACGTGAAAGTGTCAGACGTTCAGCTGGCGGCCCGCGAAGGGTACGAAAGCGTCGAACATACCAAACGCTATACCACGCTGGGCATGGCGACGGATCAGGGGAAGCTGTCCAATATCAACGGCTTGGCGGTGCTTTCTGATGCGTTGGATCAAAAAATCCCGATGACGGGCACGACCACGTTCCGCCCGCCCTATACGCCGATCAGCTTTGGCTCGATCGCCGGTGAGGCACGCGATGAGCTGTTCCAGCCGATCCGCAAGACACCGATCCAGGGCTGGCACGAAGAGGCGGGCGCGTATATGGAGCCGGTCGGCCATTGGCGCCGCCCCTATACCTATCCCAAACCCGGCGAGACGCATGAACAGTCGGTCAACCGCGAGGTGTTGAACACGCGCGAACGGCTGGGTCTGCTGGACGCGTCCACGCTGGGAAAACTGATCGTATCGGGGCCGGATGCGGGCAAGTTCATGGACATGATGTATACCAACATGATGTCGACCTTGGCCGTCGGCAAATGCCGCTATGGTCTGATGTGCACGGAAAACGGGTTTCTGTCGGACGATGGCGTGGTTGCGCGCATCGACGAGACGACCTGGCTGTGCCACACCACATCCGGCGGCGCCGATCGCATCCATGCTTGGATGGAGGACTGGCTGCAATGCGAATGGTGGGACTGGAAGGTCTATGTTGCCAATGTGACCGAACAATTGGCGCAGGTCGCCGTGGTCGGCCCCAATGCGCGCAAGCTGTTGGAAAAACTGGGCGGCACGGATGTGTCCAAGGACGCGCTGCCGTTCATGCAGTTTGTCGATGGCACGCTGGGCGGGTTTGACGCGCGGATCTATCGCATCAGTTTCTCGGGCGAATTGTCCTATGAAGTCGCGGTCCCTGCCAGCCAGGGCCGGGCGTTCTGGGACAGGCTGCTGGAGGCCGGGGAAGAGTTCGGCGTCGGGCCTTATGGCACCGAAGCGCTGCACATCATGCGGGCCGAGAAAGGGTTCATCATGATCGGCGATGAAACGGATGGCACGATCATTCCACAGGATCTGGGTCTGACCTGGGCGATCTCAAAGAAGAAAGAGGATTTCCTGGGCAAACGGGCGCAACAGCGCAGCCACATGACCGATCCGAACCGCTGGAAGCTGGTCGGGCTGGAAACACTGGATGGCGGCGTGATCCCGGACGGGGCCTATGCGGTTGCCGATGGGGTGAATGCGAACGGGCAGAAGAACGTCGAAGGGCGTGTGACCTCGACCTATTATTCACCGACGCTGAAGCGTGGCATCGCCATGGGGTTGATCAAACACGGGCCGGACCGGATGGGTGACATTGTCAGTTTCCCGACCGTGGATGGCACCGGAACCGTGGTGAAGGCCAAGATCGTCAGCCCGGTTTTCTATGACGTGGACGGGGAGAAGCAGAATGTCTGAGGCAGTATCGGCGCTGAAGGGTGCGACATACGAAGGGTTCTGCACCGTCGCGGACGCGGGCCTGGTGGGCATGGTCACGGTGCGGGGCGATTTGTCATCGAAAGCGCTGGCCAAGGCTGTCACGGCCGTAACCGGGGCGGGGATGCCCGGGCAGGGCGCTGTTGTCCAAGGTGACAAGGGGCGCGCGGCCTGGATGTCTCCCGATGAGCTGTTGTTGATCATTGATCATGGCGCAGCAGGGGCGGCCGTTGCCAGCCTGACCAAGGCCATGGCCAAGGAACATGCGTTGGCGGTGAACGTGTCGGACGCGCGCGCTGTGTTTCATGTGACTGGTGATATGGCACGCGACGTCATGGCGAAATTATCGCCCGCCGACCTGTCCGCGATGGAACCCGGCCAGTTGCGCCGCACCCGTCTGGCCCAGGTCGCGGGCGCATTTCATCTGATTGATGAAAGCACGGTCGAGATCGTCTGTTTCCGCTCGGTTGCCCAATATGTATTCGGGTTGCTGTGCAATGCCGCCAAGCCGGGCAGTGAAGTGGGCTATTTGTCACGCTAGCACCGGGGGCGGATTCTATTTCAGGTTGACGGTGGGCGCAGGGGCGATACTCTGCGCTGCCTCGAGGTACTGTTTTCTGGGAAAAGTCATGAAAAAGAACATATTGCTTGCCGCCGCTGCTGCATTGACCCTGTTGGCGCAGCCGCTGTTTGCCAAAACCTATACCTGTGAAATGGATCCGGTCAACAACAGGGTGTGGATCCCGGAAGTCGTCGTTGTGAACCATGACGAAGCCACGGGACAGGTCGTGGTTCTGGACCCGATCATCAAGCACTTTACGGGCGGGCCGATCGTGGGCGAAGTGACCACGAACAATGCAAAGCGGATCACCTTTAAGTGGACGATCAAGGACATGACGGCGACCGGTGGCGGCCAGCGGTCCTTTGTGCCCGGCTTCCGCTTTTCCCTGACGGTCCAGCACGCCACGCACAAGGCGTCAATGTTTTCGACCCCGCTTGGCTATACCAACCGTGACCATGGCGAGGGGCGCTGTACCGTCAAGTAAGCGGTTCAGCAAACCTTCAAGCGCCCCCTTGACCTTTGGGCGCGCTCTGGCCCATCTAAGCCTTAGACGAAACACGCATGAACAGGGGGCTTACCCATGGCTTTTGAACTTCCCGATCTTCCCTACGCGCACGACGCGCTGGCCGATTTTGGCATGTCAGCCGAGACGATGGAATTCCACCACGGTCTGCACCACAAGGCCTATGTCGACAATGGCAACAAGCTGATTGCCGGCACCGAGTGGGAAAACAAGTCGCTGGAAGAGATCATCACCGGCACCTATGACGCCACGTCGGTCGCGCAGAATGGCATCTTCAACAACATCAGCCAGCTGTGGAACCACAACCAGTTCTGGGACATGATGGGTCCGAACAAGACCGCCATGCCTGGTGATCTGGAAAAAGCCATCGTCGAGAGCTTTGGCTCGGTTGAAGCGTTTAAGTCGCAGTTCGCTGCCGCGGGGGCTGGTCAGTTTGGCTCTGGCTGGTGCTGGCTGGTCAAGAATGCTGACGGGTCGCTGGCTGTGACCAAAACCGAAAACGGCGTGAACCCGCTGTGCTTTGGTCAGACCGCGCTGCTGGGCTGCGATGTGTGGGAACACTCCTACTACATCGATTTCCGCAACAAACGCCCGGTGTACCTGTCCAACTTCCTGGACAACCTGGTGAACTGGGAAAACGTCGCCGGACGCCTGTAAGCGGCTGCTGACGGACGATTTAGAAACCCTTCCCGTAATCGGGGAGGGTTTTTTTGTTGACGGACGGGCCGGCTGCTGGGGGGATGTGTCGATGTCCGCTTTGAGCTCAAATTGACAGATGCTGCACTTTGCACGAAAGGCTGCTTTCTGAGCTTTTGCATGTTTTGAGCGTTTGATAACATGCAGCATGGGAACGCCTAATGACACGCAAAAATCAAGGTTTAAGGCTTGGGCTTACACGATCTTAATCGTGACCTTTCTTTGTGTATGGCTGAGCGGAATGACCGCAGGATTGATGGCCGGAGCGTGCCGGAATGATCGCTATGAAGGTGCCAAGAAACTTCGGTTCTGCAACATTTCACTAGCCGCTGGTGCTTGGATGAATTTCTCAACTCTCGAACGGGCAAGGGGAAGCCGCATCGAACTCGAAAGAGGGATCGCGCTGTCTCAGTTAGGAGAGCCAGAGAAAGCGGTTGAAGCATTTGCAGAAGCGTTACGCGACGCACGAGCCAAATCGGGCCCGTGGGAACAGGAACTCCACAAGCGCATGGTTAGATTGGAAGACCGCAACACGCTTGCGCTATGGGTGTCGGTGGTCAAAGCGGAATAGGAGGTTTGAGAGCTGAGATGATTTCCAAAGCCGCCATTGGCGCAGCTGCAGCCAAAGCACACTCCGTCCCGCAAAGCAGCCGAAGCCGCTTTGCGGGGGACTTCGTTTAAAGTTGCGCGAATTTGCAGGTGAAATGGCGCATCAGTTTGGGTTCCCAGGTGATGCGATAGCCCTTCAGGTTGGCTTTGTTCGCGACCAGCTCCTCGAATGCCTCAAGGATGTAATCCGCGTGGCTTTGCGTATAGGTGCGCCGCGGAAAGGCCAGACGGACAAGGTCCATGGCGGCGGGTTTTTCGCTGCCGTCTGGTTGGCGGCCAAACATGACGGTGCCGATTTCACAGGACCGGACGCCAGCGATTTCATACAGCGCCACCGCCAGCGCCTGGCCGGGATATTCAGTCGGCGGGATATGATCCAGCCAGGCGCGCGCGTCGATAAACACCGCGTGGCCGCCTGCGGGTTTCACCACCGGCACCCCCAACGCGTCCAGACGTTCAACGATGTATTCATTGGTGCGGATGCGATAGCGCAGGTAATCTTCGTCGATGATTTCGACCAGCCCCTGGGCCAGCGCGTCCAGATCGCGCCCGGCAAGGCCGCCATAGGTCGGAAAGCCTTCGGTGCGGATCAGGTGGGCGCGGGCCGTTTCGGCCAGGTCGTCGTCATTCAGCGCCAGCCAGCCGCCGATATTGCCGAAGGCGTCTTTCTTGGCGGACATGGTCATGCCATCGGCCACGGCAAAACAGTCGCGCACGATGTCGGTGATCGACCGGTCCTGCTGGCCGGGTTCGCGTTGTTTGATGAACCAGGCGTTTTCGGCAAAGCGGCAGCCGTCGATCAGAAACGGTTTGCCATGCGTCTTGGCCACCGCCGCCACGGCGCGGATGTTTTCCAGGCTGACTGGTTGGCCGCCGCCGGCGTTGTTGGTGATGGTCAGCATCACGCAGGGCACCGCGTCGCCGTGTTGCGCCAGATGTGTGTCCAGCCGGGCAATGTCCATGTTGCCCTTGAACGGATGTTCGGACGACGGATTGGTGCCTTCGGCAATCACCAGATCATCGGCCCGCGCGCCTGAGGCTTCGATATTGCCGCGTGTCGTGTCGAAATGGGTGTTGGACGGGATTACGCGGCCAGCGCCGCCAAAGATGGAAAACAGGATCGCCTCGGCGGCGCGGCCCTGGTGGGTGGGGATGATGTGTTTGAACGGCATCAGGTTTTGCACCGCGTCGCGAAAGCGGTGAAAGCTGGGCGATCCCGCATAGCTTTCGTCGCCGCGCATGACTGCGGCCCACTGTTTGGCGGACATGGCGCCGGTGCCACTGTCCGTCAGCAGGTCGATCAGAACGTCGTCTGAATTCAGCGTGAACAGGTTGAAATTCGCCTCGCGGATCAAACGCTCGCGTTCTTCGCGGGTGGTCATGCGGATTGGTTCAACCGATTTGATGCGGAAAGGTTCGATGATGGTTTTCATCACTGGGCTCCAAAGACAGGGCCCCATGGGATTCGTGGCAACTTTCAACACGAAGGGACCCAAGCGCCACGGTTGTTCACATGAATGAACCGCGCTCAGCGCCCAACAAGTTGCGCCCTGTTTTTGTCACGCCATTTGGCGGTCCGTCAAGCCCAGTTTCGGCCCAGCTTAGCCCAGCGCAGCACGCAGGGCGCGGGTCAGAGCGGGCACGTCATCGACCACGGTCAGATAGGTCTTCAGGCTGTCTTCGGCAAAGCCTTCGGCGATGATATGGTCCAGCAGGCCGATCAACGGCGACCAGTATCCATCGACGTTCAACAGGAACACGGGTTTGGCGTGCAGCCCCAACTGGCGCCAGGTGATGGCCTCGAAGAACTCGTCCAACGACCCCGCGCCACCGGGCAGCACGACGATGGCGTCCGAATTCATGAACATGACCTTTTTGCGCTCATGCATGTTTTCGGTGACGATGAAGGTCGACAGGTCGCGCTTGCCGACCTCCCATTTCATCAGGTGTTCGGGGATCACGCCAAAGGTTACGGCACCGGCGGCCTGGGCGGCATTGGCCACGGCCCCCATCAACCCGACATCGCCCGCGCCATAGACCAGACGCCAGTTTTCCTGGGCCAGGGTGGTGCCCAGATCGGTTGCGGCGGTGCGATAGGCTGGTTTTACGCCGTCACGTGCGCCGCAATAGACACAGACTGAGGCTTTGGGATTGGTCATGGGCCACCTTTCGGGAATCTCTTTTGACCCGTGATAGACCTGTTGGTAAGGTCTCTCAAGCACGGGCCGCCAAGAGCCCGAGCAAGGGGGATAACATGGCAGCTGGTAACACCGGCACCGGACCGAAAACCGGGATGAAGAGCGAACTGGCGATTGCCGGTGGTGCTGTTGGGGCTTTGGTCCTGGTGGTGATGGGATATCTGGTGTTTCAGGCATCCCGACCGGGCGAAACGCCGACCGATCCTGTGCCATTGGCGCAGCCGGTTTCGCCGACGCCCCCGCAAGTGGCCGGCCCAGGGGCTGAGCCCGCACCTGAGACCACAGCCATTCCTGCCCAGGCCGCGCCCGCCTTTGACATCGTGCGCATTGATCCCGAAGGCAACGCCGTGGTCGCAGGTCACGCAGCCCCCGGCACGCAGGTTCGCATCATGGTTGATGGCACCGAAGTCGCGGTGGCCGAACCTGACGCCAGCGGCAATTTCGTGGCGATGTTCAGCCTGGAGGGCGGTGATGCCCCGCGGGTCATGTCGCTGAATGCAGGCGGCGAACTGGTCGTCGCCTCGGCCGAAAGCGTGATCATCGAGCCGACGACCGCCCCGGTTGTGGCCGAGGCGCCCACCGATGCCGCTCCACAAGACGCAGCAAAAGACACAGACATGGCCGCCGTCCCGCCGACCGCTCCGCGCGTTTTGCTTGCAGATGAAAGCGGCATCAGCGTGTTGCAGGACGGGGGCAGCGCGCCCGACGTCATGGGCACGATTTCGATCGACAGCATCGCCTATGACGACGAAGGCGGGGTCGAGCTGACCGGACGCGGGCAGGGCACGGCGATTGTGCAGGTGTATCTGGACAATGCGCCGGTCAAGACCACCCGCATCGCCGAAGACGGCCAGTGGCGCGCGCCGCTGCCTGAGGTGGACACGGGTGTCTATACGCTGCGTGTTGATGAGATTGCCGAAGATGGCACCGTCACCTCGCGCAGCGAAACGCCGTTCAAACGCGAAGAGCCTGCCGTCCTGGTGGCCGCCGCCTCTGAAGGTGCACCCGAAGGGGGCGACACCCCGTCCGTGCGCCGTGTCACGGTACAGCCGGGATCGACGCTGTGGGCCATTGCTCTGGCGAAATACGGCGAAGGCGTGCGGTATGTGCGCGTGTTCGAGGCCAACCGCGACAGTATTCGCGACCCTGATCTGATCTATCCCGGTCAGGTGTTCAATCTGCCGGATGACTAACCGTCGGGCAGGGTGAACCGGCCCAGTTCGGTGCGTTTGCAGACCTCAGGATCGCGGCCACAGCAATCATCGACCAGATAGGCGATGACACCGCCCAGCGTGTCGGTGTTGGTGGCATAAATCACCTGTCGCCCTTGGCGGTTTGATCCGATCAGCCCGGCCTGTTCCAGGCTGTTCAGGTGGAAGGTCAGGCCCGAGGGCGAGATGCCCAGCGCTTCAGCAATGGCGCCTGCGGCCATGCCGTCCCCCTTGCACGGCACCAACAGGCGTACGATCTCCAATCGGGTTTCGTGGGCCATGGCGGACAGGGCTGTGAGGACTCGACTCTTCTCCACGTTTCAACTACTCATGAATTGTTGAATTAATACCCGTGTACCCCATGTTTCGGGTTCACGCAATAAGCAGGATGCCCGCATGCCCCCGTCACAAATTACATCGACCGAATCCCCCAAGGGCGGCTGGCGCACCATTCGCCGGGTTCTGCCCTATCTTTGGCCGGCCGATCACCCTTGGGTGAAGAACCGTGTCGTGCTGGCGATGATCCTGCTTCTGGCCTCAAAGCTGGTCAGTGTTGGCACGCCGTTTATCTATAAGGCGGCGGTGGACACCTTGTCGGGCGAGGTAACGGACGCGGCCTGGATGCTGGGGCTGGGGGCGGTCGGGTTGACCGTGGCCTATGGCATTGCGCGGCTGATGACCAACGGGTTTCAACAGCTGCGTGATGCGGTGTTCGCCCGTGTTGGCCAACGGGCACTGCGCCAGCTGGCGTTGGAAACCTTCACCCATATGCACAACCTGTCCATGCGCTATCACATCACGCGCAAGACCGGCGGGTTAAGCCGGATCATCGAACGCGGTGTGAAGGGCGTCGAATTCCTGTTGCGGTTCATGCTGTTTTCGATCGGGCCGCTGGTGCTGGAACTGTTGATGATCGCGGCGGTTCTGTATGTCGTGTTTGACGCCTGGTATCTGGCTGTCGTGGCGGGCACTATCGCGTTGTATGTCTGGTTTACCTTCAGGGTGACCGAATGGCGCGTGCGCATTCGCAAGCAGATGAATGACCAGGACACGGACGCCAATCAAAAGGCGATTGATAGCCTGCTGAATTTTGAAACCGTGAAATATTTCGGTGCGGAACGGCGCGAGGCGGACCGCTATGACGGGGCCATGGCTGGCTATGAAGAGGCCGCGCTGAAGACATCCTATTCGCTGGCGTTTCTGAATTTCGGCCAGGCGCTTTTGATCACCTGTGGGCTGGTGGGCGTCATGGTGATGGCGGCGATGGGGGTCAGTGATGGCACATTGACGGTCGGCGATTTTGTCATGGTCAACGCCTATATGATCCAGATCACCATGCCGCTGAACTTTCTTGGCACGGTGTATCGCGAGATCCGCCAGTCGCTGGTCGACATGGGCGAAATGTTTGACCTGCTGGAACAACCCGCCGAGGTCCAGGACAAGCCTGATGCGCCGGACCTCAAGGTGCCGGGGGGCGAGTTGGTGTTTGATGACATCCTGTTTGGCTATGACGCCGCGCGGCCCATTCTGAAGGGCGTGTCGCTGAAAGTGCCCGCGGGCAGGACCGTGGCCATTGTCGGCCCGTCGGGGTCGGGCAAATCGACCATCGGGCGGCTGATGTTTCGGTTCTATGATGTGAACGGCGGCGCCCTGCGCATTGACGGGCAAGACGTGCGCGACATCACGCAGGAAAGCCTGCATCAGGCGATTGGTGTTGTGCCGCAGGACACGGTTCTGTTCAACGATTCAATCTATTACAACATCGCCTATGGTCGCCCCGAAGCCAGCCGCTCTGAGGTTGAAGCCGCCGCCAAGGCCGCGCGTATTCATGACTTTGTGCTCAGCCTGCCCGAAGGCTATGACACCCAGGTCGGGGAACGCGGATTGAAGCTGTCGGGCGGTGAGAAACAGCGTGTCGGCATTGCCCGCACCCTGTTGAAGAACCCGCCGATCCTGTTGTTGGACGAAGCCACCAGCGCGCTGGACACCGAAACAGAACGCGACATTCAGGAAAGCCTGAAGGCGATGGGGCAGGGGCGCACGGTGATCACCATTGCGCACCGTCTGTCGACCATTGCCGATGCCGATGAAATCGTCGTGTTGGAACAGGGTGTGATCACCGAACGGGGGCGTCATGATGATCTGTTGGCACGGGGGGGGCGCTATGCTTCGATGTGGGCGCGTCAGGCGGCCGAAGAAGAGGAAGACGCCGCATGAACATGACCATTCGCCCTGTCACGGACGCCGACCGCGCCGACTGGTCCCGCCTGTGGGATGCCTATCTGGCCTTTTATGAAACCACGCGCGGGGCTGAGGTGCATGAGGAAACCTGGGCGCGGATCATGGACCCGGACAAGGCGATGTTTGCCTTGATTGCGCGCGATGGTGACGGCACGGCGATTGGCATCTGTAACTATCTGTTGCACAATAGTTTCTGGGATATTGAACCCAAATGTTACCTGAATGACCTGTTCGTTGATCCCGCCGTGCGCGGCAGCGGCGCGGGCCGTGCGATGATCGAAAAGGTCCATACCCATGCGCAGAAGTTGGGCGCGATCAGCACCTATTGGTTGACGGCCCAAGACAATGCCCCGGCGCGCGCGCTGTATGACAGGCTGGCGGCAAAGACGCCCTTTGTGCAGTACGCCAAGACTTAGGGTCAGTCGGTCACGAACATGCTGTTGGCCGGGGTAACCCCCCGGTGATAGGTGCAGAAGGTATCATGGGCCTGCGGCGTTGTGGTGTGGATCTTGATGTTGGTGATGACCTCAACTGCACCATGATCCAGACAGGCCTGTTGCGCCTGTTTCACGATCTCCAGAAGGTGATCCAGATCGCCTTTCATGGTCGTTTCCATCGCGCCGACCTGGAACGGGACACCGGCGGCTTTCACCACCTCGATGGCGCGATCTACCACCTCAAAGTTGTTGCCCTGGCGCAGGCGCGGGATGACCTGAAAGGCCACGAAAACCTCGGTGGTCCGGGTGGTCTCTTGTGCGCTATCTGTCGCCATTGGCATCTGCTTTACTCTGTCGCTTTTACGGGTTTTGTGGTGGGCGTTGCGTCGCTGTCGGGCTGGGCGATTTCGTCCTGTTGTGGGGCAGGTGCAGCGTCATGGGCCTTACTGTCGGCAATGACCGGTTCGGTGTCAAACACCTCGGGGTCCCATTGAAGTTCGCCCAGGCTTTGACGCTTGGCCGCGCGGGCCAGCGCCCAGTCCGCCGCCGCGCGGCTGCTGCGTCCCATCGACAGGCGGGCAAACAGGCGCGAGATCCAACCCGCATAGGTGACGATCCAGATACGCAGGGCCAGCATCGAAGGCGTAAAGACCAAGGTCAGCACGGTCGCAATGCCCAGGCCGAACACCACCGCCGTCGCCAGCTGTTTCCACCACAGCGCGGTCGGGCTGTCGATGGAATAGCCACCGTTGAAGAAATCCAGGCTGAGGCCTAACATCATAGGCGCAAGCCCGGCCATTGTGGTGATCGTGGTCAGCAACACGGGGCGAATGCGCGCCTCGGCGGTGCGGGTGATCGCCTCGATCCGGGGCATATAGCGGGCATAATCCTGATAGGTGTCGATCAGTACGATATTGTTGTTCACGACGATTCCGGCCAGCGCGACGATGCCCGTGCCGGTCATGATGATCGAAAACGGCTGTTGCATGACCAACATGCCGACCAGCACTCCGGCGGTGGACAGCATCACCGCCAACAGCACCAGAACCGAGTTATACAGGCTGTTGAACTGCGCCAGAAGGATGATGAACATCAAGAACAGCGCACCCATAAAGGCCTGGCCCAGGAAGGCCATTGATTCCGCCTGTTCCTCGGCGTCGCCGGTCCATTCGTAATCGACCCCGGCGGGCAGAACTCCGGTTTGCAGCCAGGCGTCCAGCGACGCGATCCGTTCATTGGCGGTGACGGGGGTGCGGTTCAGCCCGTCTTCCTCGGCCATGATCGTTTCGGCCTGGGCGGCGGTGACAAACCGTTCACCGCCGTCACCATCAACCAGTTTGATCAACCCATCGATGATGCCCGCCTTGACGTCATAATACCGCGTTTGGCTGACCCGATCAATCTGGGCCAGCGACGGCACGGGCTTGCGCGTCACGAAGTTTGACAGCGGCACAAGGCCCGAAGCGGTGCGCAGTTTCAGCGTATCGAGCGTCGAGAGAACCCGGTCATCTTCGGGCAGACGCACGCGGATTTCGATTTCTTCGTCCGAGCTGTCGACCCGCATCGTGTCCAGCAACAGGCCTGTCGTGACCAGCTGCACCATGCCGCCGACGGTCATGACATCGGTGCCATACCGGCCCGCTTTTTCAACATCCACGTCCAGCTGCCAATCAATGCCGGGCAGCGGGGTGGTGTCTTCGATATCGGCCAGGCCCGGGGTGATCTGGAACTGTGCTTCGGCCAGGGTTGCAGCCTGATCCAGCGCCTGCCAACTGTCGCCCAACAGGCGCAGATGCACCGGTTTGGCCGAGGCCGGGCCGCCCTCGAGCGCCAGCACCTCGTAGCGGATGGCGGGCAGGGCGGACAGCCTGGCCTTCAGGTCCTCCAACACGGCATCACCGCCATAGGTCGGGTCGATCCGGGTGCGGGGAAAGGGAATAAATCCCAACAGCTTCACGTCATAGCTTTCACGGGGGCGGTCGTGCCAGGGCACCAGTTCGATCTGCAATTGCCCGATCGTGTCGCGCGGTGCGCTGGCGCCGCCGGTGTTCTGGTTCAGGCCGCCATCTCCGGCAAAGGCAAAGACGCTGCGGATGCCGGGATTGGCGCGCGCAACCGTTTCGACCTGGGCCAGCATGGCGTCCTTTTCAGGCAGGCTGAGGTTGCCACGTGCGCGCACATAGATGATCGCCTGTTCCGGTTCGCTGTCGGCGAAAAACTCTGTGCCATAGTTGTTTTCGCCGAAATAGGCGAAGGTCGATACGACAAAGAACACCACGCTACCGATGGTCACCAGCGGCATTACGGGATTCCCGGCAATGAAATGGATGAGCCAGCCAAACGGTGTGCGCCGATACCCGGCCTTGATCTTGCGCGCCTTGCGTTCGATCCGGGCCGCGTCCAGCGTGATGGACAACAGGGCGGTGCCGATCAGGAACATCACCGCGCCTGGCAGAATGCCCATCGCCCCTGGCAGGATTTGCGTACCGGTCAGATAGGCCGGGTTGATCATTTGCAGTGCCGACAGGAACACAAGATAGCCCGCAGGCACCACCAGCGCCGCGCGCACCAGCCAGGGCAGGGGCAACAGCACCTGGCCGACAGTGTGGAACATGCGGCTGACACGGCCAGACAGGCCCCCCATGACGGGCAGATACACCAGCGCCACCAACAGCGAGGCCGACAGCACAAAGATCATCGTTTTGGGCAACCAGCCCATGAATTCACCGGGAATGCCGGGCCAGAACAGCATGGGCAGAAAGGCGCACAGTGTCGTGGCGGTCGAACTGACGATTGGCCAGAACATGCGTTTGGCGGCGGCGGTAAAGGCATGCATTGGCCCCACGCCCTGGGCCATTTTCTTATCGGCATATTCCACGACCACGATGGCTCCGTCGACCAACATGCCAACGGCCAGGATCAACCCGAACATGACGATATTTGACACGGTGACCCCCAGCGCGCCAAACAGCGCGAAGGTCAGCAGAAACGAGGTCGGGATCGCAAAGCCCACCAACAGGGCCGAGCGGATGCCAAGACTGGCCAGCACGACAATCATGACCAGCGCAATGGCGGTGATCACCGAACTTTCGAGCTGTTTCACCATGCTGTCGACGATAAAGCTCTGATCATTCGAGGTGCCGACCCTGACCGCCTGTTGCAATTCAGCGGGCCAGCTGGCGCGTTCGGCGGCCACGGCCTCGCGCACGATGGCGGCAGTGTCGATCAGGTTGAACCCTTTGCGTTTGACCACCTGCAAGGCAACGGTGGTTTCCCCGTTGAACCGCGCGGTGCCCTGACGGTCTTCGAAGGTCAGCCGGATCTGGGCCAGATCGCCCAGCGTCACGACACTGTCGCCGTTTACCTTGACGGGCAGGTCATAGATGTCGGTCACATCGTCAAAGGACGACGGGATCTTCACGGAACTCGCGCCGCTTTCGGTCTTGACCTCACCTGCTGCGATCAACTGGTTGTTGTTCTGCACAACCGAAATCAGCTCTCCGGCAGTGACGTTATAGGCTTCCAGCTTTAGCGGGTCGATGATGACCTCAAGCATCTCGTCGCGATACCCGGCCAGTTCGGCCTTCAGGACCGCATCGATCCCCTCCAGCCGGTCTTGCAGGTCATTGGCCAGGCGCACCAGCGTGCGTTCGGGCACATTGCCGGTCAGGTTGACGATGACAATCGGGAATTCCGAGAAGTTGATCTCGGTCACCTGATAGCCATCGGCGCCATCGGGGAAATTCGCCTCGGCCGTGTTCATGGCGTCGCGCACATCGGCAATGACGGCGGATTTGTCCCAGCCGAAATCGAATTCCAGCATTACCCCGGCATAGTTTTCAGCCGCCGTGCTGCTCATCTTGTCCAGCCCGTCGATGTCGGACAATTCCGTTTCCATCGTACGCACCAACAGGCGTTCGCTGTCCTCGGCGGAAATGCCGGGGAAGGGGGCCGATACGAACAGAGCGGGAATGTCGATGTCTGGCTCACCCTCTTTGGGCAGGCCGACATAGGCAACGATCCCGGCGGCAATCGACAGGATGATAAAGGCCACGACCATACGGGCCCGTCCGCTGGCCCAATCGATAATCCCGGTCATGCGTCAGGGTCCGTATAGGTGACCGCTAGGGCGACCCCGTCGGCAACATATTCCTGCCCGACAATGATGACCGCCGCCTGTTCCGGTAAGCCTGAAACCCAAACGCCATCAACCGTGTCGCGCAGCAGGTCGACAGGGATGAATTGCGCCAGATCGCCCTCGGCCACCACGCGCACGCCCAGATCACCATCATCGGACAGGGTCAGCGAAGATTGCGGCAACAGATGCGCCTTGCGCCCTTCGGCGGCGATCAGGATTTCAGCGGTCTGGCCGTCGCGGATCGTCAGATCGGCGTTGGCAACCGTGACCTCGACGCGAAAGGTGCGGGTGACGGGATCAGCGGCACGCGACAGGAATTGCACCGTGCCCGCGACCTCGTGCCCATTGGCCAGGCGCCCGCCCGCCAGCACACCGACCTGGACCCGGTCCACATCCAGTTCCGGCACGAACCCGATCAGCTTGATCGGGTCCAGCTGGACGATAGTGGCGCAAAGCGCGCCGGGCTGCATCAAGCTGCCCAGTTCGGCGGTGTCGCTCTCCAGATGCCCGGCAAAGGGGGCCTTGATCTCCAGCCGTTCGATTTCCCGGCGCGCACCGGCAACGGCGGCCTCGGCGGACTGGATCGCGGCCTCGGAACTGGCCGCACCGCTTTGGGCGATGATCAGCCCGGCGCGGCCGGCTTCGACGCTGGCCTTGGCGCTGGCGACCCGGGTTTCCGAGGCAAAACCGCCCTCGGACAGCTTGTCGGCGGCATTCAGGTTGATCGTGGCCTCCGCCAGACGCGCCTGGGCCTCGATGATGCGGGCTTCGTTTTGCGGCAGAGAGGCCTGTGCTTCGGCCAGGCGGGCCAGGGCTTCGGCCAAGGAGGCTTCGCGCGTGCCCGGGTCCAGCTGGCACATGACCTGGCCGGCCTCGACAAAGGCGCCTTTGCGCAGCGGGGCGGAAACGACCAGGCCCGAGGTTTCGGCCATAAGTTCAACCTGGCGGGCCGCTTCGGTGCGCCCGCGCACCAGCACGGCGCTGTCGATTTCGCGGGCGATCGAGGCCAGCGCGATGACAGAAACGCCGGATGTCGCGGCCTGCTGGGCGACCGGGCCCTGTGGCATTTCGACTGCCGGCGCTGCGGTCTGGCCATCGGTTTGGGCAAAGTTCAGCAGGCTTTCGCGCTGAAATACGAGGAAGAACAGGACAGCCACCACAATGATGGCGGTCAAAATAGGTACTGGTCGCATGAGACTCCCCGCAAAATTGGTCTGTTCGCGTATGTTTTTTGTTTTACCGTCTGAAATAGGTGTTTCCACACTGCTTCACAAGGTTTTGCACCATGGCGTGGGACGGTCTGCTGACAGAGCAGCACAAGGAAAGATGCCAGCCCTTGGCAATGGTCCCGGGTTCGGGGTAAGGAAGGGCAAACCAGCGGGGAGTCTGTACGCGTGAGCAATCCGGAAAGTTTCATCGACGAGGTGACCGAAGAGGTTCGCCGCGATCGCCTGTTCGCCCTGATGCGCCGGTATGGCTGGATTGCCATTCTGGCCGTGGTCGTGTTGGTCGGCGGTGCTGCCGTCAACGAATGGCGCAAGGCCAGCGCTCGGGCGCAGGCCGAAACCTTTGGTGACGCGATTCTGACGGCCATGTCCCATGATGATGCCGCCGCGCGCACAACGGCCTTGCAAGGGGTTGCGGCCGAAGGTGACAGCGCCGCAATCGTTGCGCTGCTTGAAGCGGGCGAAGCCGACGGCGACACCGCCCGCGCAGCGCTTGAGAAGGTCGCAGCCGACACCACGGCGCCGACCCTGTATCGGGATCTGGCGGTGTTGAAGCTGACCATGATGACGGACGCCGGGACAGCCGAAGATCGCATTGCCACGCTGGAACCGCTGACAGCCGCCGGCGCACCGTTTCGCGTGTTGGCCGAAGAACAGATTGCCATTGCCGAGGTCGAAGCCGGCCAAGCTGAGGCCGCGATCAGCCGTTTGCAGCAGCTTTTGGCCGATGACGAGGCATCGCAGGCCTTGCGCCGTCGCGCGTCACAGTTGATTGTGGCCCTTGGGGGCACACCCGAAGGGGCCTGAGCCCAGCCGAAGTATTTGAGACGAAGAGGGGGCGAGAGCCGTGACGCTGAGCCAGAAAGTCGGGACATTGATCCTGCTGGGCCTGTTGGCCTCCTGTAGCGACAAAGAAGTGATCCTTGAAGGTGCGCGCGAGGATTTGCGCAGCCTGAACCCGGAGACCCTTGTCGAAGGGGATGTGGTCGAGGATCCTGATGCGCAAGCCGCTGAGGCTGCGGAAGACGGGCCGGTCAACCAGGCCGTTGCCATCACGCTTCCGGCCACGGTGAACCACACCGACTGGACCCACCCGGGCGGCAGTTCTGCCCACCACGTGCAGCACCCTGCGCTGTCGGCCACTCCTCAGACGATCTGGAGCGTGGGCATCGGCGCGGGCAACAGCCGCAAATATCGCATCACCGCCGAACCCATCCTGGCCGATGGCCGCATTTATACGATGGACAGCCAGTCCGGCGTCGCGGCCCATTCGACCACGGGAGCCCCCCTGTGGCGTGCCGACCTGACCCCGGCGTCAGACGCGGGGGACGCATCGGGCGGTGGCCTGGCCTATGCAAATGGCACATTGTTTGCGACCAGCGGCTTTGGCACCGTCACCGCGATGGACCCGGCCACGGGCACCGCACTGTGGACCCAGAAACTTGACGCTCCGATCAGCGGTGCGCCTGCGGTGCGCGATGGCATCGTGCATGTCGGCGCGCGTGACAACCGGGCTTGGGCAATCGACGCCGAAACCGGCCGTGTGAAATGGCAACTGTCCACCACACCGGAAATCACCAGCATTGTCGGCACCGGCAGCCCGGCGTTGAGCGACCGCCTGGCGCTGTATCCGTTCCCCTCGGGCGAGGTTCTGGCCGCGCTGCGCAAATCCGGTGTGCGGGTCTGGTCCTCGCTGGTCAGCGGGGAACGCCGCGGGCGGGCCTATACGTCGATCAGCGATCTGGCGGGCGAACCGGTGATTGTGGATGGCGTGATCTATGCGGGCACCACAGCGGGCCGTCTGGCGGCAATGTCCAGCAGCGGCGCCCGTCTGTGGACCGCCAAAGAAGGGGCCGCCAGTGCCGTGACTGTGGCGGGGGGCTCGGTCTTTCTGGTGTCGGATCAGGGCGAATTGGTGCGGCTTGACAGTGCCACTGGCGACCGTATCTGGGGCGTGCCGCTGCCCTACTTTACCAATGAAAAAACACGCCGTCGCAAGGCGATCTTTGCAAGCTATGGCCCGGTTCTGGCCGGTGGTCGGCTGTGGGTTGCCTCCACCGATGGGGTGATGCGCGGCTTCAATCCCGAAGATGGCGCCGAGCTGGCCCAGGTTGCCATTCCCGGCGGTGCGGCCACGCGACCGATCGTTGTGAACGGGATTGCCTATATTGTCTCGGCCAAGGGGCAACTTCTGGCTTTGCGCTAAGGCAAAAACCCGTGTATGCGGGGCGCTTGACGTGATCCGGAGTCCGACATGAGCTTTACGCTTGCCATCGTGGGCCGCCCAAATGTGGGCAAATCCACCCTGTTCAACCGTCTGGTTGGCAAACGCCTGGCGCTGGTTGATGACCAGCCCGGCGTCACCCGTGACCTGCGCGAAGGCGAGGCCCGGCTGGGTGATCTGCGCTTTACCGTGATCGACACGGCAGGGCTGGAGGAGGCGACGGACGAAAGCCTTCAGGGCCGGATGCGCCGCCTGACCGAACGTGCGGTTGAAATGGCCGATGCCTGCCTGTTCCTGGTGGACGCGCGCGCTGGCATTCTGCCTGCGGACGAGGTTTTCGCCGAAATCCTGCGTAAAAAGAACGCCCATGTGATCCTTGGCGCCAACAAGGCCGAGGGCAAGGCGGCAGATGCCGGTGTGATCGAGGCCTATTCGCTGGGCCTTGGCGAACCCATGCGCATTTCCGCCGAACATGGCGAAGGCATGGGCGAGCTGATGTCGATCCTGCGCCCGATTTCCGAAGAATTCGAGGCCCGCGCCGCTGAAGATGCGCCCGAAACCGATATCTCGGTGGATGACAGCGACCCGGATGCGCCGCGTGTGCCGACCAGAGCCAAGCCCTTGCAGGTGGCCGTCGTGGGGCGCCCGAATGCGGGAAAATCGACCCTGATCAACAAACTGGTTGGCGAAGATCGCCTGCTGACTGGCCCCGAAGCCGGGATCACGCGTGATTCGATTTCGCTGCGGTTCGACTGGGGCGAGGTGCCGACGCGCATTTTCGACACGGCCGGCATGCGCAAAAAAGCCAAGGTCCAGGAAAAGCTGGAAAAGCTGTCCGTCTCGGACGGGTTGCGCGCGGTGAAATTCGCCGAGGTGGTCATTGTCCTGCTGGACGCGGAAATTCCGTTTGAACAGCAGGATCTGCGCATCGCCGACCTTGCCGAACGCGAGGGGCGTGCGGTTGTCGTTGCGGTCAACAAATGGGACGCCGAGACCGAAAAGCAGGACAAGCTGAAGCAGCTGAAAGAGGCATTCAACCGCCTGTTGCCTCAGCTGCGCGGCGCGCCTTTGGTGACAATTTCGGCCAAGACAGGGCGTGGGCTGGACCGGCTGCAAGAGGCGGTCATGAAGGCGCATGATGTCTGGAACCGCCGCGTGTCGACGGCCCAGCTGAACCGCTGGCTGATCGAGATGTTGCAGCAGCACCCGCCCCCCGCACCGGGCGGCAAGCGGATCAAGATGCGCTATATGACTCAGGTGAAAACCCGCCCGCCGGGGTTCGTCGTGATGTGTTCGCATCCTGAAAAACTGCCGGCCAGCTATACCCGATATCTGGTCAATGGGCTGCGCGAAGATTTTGACATGCCGGGCACGCCGATCCGCCTGACCATGCGCAGCCAGGCCGACCAGAACCCGTATAAGAACCGCAAAAAGGCCGGGCCGTCGAAACTGGCCAAGCACCTGGACAAGAAACCCAAGGGCGACTGATACCGGCATGCGCCGGGGACAGAAAAACGCGCCGCAGGTCAAGCCTGCGGCGCGTTTTTTGTTTTCTGTCTGTGACTCGCGTGGATCAGTTCAGGTACGGCAGCGGGTCGACCGAGGTCGTGCCTTCGCGGATCTGGAAATGCAAAAACGCAGGTTCGCCCGCGCGCACGGTGGCGATCTTTTGTCCCCGTTTGACCCGGTCGCCCTTTTTCACCGTTATATCGGCGATATTGGCATAGACCGTCAGCACGTTGTCCGGGTGGCGCACCACCAAGATCGGCACCTGTTCGGTGTCGCGGGTGATGGCGGCGACGGTGCCATCGGCCGCGGCGTTCACACGGCTGCCTGCGCTGGCGGCAATGTCGATGCCGTCGCTCGATCCCTTCTTGAAGGCCCGAATGATCTTGCCATCTGCGGGCAGCATCATGCGCGCCGCCGACGCGGCGGTGCGCGTGTCGCTCATGTCCGGGCTGGATGGGGCCGGGGTGGGTGTGGCCGCCACCGCCGGGGTCTCGTCAGGCAAGGGCTGTGCGGCTGAGGGTGGCGTCGGGGTCGACGTGCCTTCGCCTGGGCTTGAGACCGCAGCACTGCGGGCAGGTTCCTGGGACGCAGAAGTGACGGGGATCAACAGGTACTGATCTTCGCGCACGGTCAGGGCCGAGCCCAAGCCGTTCCAGTCGGCCAGCGCGCGCACCGACACGCCATAGGCGCGGGCGATCGAATAGGCGGTTTCACCCCGGGCGACCTTGTGGCGCACCGGTTCTTCGCCGGTTTGGGCGGGGGCATGGGCCGTGGTGCTGGCGGGGCCGGCCCGGTCGATGGCATCGCCTGCCAGGCTGGTGATGTCGATCTGATCGGACGGCTGGATCACGCCGGTTGCCGGTTCCGCAACGCGACGGGGCAGGGCGATCAATTCGTTCGCCCGCAAAGGCGCGTCTTCGGGGATGCCGTTGAAACGGGCCAGTTCAGCAACCGGCAGGCCGATACGCCCGGCCAGCGTGGTCAGCGTGTCGCCGCGTTCGGCCACCGCGACCTGGTAATTCGGATACGAGATAATGCCGCGCGCGTCCGGTTTGGGGCGGGGGGCCGTGGCCGCCTGGGCCGCCTGGGTCGTGTTGAACCCGTCGCCAAACCGGCGCATGTCCAGGTCAAACCCGGTGTCGCAAGCGGTCAGCAGCACCAGTGCGCTGCCCATCAGGCTGAGGCGCAGGGGCGTTCTGGATGTGGTCGCAAATGGCATGGCTCGGTCCTCATATGCGCCCCTTCTGTTTGGGGCTTGTTCACTCAGTTACCTGTCTGTCACCCTGGCCTAGTCTTGCCCCAGCCCTTCCAGAAGGGGCACGAAGCGCACCGGCAACAGTTCTTCATAGTCATATCCTGTGTCGTGGCGCGTCACCTTGATCAGGCTTTGCACTGCGTCCGACTGGCCCACCGGCACGACCATGATACCGCCAACAGCCAGTTGCGCCAAGAGGGGGCCGGGCGGGTCCTCGGCGGCTGCGGTGACGATGATCTTGTCAAATGGCGCCTGGTCGGGCAATCCGCGCGACCCATCGCCGGTCATCGCGGTGATATTGTGCATGTCGGAGGCTTCAAAAATCTCGCGCGCCTCGCGCACCAGACGGCGGTGGCGGTCGATCGTATAGACCCGGCGCGCCAGTTTCGACAGGATCGCGGCCTGATAGCCGGACCCCGTGCCGATTTCCAACACCTTGTCGCGGGGTTGCACATTCAGCGCCTGGGTCATCAGCCCGACGACTGAGGGTTGTGAAATGGTCTGGCCACAGGCGATGGGCAGCGGCATGTCCTCATAGGCGCGTTCAGCGAACAGGCCCTTGATGAAGGGCGCACGGTCGACCTGCTCCATAGCGGTCAGAACGCGTTGGTCGGTGACACCATGCGAGCGCAGGGCGAACAGGAACTGCATCTTGCGTTCCGCATCGGTCCCTTCGGCGTGGCGTGTATCCTGTGGTGTGCCACTCATTCCCAGCGGTCCTTCAGGCCGGAGGCGACGTCATGGGCGGTCAGATCGGCGCGCATTGGTGTGACCGAAATAAAGCCATCCAGGTTCGCGCTGGCGTCTGACCCCGGCGTGCAGGCCCCGTGTTGCGGGCCGCCCTTGATCCACAGGAAGTTACGGCCTGACGGCGAGCTGTGCGGCTCGACCGAAAAGAAGGTGTTTTCACGTCGGCCTTGTGTGGTCACCCGGCTGCCCTTGACGTCAACGGCGGGCAGGGGCGGGAAATTCACGTTGTAAAACAGGCGGTAATCGGCGTTCCGCTCTGTCGGTGACTTGTCCAGGATCTGGCGCACAATGGCGGCGCCATGTGTCAGGGCGGCCTCGAACGGGTCGTTCAGGTCGGCATTGTCGGGGCCGTAATACTGCGACATGGCGATGGCGGGAATGTCTTGCAACGCGGCCTCCATCGCCGCACCGATGGTGCCGGAATACAGCGTGTTTTCGGCCGAGTTGTTGCCCCGGTTCACGCCTGAGATCACCAGATCAGGGCGGTCGGGCATTACGTCATAAATCGCGGTCAGAACGCAGTCGGCCGGGCTGCCTTCGGCGGCAAATCGGCGTTCGCCCTGTTTGGCGACCATGAACGGGTGGGTGTAGCTGATACAGTGCCCGACGCCGGATTGTTCGAATGCGGGTGCGACGGTCCAGACCTCGCCGTCCGGGCCAGCAATCTGATCCGCAATGGCCTTGGCGACCTTCAGGCCGGGGGCGTTGATACCGTCGTCATTGGTGATGAGAATGCGCATGGTGCCGCCTTTTGCTGCTTTTGTCTCTCAATAGGCGAGCAAAGCGCGGGCGGCAAGCGTGGGACGCGCCCGTTGGGTAATGCCCCCCCACTTTCTGTGGCGAGGTGGGAACACCCCATCGCCCAAAGGGGGCGGGGTCATTTGCCAAGCAGGATCGTCAGGGTTTGCAGCACTGTCACCGTGCGGGGGGCTGATGCGCCTGATCGTCGCGCGGGCTGCTTAAAGCAGTCCGGCGTCGCCCAAAATACGCTGTGCTTCGTCTTTTGGGGCGGCCAGGGACGTGCGATCTTCGCCCGGGAAGAACCGGGCGCGCAGAGCTGTGGCCAACGGCGCCGGGCGTGCGATCACGACCTTCGGGCCCAGCTTGGCGCTTTCGGCCTGCCAACTGCGCACCAGGGCCATTTGTGCCGCTTTGGTGGCGCCATAGCCGCCAAAGAACGGCTGGCCAGCGTGATCATCGTCAAAGAACAGCGCGGTGCCATCCTGGCCCAACAGCGGGTCGACAAAGGTGATCAGCACGCGGGCGGCTTCCAGGTTGGTTGCCAGCCCCTTGTCCCATTCCTTGCCGTCCAGATGCGGGGTCGGCGTCAGGGCGGGGCCCTGAATTGCCGTATGTGCCCAGAGGTCCAATTTGCCCCAGCGGTCATGAATGCCGCGACACAGATGCGCCATGGCATCGCGGTCGGTCACATCCATCGGCGCCAGGGTGGCGCTGCCGCCCGCCGCCTGGATCTTGTCGTCCAGGCCCTCAAGCCCGCCAGTGGTGCGACCCACGGCGATGATGTGATGGGTGGGGGCAAGGGCCAGCGCCAAGGCGGCACCAAGGCCACGCGAGGCACCTGTGATCAGGGCGGTTTTCTGGGTCTCGGTGTTCATGGGCCGGGTTTGGTCCAGAAGCGCACAGGCGTCAAGCGCGAAGGTGACGCGGGTGGGTTGACCTGCGCTGAGCAGGGTGGTCGAGTGGCCGGGAAAGAGAGCACGCCGACCATGCCGGATCATATGAAAACACCCCAACCGGAGGCGGCGTTGTTGGCGCAGGTCGACGGGCTGGCGCGGCGACTGGTGCAGGGGCACAGCCCTGCGGCGGGTGGGTTCGAGCAGGTCGAACCCGCGCGTGACACCCTTGCCGGGCCGGTTGGCGACGTGGCGCTGTGCTATGCGCGCGGGGCGACCTGGCATGCGCGCACAGGCCGCATGGTGATGGCGGATGGATCGGTGCCGGTCAGCCTGTCGGGAAC
>Ga0209345_10001989_pt1 | contig 23488 bp, 26 predicted proteins | sample Cruoilmetagenom7_FD_187294 | JGI IMG/M metagenome (GOLD analysis project Ga0209345, IMG submission 187294) | Oil polluted marine microbial communities from Coal Oil Point, Santa Barbara, California, USA - Sample 7 (SPAdes) (version 2) | ecosystem: Environmental > Aquatic > Marine > Oil seeps ...
TTAAAATTGATAAGATAGAAACTAAAATGAATTTCAATATAAGTTTTATCTAGATATAAACTCTTAAATGATATTATTTATCTAAAATATAGAGATAAAACAACATTATTTAAGTAAAGGTTAATATTATGAAACCAAAATTATTGGATATATTAGTTGAAAAGATACGCTTAAAACATTATAGTAAGTCTACAGAACAAACATATTACTATTGGGCGAAAAGTTATATACTTTTTTATAATAAAAAGCACCCTAAAGATATGGGTAAGGTAGAAATAGAACAGTTTTTAACTCATCTTGCAGTTGAAAAAAATGTCGCACCATCCACATAAAATCAAGCTTTTAATGCTTTGTTATTTTTGTATCGTGAGGTATTGGAGGTAGATGTGTCTAGTTTCAATATACAATCTTTAAGAGCAAAAGAAAAAAGTAGAATACCTGTAGTTTTAAGCATAGAAGAGGTGAAGCAGATACTTGCAAATATCACAGGGGTAAACAATATCATCGTATCATTACTTTATGGTTGTGGACTTCGTATCAAAGAGGCTTTAAGACTTAGGGTAAAAGATATAGATTTTACATACAACAACATCTATATCTATGATAGTAAAAGTGATAGCGATAGAGTTGTGCCACTTCCATTGAAACTAAAAGAGAGATTACAACAACAAATCATAAGGGTACAAACACTTCATAACAAAGATTTAAAAGATGGATACGGAAGTGTATATCTACCTTATAATTTATCAAAAAAATACAGTACAGCACATACAGATACAAAATGGCAGTACCTTTTTCCAGCAGCTAAAATATCTTATGATAAAAGAGAAGATATAAAAAGACGCCATCATATCAATGATATAAATATAAATCGAGCTATCAAAAAGTCAGTTGATTTGTGTGGTATTTATAAAAGAGTGACTGCTCATACCTTTAGACACTATTACACTACACATTTGCTTCAAAATGGTACAGATATACGCTCTATTCAGGAGCTTTTGGGACATAAGTCTATTGAAACAACTATGATATACACTCATGTTGTCAAAGAGTTAAACAAAGATACTATCCAGTCACCATTGGATTTTTAATGACACTTATCCACACAGCACTTTTAAGTGAAGCACAAATTTTTATAGAAAAATACAAACTTACAAAAGTAAATTCACTACCTAAAGTCTATGCTAGTGAAAATATTATTGTACTTATAGGTGGTATTGGGAAAGAGAATAGTTATAGTTCTTTAGAATACATATTTGAAAACTTTACTATCACAAAAGCTCTCAATGTAGGAATTGCAGGTTGTAGTGATAAAAGTATAGAAATAGGGGAGTTGTTCTGTACTAATAAAAAGTTAGAAGATATAAATACTATGAAATGTAAGACTGTAGATACCCCACAACTTCCATCTAATGTAATACAAAATACCCTTTATGATATGGAAGCTTTCTATTTTTTAGAAGTGGTAAAAAAACACTTAAAGCAGAAAGATATATATATCTTTAAAATAGTATCTGACCATCTTAACAGTACCATTCCAAAAAAAGACTTTGTAAAAAAACTTATCAATGACAAATTTACTCAAATCTCGAAATATCTCTAAAAAAGCATTTACACTTTTTGAAGTGCTTATATCTTTGGTTATCTTAGGTGTAGTTCTTGCTAGTGTATCAAAACTATTTGTGAAAAATGATGATATAAAAATATACTATGAACTCCAAAAAATTGAGAATAATTATATAGAAACTAAAACTATACAAGATAGTGAAAATATAAAGTTTAAACACAATTAAACTGGTTATAATTCAACTATGAAAACAATACAAACCGCTTCACTTTTTGATTTTATTTGGCTGATATTATTAGCTGCAATTTGGGGAAGTGCTTTTGTTGGGATTGAGTATGCTCTTACTGGATTTGATCCTTTTTTTGTAGCATTTATACGGATACTTTTTGCTGCAGTTTTTTTACTCTTTTTTATCTATTTTAAGCACTTATCATTTCCAAAAGATTTTAAAACTTGGATAATACTTATTTTAATAGGTATTTTAAACAATGCAATGCCATTTTATCTTATCTCTTGGGGACAACAGTATATTAGTGCAGGAACAGCAGCTGTTATGTTAGCAATGGGACCTTTTGTAGCTTTGATACTTTCGCATATTTTAACTCATGATGAAAAGATAACTTTTTTTAAAATGGTTGGAGTTATTTTAGGATTTGTTGGGGTATTTATACTTTTAGGTGATGATTTCCTAAAAGGAAATCACGATAGTTTATATGGGAAAATAGCATTATTGTTTGCTGCTCTTGGATATATAAGTTCTGGTTTTTTAATACGAAAAATATCACATATTAATACTATAGTATGTTCTACTTCTATGTTTTTAACAGCAACCATTATGATGGTGCCATTTCTATTTTTTATAAGTTTTGAACCTATGGATATTTTTAGTTTTCCATTTTTAACTATAGTGTATTTAGCTATTGTTCCAACTGCAACTGCTTCACTTATACGAATAAAACTTGTGCAAAAAGTAGGAGTACAGTTTATGTCTCAAGTTGCGTATCTAATACCTTTGTTTGCTATATTTTGGTCTTGGGTATTTTTTGATGTTGTACCACCAATGGTTGTATATGTGGCGTTAGTTTTTATATTTGCAGGATTGTTTATACGAAAATTGAACTTTTCAGTACCATTTAGATAAAATACAAATTCAACTTTAAAAAAGGGCTAAAATATATGGATAATATATACTCACTAAATATTGAACGAGCAGTTTTAAGTTCAATAGTATTTGATCATGAGATTATTGAAGATATTTTAGGTGTTTTAAAACCCTCAGATTTTTATCTCCCTGCTCACCAAAAAGTTTTTGAGGTTATGGAGGCATTAAATTATGCTGATATGCCTATAGATGAAGACTTTATACGAAAAAGAGTAGACAATAAAGAGGTAAGTGATAGTGTTCTTATAGAGATACTTTCAGCTAATCCTATTTCGAATATTATGTCTTATGTAAAAGAGATAAAAGATGGTGCAGTTAAAAGAGAACTCGCAACATTAGCAACAGAGATCAAAAAACTTACAGTTGAAGATAATATTACAGCACTAGAAGCAGTTGATCAAGTACAAAACAAACTGTATAATATCACAATGGATAGTGCAAGTAGTGATCTAAAAAATATGCAAACTGTTATAGAAAATACACGAGAGCATATACGTAAAATGCAAGAAAGAGGTACTAGTTACCTTACTGGTCAAACAAGTGGATTTGTAGCACTCGATAAAAAAACTACAGGATTTAATTCAGGGGATTTAATAATAATTGCAGCTCGACCTGCTATGGGTAAAACAGCTATTGTTTTAAATACAACGTTGCAAAATTTAGAGCGTGGAGATGGTGTAATATTTTTCTCACTAGAGATGCCTGAAACTCAGCTAATGATAAGACTTTTAAGTGCAAAAACTGAAATACCTTTACAAAATGTAAGGAAAGGGGAATTAGACCCAGACCAAGCAAAAAAAGTAGAACAAGCCTTTCAAGACTTAAGTACAAAAAAACTTTTTGTAGATGATGGTGGAAGTGTAAATATCAATCAACTAAGAGCACGAGCTAGAAAAATAGCTCAAATTGAATCAAACAATATTAAACTTATAGTTGTGGATTATTTACAACTTATGAGTGGAACTGGTGGACAAGATAGACGACTAACAGTTGATGAGATAAGTAGGGGACTAAAACTACTTGCTCGTGAGATGCAAATACCTATTATTGCACTTTCTCAGTTAAACAGGGGATTAGAAAGTCGTCCAGATAAAAGACCAATGTTAAGTGATATTAGAGAGTCTGGGGCTATAGAGCAAGATGCTGATATTATTATGTTTGTATATAGAGATGATATTTACAAAGAGAGAGATGAACAAAGAAAAGAGAAAGAGTCTTTAGATAAGGGGGAAGATCCTCCATATAAAAGTGCCTTTATAGATAAACCTATTGAGGAAGCTGAAATAATTATAGGAAAACAAAGAAATGGTTCAATTGGAACTATAAAACTAGATTTTTATAAAGAACTTACTAAATTTAAAGATAAAGAAGACCCATATAGTTCAGCTCCAGAGATTACGAGTTATGAAGCTGTATCAGATTCTTCTGTTGATACAAATATTGATATTCCAGAGGGGATGGAACCATTAAATACACAAAAAAAGCCCCCTGAACCACCATCAAATTTAGATGTTGATATACCAGATATTTTTTAAGGAGAAGTTTTGAGTAAATATATACTTTTTGATACAGAAACAACAGGTGCAGGAGATGATGATAGAATTATCCAAATAGGTGGGATGATAATCAATAGTAAAACAGATATTGAAGTGTATGATGAACTTTGTAGTGCACCACTTGATATAAAAACGGAAGCTATGGAAGTTCATAATATAACTCCTGATTTGATTGCTGGGAAAGCCCCATTTATCCAAACTACATTTTATAATAAGTTATTAGAATTAAATAATCCATCAAACTATCTTATAGCACACAATATCAATTTTGATTTGGGAATGCTTCAAAAAGAGGGGTTTATAAATCAATTTACACTCGTAGATACTTTAAGATGTGCAAAACATCTCTACAGTGAGCTTCCATATCATAGATTGCAATATATTCGATATGCACTAGAGTTATATAAAACGGAGCAAAAAGAAGCAGATGATTTAAATATCACTATTAAAGCACATGATGCTATTGGTGATGTTTTGGTTATGAAACTTTTTTTACGACAACTAGTTATAAGATGTAATGAGATATATCCAGATTTTAATACTATGGAAAAGTTAGCTGAACTTACTAATACACCTGTATTTATAAAAACTTTTAGATTTGGAAAATATAAAGGGCAAGATGTACTTGATGTTGCCAAGAACGATATCGGATACTTACAATGGATGCGTTCTAATATGGCTGATTTAGATGAAGATATGAGATATACATTAGATAAAGCTATAGGTGCTTAAAAACCTTAACTAGAGAATATCTCTAGTTTGTAAGTTTATTACTAAGTTTTTTAATATCTAAGATAGTTAAAAGTTGATTGTCTCCATTTTGTTCAACAGAAACAATGCTTTGAATTAATGCACCACCAGTGATAAGGTTGTGTTCAAGTGGTTTTAGTTTTTTAGTTTCTATATCTATTATATTTTCTATTTTACTCACTAAAAGTCCTACAAAATGGTGCTCTTGACTATTTTCATAATCTACAATTACAATCTCATTATAGTTTGTATCCACGGGCTCTTTAATGAAAGAGGAGATATCTAGAACACTTACTGCCATCTTTTCATATATAATAGTACCTTTAAAACAATTTGTATCATCAAGATTAATTGCCGTTTCAAGTTCATCTATACTAACAGAGCTAACGACATCTTTGCAATAAGAACCTAGATATTTATTTCCTATTCTAAAAGTAGCAATCTCTTGACAACTATCATCATTTGCTTTAATCACTTCATTACTAAGTGATTTTGTTTTTGATATTTCTATTGGTATATTCGCTTCACTTATATATGAAAAGAAAAAAGAGTATACATCGTTTCGATACTCATCACTCCCATTTTTAAACTCTCTATATCCATTTGAACACTTTACACCTATAGTATAAAATTTATTATTTAAAGTGATAATTTCACTATGTGTTTCACCATTTTTAAGATTGAAAAATTTATCGTCAATATCTAAATAAGAACCAACTTTATACTCATCTTTTGATGAGGATATGATAGTTTTATCTTTTGTTGCAAATATACCAAATACACCATTTTTTACTTCATCTTTTACAGTTCTTGGCATAGATTCGTCTATCATAGCTTTAAATTCAGCTTCTGAGTCAAATACAATTCCAATTCCTCCCACAATAGTATGGTCATTTTCTGCTGATTTTATAGGTGCATTATAGATATAAGTTGCTTTGTTGTGGTACAAGTCAGTTATCTCAAAATCTGAAACACAGTATTTTGAAGAATCTTTTATTTGTAATGTTTTGTTTGACCATAAAGTATCCAGTTTTTTACCTAATAGATGTTTTTGATTATTTTGAGAAACAGAGATGATAACTCCATTTTTATCATAAATAAAAAGATTTGTATATACAGTATAAAGATTATTAATATAACTCAATGTTGAAGAAAGTTTTTCTTTTTGACTATCTGTAATAATTTCATTGTCTAAAATAGCCCTAAACTCTGAATTTAATGCCCACCATCTACAATCATTAGCTCTTTCATAAAGGTTTCTGTCCATAATATCTATCATTAAAGAAGCTATAGAGATTGTGTCATTGAGTATGATTGTTTTAGTAAGGTTTATAATTGAAGATTTGAAAATATTTTTTGTCTCTTCTCCTGTTTTTGCTATCTCATTAAGTAGTAGTCTTGAAAAACCTTTGTCAGTATTACTCTCTTTACTTTGTGATACATTCCCATTCCAAACTGCACGATTAAGGTTTTCTTGAATTTTATTTGCTTGTATTGGTATTTGTTTTAATTCATCTGAAAAACTATCTCCATATTGTAAAATTGCTTGAAGAATATCTTCTGATATTTCTAAATTATTTTGATCTTCTAAAAAAGCGTGTTCTAATGGAACCATAATATGTCCGCACCAGTCTAATCCTTTAAACTCTTGATAACCATTAGTAAAAGCTGTTTTACTAAGGTAATATCTTCCACCAAAAGATACAATTTTATGCATACCTTTTGTTGCTATTTCCATTTGTGCATTGAGAGGTATTTGATATTTATCACTACTTGCTATGACATATCCATTTTTATCTAACAAAGTAAGACATTCTTGATTTTTTTTATCAACTAGATTATTAAATATCCCTTTCATTTCATCTGTAAATTTAAAACAAAGTGCCAATACACCTATAACTTCTGAATTTTTTTCATTTGATTTTGTCACTTTAGATGAATATACTAATGTTTTTTTATATTTTGGAGAAAAATCATGGTATTTATAAGTTTCTACATAATCTTCGTGTGTAGTAAGAGTTAAGTTTATAATTTCATCATTTGATTTTTTGATTTTTGTATCTTCATCTAGATTTACTAAAATATTTCCATGAGTATCCATCAATACTATATCAAAATAAACACTGTATTTTTTTATATATTCTTCAAATCTATTTTTGAGATGTAAAATATTATTTTCATAAGATTCATCATATTTTGATACTGTTGTATTTAAAAAATCTCTTATATCTTCATCTGTTGCTAAAAATCCAATATCAGCTGTTCTTTCAAAAAGATTTCTTATAACCATATCAACTGCAATTTGTGCTTTTGCTTGCATTTGTCTTGATGTTTTTTTTATAGTTTCAATACTAAGATGATTTAATAATTGTTCCGTTAAGTTTGCAAAACTCTTTTTTGTGGAGTTCATATCAATATTATTTCCACCAAGTTGCCCCATAATTGTTAAGTTGTCCCAACTTTTTTCTAATAATTGTAGATTTTCTCTATAATCTTCAACTGACTCCATATGTTTAATATAAGGTGCAATATTATCAAATATTTTTAATCCCTTATAGATTTTCAAGCTTTTATTAAATCCGCTATTACTCACTTGTTATCCTTTATATTTAAATTATTTTAATGATGAATTATATAAATTTTACAACTTAAAGTAAACCTATATCCTGTATATAAAGTAAACATAAACAAATTTATTGAAAATTATTATTTTATAAAGATAAAGAAATTAAAAATTAAAAAAAGTATATTTAAGAAGAAAAATAGATATTTATAAAATATTGAAAGAAGACTTATTGTTATATAAAATAGGAAAAATACAAAAGGTGTACTTATATCTATTGGAGTTATATTATAATTCATAAGATACAGTATTAAACTATCCAATAAATCACCAATTTGTAAGATATGTAATAATGCAACAAATGGATAAAAAATAGTAAACAAAAGTGTAAAAATAGGGGAGAGTAGTTGTTCTATGGTAGTTGTAGGAAAAAAGTAATGAACAATGGGGTTCATTGCAAGATATATCCAAAAATTAAATACTATAAATTGTAGATATTTATTACTGTTTTTAAAATAATGTAAAAATAGAAATATGTAAAATACACCTGCTACACTAAACCATAAAGAGAGTGAAAATAAAAGTTTGGGAAATAGGGCAATTATAAATAATACTATGATAAATAATGTTTCAAAAGAGAGAAGTTTAATATTATTTCGTAAAAGAAATAGGGCAAATACAAACATCACAAATGCTCTTAACAAAGATGGCACTAAGTTCACAAATAACAAATAAATAAAAAGAATAATTGTAATAACTAACATAATATCAAATCGTTTATTTCTATATGGAAAGTATTTTTGATGAATATTATTATATAAAAGATGTAAAATAAAATATAATACTAAACTTATAACTCCAAGGTGAAATCCAGATATCGCAACTAAATGAGATACTCCAAAATTAGAACACATATCACGGATATTTTTATCAACTGGTGTTGCTAAAAATAAAGCATTGTAAAAAGATGCAATGCTTTTGTTTGAGTGTTGTTTCTCTATAAAGTTATAGATAGTTATTTTATTATTAGAGTTTTTTAGTATAGAGATATTAAAACTTTTTGCATAAAAACCTTTTAGATATTGGTAAAAGTTTATGTTTTTTGTCAAAATAAATAGGTTTGTATTTTGAAGTTTAGAGTAGGAGATATCTTTATTAGCAGAGGTAAACACTGTAAAATTATCAGTAGTTATTTTTAAAACATCAAATGTTTCTTTTTCATAAATATTTACTATAGTACCTTGTGTTTGAAAAACTTCATCTTTTATAAAGTTTTGGTATTTTAAATAGTTAAAAAAAAGATTGCAAGAGAAAAGTAGAAGAAGAAAAAAAGAGAGATAAATTCTTTCTTTTTTGTTTTTAAATAGAGGCAAATGCTCCATAAAAAGAGATTAGGTCAATGAAGAAGTTTGATATAGGTGCATTAACCCGTCATAGAAATCTTCAGATCTAAATTCATCTATTACCCCTGAAGAGGTAGATAAGTTTTGATATATTTTCTTTAAAGTTGCTTTTCTTGAAGGATAAAGTTCACTTAAAATTATAGCAGAAATCTCTTTTCTCATTAAAATAGCAGGTGGAATAATACCTAATCTAAAAAGTTCCATGATTGATTCATTGTGATATTTTACATGATGATGACTTCCATGTGGACAAGCGTTTGTACTTACTAAAGTAGTACATTTATCACAATATACAAATTCACTTAAAATCTCTATTTTTATATTGAGTGTTTCTAGTGTATCAACAATAGATACAAATTCATTGTGATCCCAGTATGCACCAAGCCCACCATGATTTTGACCAATAATAAGTTTTGTTGCACCATAATTTTTTGATACTATAGCATTGAGTGTAAGTTCATTTAATCCACCAAAAATATAGGTATTTTCCAAAGGTAACAACAAGACTCTATCTTTTGGTAAAAAATTATCAACAAAATATTTTAAAGTTTCATATCGTACTCTATAGCTTAACTTTCCATCATCATGATAAGGTTTTTGTAAGAAGATGATGAGTAGATCACATTTTACTAAAGTTGTTCTTATAAGCCTTTCATGTACTCTATGAAAAGGTTTCCCAGATAAAATAATAGAAGATATTTTTTTAGCCTCAAGATTAGCAATAGTTTTTTCTGTTTTTTTGATATTATTTTTAATGTCATCAAAATCAATTGTATATTCGCCACAAACAGCTAAGTTCCCCAATCGTCTATAGGTATCTTTTACACCAGGATGTTCAGGATTGTTTGTTCCATATATTTTTTGTATTCTCTCATCTTTATCTACCTCAAATATTTCATCAACTGTAAGTGCTCCACACTCTTTATTGTCACATATTAAAGTAAGAACTTCCCCTTTCTTTGTATCCTTAAGAACATCATTATTCCTTTTTCCTGATGGAGATAAGATAAAAGAGAAAGGAAAGACAGAATCTTTATAAAAACCAGTTTTATTTACCTCTATAGATTCTTGACTATTCATTAATTTTGTTACAGGCGTAAGTAAACCATCTCTAGCCATAGCAAGAGTTGCTACAGCTTCCTTATCGATATAAAGTAGTTTGTTTGAAGTTCTCATATTATTTACTTAAATGCTGGTTCTAAGAATGGAACAATTTGTTTTTTTCTACTTAAACAACCTTTGAGCCAGAATTGATTATTTACAATTTTAACATTCCACGCTTTTTCTACAACGTCTGGAGAATTTGTAGCTACAAGGATTTGTGAACCCATAGCTATAATATCTGTTAAAAGTAGTAAAACAGTGTCATTGCCATCCTCTTCTCTTAAAGCTTCAATATCAGCTATTAGTTCATCTTTTATCTCATCAAAGATTGATAAATCTACAACTTCAAGTTGTCCAATACCAACTTTATGTCCATACATATCAAAGTTTTTAAAATCTCTTTTAACTAAATCTCTTGTAGGAACTCCTTCAACTTGTGATTTTACTTTAAACATCTCCATACCAATATCTTTAAAGTTTTCAATACCAGCTATAGAAGCTAACTCTTTACAAATTCTTGTATCTATTTTTGTACAAGTTGGAGATTTGAATATCACTGTATCACTTAAAATAGCACACATCATTGCCCCAGCCAAATTTTCAGGAATTTCAACTTCATAATAATCAAACATCTCTTTAATAACAGTATTTGAACAACCAACAGCTCTAATCCATACATCTAAAGGTCCAGAAGTTACTAAACCACCAAGTTTATGATGATCAGCAATCCCTACAAGGTTTGCCTCTTTTAAATCATCAGGACCCTCAGTATAATTGTTGTAATCAACCATAAATAGGTCACATCCTGCAAAAGATGTTTTAAGTTCTGGAGCTTCAAGATTAAATTTTTCTAAAATATATGCAGTTTCTGGATTGATATCACCTTGTCTTACAGCTTTTGTATTTTTCCCTAGTTTTTCTTGTAAATAAGCCATTGCAATTGCACCAATTATACTATCACTATCTGGTATTTTATGTCCACATGTATATAACATTTATCATCCTATATTTTAATTTTTGTTATTTTAATATAGTTGGAGTAAAAATATGGTTAAAGCTTATTGTTTATGGGTAAAGAGACAGTGAATTTTGCTCCATAATATATATTGTTTTCATAATTATATTTTTCATTTGAAGTAATAATACTTCCATTGAAACTATTTTTAATAATTTGATAACTCATATAAAGACCAATTCTCGTACCAATACTTTTATGTTTTGTAGTAAAATAGGCATCAAATATTTGTGACAAAATAGCACTATTTATCCCTCTACTATTATCTTTTATGCTGATTATAATATTATCATCAAGAGTATGCAAATCTATAAAAATAAGCTTTTTATCTAATTTTTGTGAGGTTAAAAGTCTCTTTTGATTTTGCTATTTTTAGATACAACTATCTCTTTTTGTTTTTCTTTTCTACGTGTATCTTTTTCCACGAAAATTTTCTTTCTTGTAAGTGGATCTATCTCTGTATAATACATCACAGCAGAGTAGGTTCCAGGAGTAGGGGTAAACACTTGTGCTTGTTCTGGATTCATCTTTAGCTCTTGTGTTGTAAAACGTTTAAGTTCATGCATATCTTTTTCTTCACACCCTGGATGTGCTGCTATAAGATAGTATGTTAAAAATTGTTTTTTTCCAGCTTCACGATTGAGTTTGTCATAAAGCTTTTTAAAGTCTATAAGTGTTTGTTTCCCAGGTTTCCCCATAAGGTCAAGTACATGTTGCTCTGTATGTTCAGGTGCTACTTTCATCTGTCCTGAAATGTGATTATTAACAAGCGATTTTAGATAATCATATCCAAAAGCTTTATCTTCTGTTATGAGATCATATCTAATACCTGAAGATACAAAAGCTTTTTTAACTCCTGGTATCTCTTTGACTTTTTTATTCATCTTCATCACTCGTGCATGGTTTGGTTTCATGGAGTCACAAAGATGTTTTGAGTCAACACATCTTTGATGATCACAAGTTCCAAGTTTGAGTTTTTTATCACACTCATAACCATACATATTTGCAGTTGGTCCTCCTAGATCTGAGATAATACCTTTGAAGTCTTTATATTCTTTGAACTCTTTTACTTCATTTATGATTGAATCTTCACTTCTTGTTCGTATGGTTCTTCCTTGGTGAACACCAATAGCACAAAAGTTACACTCACCCCAACACCCATGATGAGTTTGAATTGAAAACTTGATAGTTTCAAGACATTTTACTTTCCCTTGTGGTCTATGATAGGGGTGTAGCTCGCGTATAAAGGGTAGAGCTGATACTTCATCCATCTCTTTTTCATTTAGATAGTCACAAGGGGGATTTTGTATAGCAAATCTAGTATCTACTTTTTGACAAAGTCCATTTGCACTTATTGGGTCGTTATTGTCATAAAAAAGATCAAAGAGGTCTATGTATTTTTCTTTGTTTTTTAAACATTCTTCAAAACTAGGGAGTTGATGATATGATTCAACTGGTTCTTTGGAGATATAACATATACCTCGGATATCTTTGTAGTTTTCACCTTTATCAATTGCAACAGTAAGTTCTCTTAATGCCACTTCACCCATACCATAGATGAGTATATCTGCTTTACTGTCAAATAAAATTGGCTTTTTGAGTTTATTTTGCCAATAATCATAGTGTGTAACTCTTCTTAAACTAGCCTCTATACCACCTAGGACTATTGGAACTGTATTTTTAAAATGTCTTCGTATGAGATTTGTATAAGCAAGAACTGCACGATCGGGACGTTTATTGTTTTTTCCACCTGGAGTATAGTCATCAGTGTTTCTGAATTTCTTAGTTGCAGTGTAGTTAGCAACCATAGAGTCAATACTTCCACCACTAACACCCCAATACAATCGAGGCTCTCCTAGTCGCTTAATATCTTCTTCACTGTTAGTATCAGGTTGCCCAATGATACCAACTTTATAGCCAAGTTTTTCAAGCATTCTACCAACAACAGCAACACCTATAAATGGACTATCTATATAAGCATCTCCACTTACAAGTATTACATCACAAGCAGACCAACCAAGTTGATTCATCTCTTTTTTTGTTGTAGGTAAAAACATATTTCTCTTTTTGTTAAATTTTTTTGATTATAGCTAAAGTGCTGGTATAAAAAGCTTAACTATTCAAGGTAATATTATCCTGTGGTTCAGCAAGAAAGAATCCTTGAGAACGATCAATATTTAATTCTTTTACTTTTTTATAAATAGCTTCATTATGAACATATTCTGCTATAACTATAATATTGAGCTTTTTTGCAAAACTAACGATTGTCTCCACAACAATTTGAGCATTTTTATCAATATCAAGATTTTTTATCAAAGAACCATCGATTTTAATATAATCAATATTAAGCTGAAGTAGATACTCAAAATTTGAATATCCAGAACCAAAATCATCAATTGCAATTCTACATCCTAATGATTTCATCTCATTGATAAAAGAAGAAACTTCTTCATAGTTTTCAATCCCTTCTGTTTCTAGAAGTTCGAATACAATTTTTTTACTCACATTATACTTATTAATACTGTATGAGATATACTCAGTAATCTCTTTATTTAGTACATCTTCAACCGATAAATTAATCGAAAAATCACAATCTAAATGTTCAAAGTATTGACAACTTTTTTGAATCATTATTTTTGTTAATTTAGAATAAAGTTTACTTTTTTTCGCTATCGTTAAAAAATGATAAGGAGTTATAATATTATTATCACTATCGATTAGACGGATTAAACATTCAGAACTTACAAGTTTATTTGTTTTATTATCAAAAATTGGTTGGAAAAAAGCATGAATTCTATCATTTTCAATTGCCCAGTTAATTTTTTTGGTCCATTCCATATTATTTTTATACTGTTGTTCAACATTTAAAGTTTCATCATAAAGTAAAAAATCTTTTCCTTTCTTTTTGGCTGATTTCAATGCAATATCTGCTTTTTCTAGGGCCTCTTGAACTCTAAAGGACCCTCCGATAGTTACTCTTAAAGTTAATTCATTATTCTCATGACGAAAAATCATTTTTTCAACATTTGCAAGAAGGTTTGTAGTAAACTGTATAAACTCATCTTTAGAAGGTTTTTTTATAAAAAATAAAGCGAACTCATCACCAGAAAGATGTGTAAGTGTAACATTATCCTTTTTAATTATCATATTTGATAATTTTTTTGAAAAAGATATAAGAACACTATCTCCTGCAGCTTGTCCAAAGAAATCATTAATCTCTTTAAAATCATCAATATTAATTATTAATAATGCTCCCTTATCATTGTTATTAATATCCCGTAAAAGGCTTCTTCTATTAGGCAAACCTGTTAGAGCATTTGTATAGAGTTGTTTTCGTAACTCTAATGTTTTTTCATCTACCTTCTCTTCAAGAAACTTATTAATATTTTGTTGTTGTTTTGCGTATTGTGCTATACTATGTTGCATATTATTGAGTGCATTAGAGATAAATCCTATTTCATTATTTTGATTATCAAAAGGGATAATGATGTTTTTATCTGGAGAATAACCTTGTAGTAACTTTGCAATTTTTCGTAAAGGTGAGAGTAGTTTTTTTACATATAAACTGAAAAGTAGAAAAACTATTCCAAATAGAAAAAGCACTTTAATTAAAAGTGTTGTATAAGTATTTATAAGTTCTTTATAGTTTTTGTTAGAATAGGTAAGGATCAAAGTCCCTATCTTTTTTTGAGAATTTGGTTGAAAAATATCATTTTCTACAATAAAAGAGTCATCAATATTATTTTCAAATTCTTCTGATTTTCTCTCATTAATAATTTTATTCTCTTGTATGACTTTTATAGATAATATATTTGGATTAGTAATAAGCTGTTTTGTTACTTGGTCAATTCTATCATTTAGATTTAGATAAATATTGACAGCAATAAGGGGTTCGATAGTACTTAGAACTAATTTTGCTTTTTCCATTTCAATATTATAAAAAGCCTCTTTATTGATTTTTTCAAATAGATTAAAAATAAGTAAAACTGAGCTTAGTGTCACTATTGCTATTAAAAGAACTATTTTTCTAGAAAGTGATTTTATTTTTTTATTCATTTTACAACTTTATATTAAATTATTCTTTATGGTTAGAAAAGACACTATGGCGTATACTGGCATATAATTTTTTTTTATCTAATTTATTATAATATAGTATCTCTTCTTGAGTGGCATAATCTTTATCAATAAATCGAACCATTTGTAGTAAAGCATCTACAAAATCTATTTTTTTTGTATAAAGATTTTCTTTTTCAAGATATAGAACTGTTGATTTTTCAATTACTAAAGAGAACATTAATCCCTTACTTAGATTATTTATATCATAAGAAAACGAGATAATCCCCTTTCTCTTTGCAATTGTTGCAATTGTTGCAATTTGTTCAATGTGTTTCTTTAAATTTAGTACATAAATTGCAGAAGCTTCTGTTTTGTATGAAAAGTTCTCAAAGCTTACCAAATTTATTTTGTATTGATATTTGTCAAGGTTACCTTGAAAGTTTTTATTTATAAATTCCTCAATAGATAAAGCAGTATGATGATCCGTTTTATCATAAATAATAGTATAAATTATTTTACCATCAATAAGTTTATCTTCTATCTTTTTATCTAAAAGGATAATTTTAGGGAAAATAGAAGCTTGTGCTTTAAGTACTAAATCATCATAGTTATATCCAAAAGCTATATTAATAAGAGTTAAATAAAGAAAAAATATTTTTTTCATCTAAAACTCCTTTCTTATAGTTACAAAAAATGTTCTACCTTCTTGGGTATAATCTTCTGTGTAAGTATTTATAGTAGATGGATAGACCACTTTAGCATCAAAGATATTTTTTATACCCACTGTAACATCATAGTTTTGTTTATGATTTTTATAGTTTAGTGTGGTGTCTAAAGTAGTATATGCAGACACTTTGTTGCGAGTATCATCAGGAACTCTATCTTTTGAACTTACATATTTCACAATACCACTAAGTGAGAAAGCATTATTTAGATTATAAATATAATACCCCTTAGCTAGATGATGAGCGACATTTGTAAGGTCAGTTTTTACACCTGTATCTTTTATCTTTGAAGATCCCGTAACATATGAATAATTTAAATACAACTTATCAACGGCAGTAATATGTCCAGAATATTCAAGTTCTAATCCATACAAATCTGTATCTAAAACATTTCTATATACTGCGTTTTCAGCTGTATTGTATATTTGATCTTTGTTCATTAGATAAAAAATATTTGATTGTAGATAGGTATCACTTGAAAATTTCTTGATATATGTAAATTCAAGAGCATCTACTTTTTCTGGTTCTAATTCTGTACTTCCTTGTCGAGCATTATTATTTTTTGTAAACATCTCTTGCCATGAAGGGTTTCTATGTGCACGAGAATAACTTGCTTTAAATATATTTGTTAAGTCTTTTTGATAAACCATTGAAATTCTTGGTTCAAACCCAGCATCTTTATAGGAAGTTTGTTCATAATTAAAACCATATAAGAAATTAAGATTTTCACTATATTGAAATTGATCTTGTAAAGAAAAAATCTGAATATTTCTTTTTGCATCTTTATCAAAAAATGGAAAAGTATCTGTATAATTAACAAGTGATACATCACCTGTCGTCCAATTTGATAATTTTGAAGTCATCTTTATAGTTTCTTCTTTGAGTATTCGATAACCAGCAGTGATAACATGTTGGTCAAAGCCACTATATGTTAAATAAGAAGATTGGTACATTGTTCGCTGTTTAGCTAAATGTTCTCCATATATACCATTTGGAAAATTAACATTATTAATTGAACCGTCAATACTGTATTGGTAAGCATCCATAAACTGTAAACCATTAGGAGCCAATTTTGCTTGAGAATCAAATGCATCATATTTGACACCAGCGTTTATATAAACATAAAAATCATCAATATTTTTATCATAACCAAGCTCAAGGTAATAGTTTGGTATTTTTACTCTATCATCATCTTGAGGTAATGAGCGATTGATACCATATGCACTCCCTTGTGTATGGTCAAGGTAACGTCCTTTAACAGAAAAGTCTTTGTATTTAAGGTTAAGACCTAGTGAATAATCTTTGTTCCAAACTGGAGCATCACCAGTTTGAGATAAACCTCTATTATTATACAAACCCGAAATACTCATAGATCCAGTTGAATAGCCATCTGGACCAGCGTAGAGTTTTTTGTCATCTTTTTGATAGTAAAAGTCTATTGTAGCGTCAAGGTTTTTAGTTTTGAACTTTTTAATAAATCCAGCCATTTTATAGTTATCTGATCCATATTTAAAGACAAGTTTATCATTAGATTCAAAATCTTTAAAATCTTCAGCGTAAGTTATGATATTCACAGAACCTGCATAAGCATTAACACCGTTGGTTTTGCTTCCAGGACCTCTTACTACTTCAATTCTTTTTATCATCTCTATTGGCATTTCAAGGTATTCTGAATATGAATTAAAAAAGAGATTATTTACTAAAACATCATCAATAAAAAGTTTTGTTTGCCCATACCCAACAGAGTTTGAACCACGAAAAATAGGAGTTTTATTATTTACATTATCAGTAGTCATATCTACTCCAGGAGCAAGCAAAAGTGCTTCTTTTAGATTAGATATCCCTAAGCTTTCTAACTCTTTACCTTTAAATACAGTTATGATATAAGGTTGATAATGTTCATTTTGTTTTGTAACAGTAGCAACAGTATTAAATCGATTTAGATCGTTAGAAATAGAATTTAAAATATCACTATTTTGGGCATGTAAGTTTGTAAAACTGATAAATGAAAGTGAACTAGTAATCAAAATATTTCTAAGTAAATGATGACTCACACTGTTCTCCTACAATTATATTTTACTTACTTATAGAGTATTATTTTACCATAGCAAAACTGTTTTATTACTTGAATTATTATTATTTATACAGAAATTTAATTTTTAGTTGAAAAAAAGCCTAATGAATACTACACTCTTAACAAAATTACATAGTTATATAATAACTTGTTCAGGTTTAATATTTGTTCCTAGATGCAAAACAGATACTTGTTTATATTTTTTCCAATATTTTTTAAGTTGTGGGTTCAGTTTTTCAAGTTCTTTTACAAACATCATACTTGGATATTTAAACTTATCATAGTCTTGTTGAAGTTCACCAATAGATTGATATGGAATTTTAAACATATTGACAAGTTTTATAAATTTTTGCTCCATCATTCCATAGCAATACTCAATACCATGCTCTTTCATCTTTTCATAAACAAGACTTTTAGCTAAAGCATTTAGAAAAATTTTTGTTTCACGCATATTTCGATGTTTAAGATCGATAAAGATTCTAGACATTTCCGCAAGTTTATCTCTATCAAATTGATATTTGGACTGTGTTAAATCCAAAAACCTCTCTGTTGGGTATCCTATTGGTGAATGGTGGATTAGACGCACAGTAGCACAGATTTCACCTTCGTAATTCAAAATTGCAAATTGATCGCAGTAGTCATCATAGGCATCTCTTTCTTTCCCATTTAGGCTAGATTCAATCCAACCTAACTCTTCATGCATAATTTTGTATCGAAAGCGATGAACTTTATCTAAAATTTCTTCATTTGTAACATGGATAAAATGATATTTCATAGTAGCCTACATTGTCACTATGAGATATTCTCTGTATAAAATCGATTGCTCTTTTTTCATCATAAAACTCTCTGAAATTATTTAGAAGCTTTTTTTGCTTTTTTGTCTGCTCTTTTTTCTTTCATTGATTTTGCAGGTGCAGTCTTAACTGATTTTTGTATATCTTTACCTTTTGCCATTGTATCTCCTACTATTAAATTATGTATAATTACATACAAAGAGATAAGCAAGAAGATCACATTTTTTTTAGATCAATAATAGAACTTTTTTATTAAGTTTTATTAAATCTCCAAGGAGTCTATCACTTGCTACAAATCCCAATAGGTTGATTAGGCTTAGAGCCTCTGTCATTATGGAGATAGGATAAAAGCAAGATGCTTATCTGTTTGTATGTAAAAATAACATTTGTAAAGGTATTTGTGATGTATAAACAATTCGTAGGAATAGATATTAGTAAAGATAGCTTCGATTTAACACTACTTGAAAGTAGTGGTGAAATTAAACTAGAGGTAAAGCTTACAATGGATAGAGATGGCTTTGATACTTTTTTAGAGTATCTATCATCTTATTCCAAAGAAGAGCTTTTAATAGCAATGGAAGCTACTGGTATTTATCATTTACCACTATTATCTTTTTTATTAGAAAATAGTTTTAAAAGTGTAGTAATTAATCCAATACTCATAAAGAGTTTTATTGGTTCAACCACACTTAGAAAAACTAAGAATGATAAAAAAGATGCAGCTTCAATTGCATTGTTTAGTTTAAAATCATATCAGTTATTACATCTTGCTAGTTCTGATACTGTTCAAAGTGTCAGACCACTTATTAGAGAAAGAGAATCTTTATCTAAAGATATAGCAAGATTAAAAACTGAAATAAAAGCTAATTTAGTGCAACTATTTCCTGAATTGTTAAAGAACACAAATATATTTACAAAGAGCATTTTAAATCTGCTCCTTAAAGCTCCTAGCCGTAAAGCGATTAGAAACTTAAAGGAGAAGAAAATCCAACGAATACTAGATGATACAAGTGGCAATAAAGTTAAAATAACTTCAAGTGATATATTAACACTTGCTAAAACTTCAATTGCTGTATCAGATACTTATCTTGAAAAAGTAGTAACTTCTAAAATTAGAAGATTAATAAATATTCAAGAAGAGTTATCTATACTAGATTCAGAGTTGGAGAACTCTTTAGAAGATACTGATATAAACGATGATATTGATATATTGCAATCAATACCAGGTGTTGGTACAGTAACTTCTAAAAACTTCAATCAACTATAGAGGCAAAATCTCAAAAAGAGGTAATGCCAACCTTCGTCGTACTATTTGGCAAATGGCAATTGGTACAATCCGTTCTTGTGAGAAATTTAATACTTACTTCACTAAAAAAAGAGAAGAAGGTAAAAAATTTAAACAAGCTGTTATTGCCGTTGCAAATAAACTTTTAAAAACTATATTTGTAATGTTAAAGAACAAAGCTAAATTTGATTCAGATTTAGCTTATTGTGTTTCTAAATGAAACTTTAAAATTTATGTTTTTTAGTTAGGTTTCTTTATAGTTGACTCCTTTTTTTTATATTATTAAAACATTATATCCTAAAAAGTAAAATATAGTGAAAATAAATTATTTATTTTATTTTAATTTAATAGGAAGTAAACTTAAAAAACTTAGAGCTTCTGGAAGACTAAATTGAGAGTTTTTTATATCATTTTCTTTTGGGTCAATGAGATAATTTTTTGATGTTTCAAAATTTGATTTTTTTAGATTATTTTTTATAAAAATGGTTTGTTCTAAATTACAGTTATCAAAAAGTGCTCGTTCTAGATTACACTCTTCAAAACCAGTATCTTTTATAATAGAGTTGATAAACTTAATTTGTCTTAAATCTAAACGATGAAATGAATTTTGTGAGATATTACATGAATTGAATCTTACATCAAAAGGCTCATCACAGCTACTCCAACTGATACCTAAAAGTTTTGAATTTTCGAAAGAAACATCATTGAAAATAGAATTTTTCAATGTACTTAAAGACAAATCACAATTCATAAAAGTACATTCAGTAAATTTACAATTATTAAAAATACTTTTAGAAAAGTTACATTTTAGAAAAGTACAGTTATCAAAATAAATAGAGTCTAAGTTTTTATCATCACATTCTATAAACTCTTCTTCCCAATAATCATTTGTTTCAAACATAATACTCTTTACCATTTATTTTTAGGTGGGATATACTCTTTTATTGCTTTTAATAGCTCTTCTTGTTTATCTGTTTTTATCAACATATTTGCATACTCTTGTTTTAAAAATTTTGCATCACACATACTATCAATCATCTCAAATAATTTATCATAAAATCCATTTACATTTAAAAAAGCACAAGGTTTGTTATGAAAACCAAGTTGTGCCCAAGTCCAAACCTCAAAAATCTCCTCTAAAGTTCCAGCTCCCCCTGGTAGTACAACAAAAGCATCAGCGAGTTCAGCCATAGCAGCTTTTCTTTCATGCATATTTGAAACTACTTGTAGCTCAGTTATACCTGTATGAGCTAGTTCTTTTTCTTGTAGTTGTTCAGGAATTACTCCATAAACTTTTCCACCATTTCCCATAACAGAATCAGCGATAACTCCCATAAGTCCCACATTTCCACCACCATAAACTACATCAATGTTGTTTTGTACAAAAAACTTACCTAACTGTTTTGTAGCATTTGTATATTGAATATCATTTCCACTACTTGAACCACAAAAAACTGCTATCTTCATTGTTATATTTCCTTTTGTATATTTATATTAGGTAACAAATTTTACCTAAAGGCAGCCAAGGTAAAAATTAAACTTTATATATACTTTTTACAAATAGAATACTTCTTTTTTGAGCTAGTTATTTACGGATATTTAAGAAGCTTAATTGCTTCTTCTTTTCCATAGTAAAATATTTCATTTCACTGAATATTACCATTAACTTTTATTTTTTCTTTGGCACTTTCAAGAACTAGGTTCATATCACTTTCTGTGATTTTTCCAGATATTTGAAATGCAAGTGCATTATCGATGTTGATATCTATCATTTCTATCATTACTTTTCCTTGTGTTTTCTTCTATCTACGGTTAACTACAAGTATCGTTCTATATTTAAAGCCCCATGAAATACACCTAATATATCTATTGTATTTTCATCTTTGATTAAATATGCAATTCGATAATGACCATAAAGTAATATTCTTATTTCTTTATGCTCATTATTATCATATGAATAACCAATTCTTGGAAAAGATTGAAGTATTTGAACTTTTTGATATATTTCTGCTACAACTTTTTTAGCAATTGTTTTTTTATCTAAAGCTATATAATCATGTATATCTTTAAGCCAAAGTTCTGCTTCATTTGTCCAGTTTATATTTACCATTGTTTGATTCTATTTTTCATCTCTTGATTTGATATAGTTTTATTTTCTTGTGAATCTTTTAAACCTCTTTGAATCATTCTATCAAAAGCTAATTCTTTTAATATTTCATCATAAGATGTATCTTCTGGTAGTGAATCAATAATCTTTTTTGCTTCTTGTTTTGGTGCTGTCATTGTAAACTCCAATTTTTAAAATATACATCATTTTAACAGAACTTAAGTGAAATTAACTTAAGTTTTGTTGTCTATTATAGAAACTATTAAACATTAATTAGCATTTTTGGATAAAATTTTCCAATTTAAGTTCTTTATGTTCAAAGTATAGACATTGAGTTTGGTCATCATAAGGAAATCCAATATTCTTAACTGTCATTTTCTCTCCTCCTGATTTCAACTCAACAACATCCCCAACATTAAATTCTTCCATATAAAACTCCTAAAATTAATTTTACCTACCATTAAACAAATAGGCATATTCAAAATTAGAGTTTTTTGCTAATATTTGTTAGTCAATTTACACTATTTGTAAATATCATCTCTGCGATCAACTTTTAATTGAGATACGGCTTCATATAAATCTTTTGCATTTTTTTCATTCCAACCAAGAGTGAATCTTTCATCATTAAAGAATGTATCTTTTAACTCATCATTATTCCACTTTGAACCTGCTCAAAAAATTGCCATATTTTCCCTTTTTTGTATATAACGCCTAAAGTGAGCTACAAGGTGGCATAACTTCAGGGATATTCGGTCTTTTATCCAACTAACTTTAGTCGATATAAGCTCAATATTTCCGCAGTGTAACCTTGTTAGTCTCCTCTGATTTGTTGTATCTGCTATTGCTATGACGGTTTATTTTGATTAAATATTTTTAGTATTTCTATTGTATTTTTATCTAAATTTACTTCATATATTATAGTATAACCTTTGTATGTCATATCTCTAACATTTTTATCGTTAAAATAAAATGATGGTTTATATTTAAATGGAAAATATGGAATATCTAATATTAATTTCTCTAATTCTAAAGCAAAATTTATACTTGCACTAGGTTTATCTAATGCGATATGATTAACTATATTAATTATTTCTTCATCAAATATAGGGTTATAAATAATTGTCATTATCTATTTTCAATAGTTTTTAAATGATTTTTAATATTTCCCCAAACTTTTTTATGAGATACCATTTCAATTTGACCATTTTTTACATCATCTCTAATTTGATGTAATTTTTCTTGTCTTTCATAAAAATATGGGTCATGTTCTAAATTTTTGTCTTTTGAGATAGTAATATTTTCACTATGATTATTAACATAACTCATA
>Ga0209345_10001990_pt1 | contig 23468 bp, 20 predicted proteins | sample Cruoilmetagenom7_FD_187294 | JGI IMG/M metagenome (GOLD analysis project Ga0209345, IMG submission 187294) | Oil polluted marine microbial communities from Coal Oil Point, Santa Barbara, California, USA - Sample 7 (SPAdes) (version 2) | ecosystem: Environmental > Aquatic > Marine > Oil seeps ...
ATGCAAAAGAGGGGGAGATAACATTCATCTCTAACCCAAAATATCTGAAGATGGCAAATACTACTAATGCCACTGCGATAATAGTCCCCCCTGACTTTCAAGTATCTGCAAAGCCCCTTCTTTGTACCGAGAATCCTTATCTGGCTTACGCAAAGATAACGGCTTTGTTTTACGAAAAGCCCCGTCAGGCCAGAGGCATTGATAATACCGCTGTTATTGGGAAGAATACCGAAATCGGGAGGGATGTGTCTATTTATCCTTTCGTATACGTGGGTGATAACGTCAAGATTGAGGATCGGGTGTCCCTCTATCCCGGGGTGTATATTGGAAATGATACAGGTATCGGTGAAGACACTATAGTGTATGCGAATGCTTCCATACGCGAAGGATGCAAGATCGGGAAGAGGGTTATCGTCCATTGTGGTACTGTTATCGGTAGTGATGGTTTTGGCTTTGCCAGGGATGGGAACAGACACCAAAAGATCCCTCAGGTTGGTATAGTCCAGATCGATGATGATGTAGAGATCGGCGCTAATAGTACTATTGACCGTGCAGCGCTAGGCAAAACATGGGTTAAAAGGGGTGTTAAGATCGACAACATGGTGCAAATCGGTCATAATGTTATCGTCGGAGAGGATACTATCTTGGTGGCGCATGTCGCCATATCGGGAAGTTCTCAGATTGGCAGGAATGTAACTCTGGCCGGCAAGGTGGGCGTGGCCGGCCACATAAGGGTTGGGGATAATGTAGTGGTGGGTGGTCAATCCGGTATAACGAAAGATATTCCGCCGGACCGGGTTGTATCCGGGTTACCGTGCGTTTCCCACCGGGAGTGGTTAAAGTCTCAGATCAGTATTACTAAGTTGCCTAGGATGAGGAAGGTTTTAAATGAATTGGTGTCAAAGGTAAGAAGGATAGAAGAGAAGATAGGAATCGATTTGGGAGGGTAAGGATGTTGAACACAAGAGATATTATGGATGTTTTGCCGCATAGGTACCCCTTTCTTTTGATTGACACCATATTGGAGCTGGAAAGGGGGAAGAGGATAGTAGGTATAAAGAATGTAACCTTTAACGAGCCGTTTTTTCAAGGGCATTTCCCTGATTTGCCTATCATGCCCGGGGTCTTGTTGATTGAGGCAATGGCTCAAACCGGAGGGGTTCTGGCTTTGAGTTATGAACCTGAAAAAGTTAAAGACAAAAATTTCTACTTCTCCAACATAGATAAAGTCAGATTCAGAAAGCCCGTATTGCCTGGGGATCAAGTTAGGTTTGAAGTAGAGGTGATCAAGCAGCGAAGTTCGGTGTGGAGGTTTAAAGGCAAGGCATTTGTTGGGGATGCTCTGGTTGCTGAAGGTGAATTACAGGGGATAATTAGCCTTTAGAGATACTCTGGGGAGAAAATTTTGCAATGATACATCCAACGGCTATTATTCATCCAAAGGCAGAGCTGGATTGTGGGGTGGAGATAGGGCCATATTGTATAATAGATGATAATGTTCAGATCGGTAGGGACACGAAGGTAAAGTCCCACGTTACAATTGAAGGTTTTACGCATATAGGTAAAAGGTGTCGGATCTATCAGTTTGTCTCTATAGGAACCCCTCCACAGGACTTGAAGTTTAAGGGAGAGAAGTCAGATTTAATCATCGGTGATGATAACACTATCAGAGAGTTTGTGACGATCAACAGAGCATCTTCCCACGGTGTAGGGGAGACAAGAATGGGGAACAACAACTTTCTCATGGCCTATTGCCATGTGGCTCATGACTGTAAGATAGGGAACAACATTGTCATGGCGAATGCGGCCACCCTCGCCGGTCATATAGAGATTGAAGACTATGCTATTATCGGCGGACTTGTTGCTATACACCAATTTGTCAAAGTTGGAGAGTACTCCATTATCGGTGGAAAATCAGCGGTTTCCAAGGATGTGCCCCCCTACATGACGGCTGTGGGCAACAGGGCAAAGTTGTTCGGTTTGAACCTCATAGGACTCAGGAGAAATAATTTTTCCGATGAGGCGATAACGAACATCAAGAAGGCTTATAGGATCATATTTAAGTCCGGTATGACGTTGAGCAGTGCTTTGGAGAAAGTGAAGCTTGAAATCACTGATTCGAATGAAGTCAGTAAACTTGTCAGGTTTATCGAGGGATCTGAAAGGGGCATCTGTCGGTGATGGAAAAAATCGGCCTAATCGCTGGATATGGGAACCTCCCGGGTTTATTTGTCAAGGCTCTAAAGGAAATGAAATTAAAGGTAGTAGCCGTGGCGTATGGAAGAGAAACTTATGATAGTCTGAAAGGCTGTGTGGATGATCTTTTTCAGGTCAATATAGGACAGCTTCAGAGACTAATCGAGACATTCAAGAACGAAGGGGTTTGCAATGTTGTGATGGTAGGGGGGGTAAACAAGACAGTGATGTTTTCAGATATAAAACCTGATGATAGAGCAATGTCACTTCTCTCAAGGTTAGAAAACAAGAGTGATGATTTGTTGCTGCGCTCCATCGCTAATGAGTTGGAAATGGATGGTATTAATATTCAGGGTTTGGCGCAATACCTCCCTTCGATCTTCGCCAAAGAGGGGTGTTTGACGAAGAGGGCGCCTACCGAGGAAGAATACAAGGATATAAGGTTCGGCAAGGATATGGCAAACGGTATTGGCAAGCTGGATATCGGGCAGACCGTTGTTGTAAAAGATCAAGTGGTCTTGGCGGTTGAGGCCGTTGAAGGTACTGATGAGGCTATCAAGCGTGGAGGGAGATTGGGGAATGGGCAGGTGGTGGTTGTGAAACTCAGTAAACCCTATCAAGATATGCGTTTTGATATCCCGGTAGTAGGAGTGGATACAGTCCGATCCTTAAGCGAAGTTAGGGCTTCCGTACTGGCCATTGAAGCCGGAAATACTATCATACTCGATAAGGAGGAAATGATTGAGCTTGCTGACAAAGAAGGTCTCTCAATTGTGGTTATCTAATCTCAAAATATCGGGGATAGAATGGAAAAGATAAGAGTCGGTGTAGTAGGGGTAGGGTACCTAGGACAGTATCATGCTGAGAAGTATTCAAAGCTGTCTGAGGTTGAACTTGTCGGGATAGTTGACATCGACCACGCAAGGGCATCGGAGATTGCCAAGCGTTATACTACCAAAGCCTTTTTTCGCCATTCCGATCTCTTCGAAGACGTACATGCGGTCAGCATTGCTGTTCCAACTACATTGCACTACAGGGTTGCCGGTGATTTTCTTGATAACGGTATAGATATCTTGCTTGAAAAACCTATTGCAACAACTGTTGAAGAAGCAGACGACCTCATAGAGATGGCCGAGAAGAGGAATCTAATATTTCAGGTCGGTCATTTAGAAAGATATAACTCAGCAATCGTTGCAATACAGGATGTTTTGAGTAATCCTATATTTATTGAATCCCATAGGTTAAGCTCATTTACCGATAGATCTGCCGATATAGACGTAGTTTTGGATCTGATGATTCACGATATTGATATCATATTGAACCTTGTTAACTCAGAGATAGAGAGGATCGATGCAGTAGGCATCCCTGTGATTTCGTCGAAGGTGGATATTGCTAATGCCAGGATAACCTTTGCCAATGGATGTATAGCAAATATAACCGCTAGCCGGATTTCTGACAAGACTATGAGGAAGATTCGTATTTTCCAACCGGATGCTTATGTGTCCATAGACTTTGCGTCAAAGAAAGTTGGTCTGTATAACAGGATCGAAAATGACGAAGAAAGCGGAGGTTTGCCTAAGATTGAGGTTAATGATGTGAAAATAAACGAAAGCGATTCTCTGGAAGAGGAAATTAAATCTTTTGTCAATTCAGTCATTACCAGAAAACCTCTGCCCGTATCGTGTTATGATGGAAAAAAGGCATTATCTGTGGCTCTAAGGATTTTAAACGAGATTAAGCAAGTAAACACACATCATTTATAGGTTTGAAAAGGATTTAGGGAAGATCTATAGGTTTCCATATATTAAATTTCACAAGGCCAGAGGGAGGAATCCGAGTAAGTCGTACATTGTAGTACGTCGTCGAGGGTACCGACCGATAACGCAGTGAAATTTAATATCTGGAAACCTATAATATATGTAAGTCATACTGACACTGAGGATATATGTCCAGGTTCAGTGTGAAGGGACGGGACCTTGGATAAGCCGTCAAAGAGGATCCTGATAGTGGCAGGGGAAGCCTCGGCAGACCTTCATGGCTCTAATGTTATTAAGGCCATAAAGGAACTTGACCCCAATGTATATTTTTACGGTATTGGGGGTGAGAGGATGAAGGGGGTGGGGGTCGATGTGCTCTTTGACTCTTCTGATATGGCGGTAGTTGGAGTTATTGAGGTCTTATCCAAGTTGAAGATAATCATAAAAGCATCTAGGGAGTTGAAGAAATCGCTGGATGTATACCGCCCAAACCTGTTAATCTTGATCGATTACCCTGATTTTAACCTTCACCTTGCAAAGTTTGCCAGGAAAAGAGGGATCCCGGTCTTATACTATATAAGTCCACAGGTATGGGCTTGGAGAAGGGGTAGGGTCAAAAAAATTGCGAGACTGGTCAACAAGATGTTGGTGATCCTTCCCTTTGAGGTTTCTTTTTATGAAAATGAAAGGATTGATGTTGAATTCGTAGGACATCCTTTGGTTGATATAGTAGAACCAAAATATGCCAATGAAGAAGCCTTAAGAAGATTCAACCTTGAAGAGGACCGGGTAACCATAGGGTTGCTTCCCGGAAGTAGGAAGAGTGAGGTTAAACTCCTTCTGCCTGACATGTTAAAAGCTGCTGAGATACTGAACAGAAGGTTGGGCACAGCACAATTTGTATTGCCGGTAGCATCAACTATAGATGAAAAAGAAATAAAAGAGATTATCAGTAACGCCCGTAGCACAGTAAGGATTAACGTTACTAAGGATAACATCTATGATGTTATTAATGTCTCAAATGTCGTAATCGTTGCTTCGGGAACAGCTACGCTGGAGGCGGCCATAATGAATGCGCCCATGGTTATAATCTACAAGGTCTCTCCTTTGACATACTTGATCGGGAAGTTGCTGGTAAAAGTCAAGGATGTTGGATTGGTAAACCTTATGGCGGGAAGGAGGGTAGTATCGGAGTTAATTCAGTTCGATGTCACGCCGGAAAGGATTGCCAATGAAGTTATGAGTATCCTGGAAAACAAGGAGTTGTATTTTGAGATGAAGAACCAACTATCATGGGTAAAGAGAAAGCTCGGGAACCCCGGCGCTTCTCTACGGGTTGCCAGGATAGCCACAGAGATGTTGTCAGAGTAAGGCGTTTGTCTTATGTCATGACATGGAAAGAGATCTATAGATTTTCATGGATCTTCAAAAATCAGTTTGTACTTTTTTCAATGTTCACAGCTCCTCTTTCCCTTTCACCCCAGACCTCTCCCCAAAGGGTGAGGGAGAAAAAATTCCCTTTCATTGGGGAGAGGATTAGGAATATCTATACACGTCATCACCCGTTTCCTCGTTATGCTATCCGGTATTGTTGGGATTTTAAGTGACAAAAACTGTTGGGCCTTATTGTGAAGAAGACCCTTAGTTTCTATGTGATTAAAGAGACTATAGGCCCTTTTTTTGTTGGGTTTTTGGTATTCGACTTCATCTTCTTGATGAATGCTATGTTGAGGTTGACTGAACTGGTGGTCAACAAAGGAGTGAATCTTGTCGATATCTTAAAGCTGATCTTTTATACCATGCCATCCTTTCTTGTATTTACAATCCCTATGGTCCTATTAATGGCGGTCTTAACCGCGCTGGGAAGGCTTTCCGGAGACAATGAAATCACTGCGATGAAGGCAGCCGGAATAAGCCTGTACGAGTTACTCAAACCTATAATGGTTCTATCAATGATATGTTATGTTTTAAGTTCTCTTATGATAATCTATGCCCTTCCATGGGCGAATTACTCTTATAATGAGTTGATCTTTAACATTGCAAAAACCAAGGCAAGGGTTGGGATAAAAGAGAGGACATTCAATAACGATTTTGAAGGGTTGGTTCTGTATGTTGACGAAGTGGCTATGAGGGGCAAAAAATTGAAAGGAGTTCTGGTTTCACAGGGAAGAGATAGGGAGGAACCCCATACGATTATGGCTAAAGAAGGCTATATAATCTCTGACCCTAAATCGCTAATTGTTACCCTGAGGTTGATCGACGGTAATATTCATAGAACAGGTAAGAACCTCGACACTTATCAAAAGATAAGTTTCGACACTTACAACATAAATCTGAACCTGGGAACCATCATCAAGGAAAGGGTGGGCTCAGGTAAAGAGTACAAAGAGATGTCAGTTGTTGAACTGCTAGAAAAGATCAAGGAGTTGAGGGAGAAGAAGGAGGATTGTTTTCAACCTCTGCGAGTCCTCTATGAGAAATTCTCTCTTCCCTTTACCTGTTTGGTATTTGGGTTACTTTCCATTCCACTGGGGGTACAATCTAAACCATCCGGTAACTTATGGGGGTTTGTACTCAGTTTGGGTGTGATTCTCATCTATTATATTATTCTTGCCGGAGGGGAAATCCTGGCCGGGAATGAGATGCAGTTGCTTCCCATTGCATTATGGGCGCCAAATCTTTGCATTGGCACACTGGGTATATACATGTTGTATAAGAGCGCCAACGAATCCCCCATCAAGGTTATGGAATGGGCAAGATATGGGTTAAGGGGGATAAGATCAAAGCTTTCCCCTCGTCCCTAACCCTTGCAGACCTTGTTCGACACTTCCATCGGAGATAGGCCATTGGAATTATATCTGCGGATACTTCAATTCGTAAAACCATATTGGTTTAGGCTGATTGGCGCTATGATATGTATGATATTCGTTTCAATGGCCACGGCTGGGGTGGCATTCTTAGTGAAGCCGGCAATAGACGAGACATTCATCAATAAAGACATGTCTATGCTCCATCTGATACCCCTTGCCATTGTCTTGCTTTTCCTGTTGAAAGGGATATTCGACTATGGACAAGCATACTTAATGGGCTATGTGGGCCAAAGAGTGGTTGCAGATATCAGAAATAAACTACATTGTCATATACAGACTCTTTCCCTGTCTTTCCTGACAAAGACACCTGTGGGAGTTCTGATGTCGAGGGTCACCAATGATGTTAACCTGATACAGTCGGCTGTGTCCAATGCGGTAACAAGTATACTCAAACATGCATTCAGTATTATTGGGTTGGTCGGGGTTGTAATTTATAGGGATTGGAAATTGGCGATCTTCTCTTTTCTGGTATTTCCGTTAGCGGTTATTCCCATTGTGAAGTTCGGCAGGAAGCTTCGAACAGTGAGTACCCAGAGCCAAAAGGTTATGGGTAAACTAACAACGCTTTTGCAGGAGACTATATCCGGGGATAGGATCGTAAAGGCTTTTGGGATGGAAAAATACGAAAACAAAAGGTTTTCTGATGAAAACAACCGATTATTCCGGACCATTATGAAGGCCCAGAAGATCCGTGCTATGTCTTCACCTGTGATGGATTTTATAGGTGGGTTAGGGTCTGCTCTGGTGATCTGGTATGGTGGATACTGCGTTATAAAGGGGTATTCCACGCCTGGCAATTTCTTCTCGTTTCTGGCAGGCTTAATTATGCTGTATGAGCCGGTGAAGAAGCTCAGTAAGGTAAACAATATCATTCAACAAGGGTTGGCCGCCGCGGTGAGGGTGTTTGATCTTTTGGATACGGAGCCTGAGATTGGGGATAAGATAGACGCTAAGCCTCTTCCCCCTGTCTCAAAGCACATAGAGTTTAAAGATGTTTCTTTTAGGTATGATGACGAATTAGTCCTTAAAAAAATCAATCTCAATGTAAATGTGGGGGAAGTTGTTGCCCTGGTTGGCATGAGTGGGGGGGGGAAAACTACGCTTGTTAACCTGATCCCTCGTTTTTATGACGTAACAAATGGGGCTATATTGGTTGATGGCGTGGATATCAGAGACGTTACTGTTGAGTCCCTACGATCACAGATTGGCATAGTGGATCAGGAGACAATCCTGTTCAACGACACAGTAAGGAATAATATCGCCTATGGAAGTGTCGATCGACCAGAGGGGGCGACACTGGAGGCTGCCAGGTCTGCCAACGCTCATGACTTTATAATGGCGACTCCTATGGGGTATGATACCATAATAGGAGAACGGGGGGTGAAACTTTCAGGTGGACAGAGGCAGAGGATATCCATTGCGCGTGCGATAGTGAAGGATGCACCCATTCTAATCCTGGATGAGGCAACCTCGTCTTTAGATACTGAGTCGGAAATTGAGGTGCAAAACGCACTGGAAAACCTAATGAAAGACCGGACGACTTTTGTTATAGCACATAGGCTTTCTACAATCAGAAATGCTGATAGAATAATAGTCATCCTAGATGGGAAGATCGTTGAAGAAGGAGCACATGAAGAGCTTATGAGAATCAACGGAGAGTATACGAAATACTATGAATTGCAGTTTAGAAACGATAAAAATGTTGTCGTCCCTTAGGAACGAGGCCGAAATAATTTCTTCAAGTTGGCGTTCAGATTTAGGTTAGATTTGTTGGCATTCTTCAAATATCAGTTTCAGAAATTTTGAAACTCATTTGAATTGTGCCTTTAAGCTATTGTCAGGGGGACTATTCGTTTACTTCTTATGAACTGCTTTGTCATAAGGTATTCGTTCTTCGTGTAATAGTGACTTATCTGTAGATAGGGGTTTGCGAAAAAGCTTTACGTATAACAAGTAACCGAATAGCCCCCCCGACAATTTGTAGCTCATAATTGAGTTTCAAAATTTCTGAGTTTACATTTTTTGATATAAGGCAATGATACAGTGAAATACAGGAGGGTTAGAAAGAGGATAGAAAAGAGACTGAAACTCACGGCAGCGCCATTTTTGGCTAGCTTTACTATTAGATTCCTGTCTCTGACTCTGAAGATAACGGAACATAATCCGGAGAATGTGAGGCAATTTTGGAGAGAAGGCAGGAGCGTAATCGTTGCTTTCTGGCATGGACGATTGCTGATGGTTCCCGCATTCTTTAAACGCAACAAGGAGAAAGGTGTTTGCGGTCTAATGAGTCAACACAGTGATGGAGAGATCATAAGTAAGGCGGTTCGATTGTTGGGATATGATACAATTCGGGGTTCAACGAGCAGGGGTGGCTTTTCCGCCCTTCGCAGGATGATCAGCGTATTGAACAGTGGCTCCGATCTGGTGTTGGCTCCTGATGGTCCCAAAGGTCCGAGATATAAAGTTCAAAGGGGGGTTATCGAGTTAGCTAGGTTAAGCGGCGCCCCTATACTACCTATGGCTTTCAGCTCGTCGAAGAGGAAGATATTTAATAGCTGGGATGCTTTTTTGCTGCCTTTTCCATTTTCAAGAGGTGTTTTTGTTTGGGGTGAGCCGGTATATGTTGAGAGAAAAGGCGAGGAGGACTATCTTGAGGAAAAGAGAAGGTTGTTGGAAGAGCGGCTCATGAACATCACCGACCTGGCAGACAACTATTTTGAGTAACCGTTCAGAGGGGTAGACTAGCAAAGGTTCAATTTTTTGAGAGGTTACCTTTTTTGTGCTCGACAGGAAGTATGAAGATGTATCTGCTGTATAACCTGGTACTTACCTTAGGGTCATTACTCGTACTTCCGTTCTATTTATTCAAGATAGTGGTTACCGGCAAATACCGAAGAAGCTTTCTTCATAGGTTGGGTTTCCTGCCCAAAGGGTTAGTAGACGACCTTTGCGGAGAAAATATCGTTTGGCTTCACGCTGTCTCAGTAGGAGAAGTACTCTCTGCCCTTTCCTTGATCAGGAGGATCAAAGAAGAGAACCCGGACGTCAGAATCCTTGTCTCTACGGTGACTGAGACGGGAAACCACATGGCGAAATCGAGACTCGCTGACGTTGACGCCGTTATCTTCTTCCCTTTGGATTTTACGTGGGTAGTAAAAAGGGTGATCAGGGCTATATGTCCCCGGTTGTTCATACTTGTGGAGACTGATATATGGCCGAACTTTCTAAGAGAGTTGGGGAAACACAATGTTCCGTGCATTATTATTAATGGCAGGGTCTCTCCCAGGTCATATCGAAGATATATGCGGTTTAAGTGGTTTTTTCGGGCAGTACTCGGGAATATATCGATATTTTCCATGCAGTCTGAAGTGGATTGTTACAGGATAATAGAGAGCGGAGCGGATAGGTCGAGGGTGGTGACCACAGGGAATCTGAAATTCGACCAGCAAATCCCTGGTCTCACAGAAGTGGAAAAAGAAAGCATATTGAGTTCCATGGGTCTAAAGGCTGCCAGTAAGGTTTTTGTTGCTGGGAGCACTCATAGAGGTGAAGAGGAGATTGTCCTGGATGTCTTCACAGAGCTCAGACGAGAACACCCTGACCTGGTACTCATTTTGGCGCCTCGAAACCCGGAGAGGTTTGTAGAGGTTGAAGATGTTTTGTTTAAACGGGACTTTATTTGGATAAGAAGGACGAGGGGTAATGCATCTTCAGACTGGGGGAGTGTGGAGGTAATCCTTCTTGATACAATGGGTGAGTTGTCTGAGATATACAGTATCGGGCTCTTGGTTTTTGTTGGGGGGAGTTTTGTAAGGGTCGGTGGACACAACCTTCTTGAACCGGCAGCCCATAAAAAAGCGGTGATGTTTGGTCCCCACATGCATAACTTTTTAGAGATATCAGGGGTGCTGAAGGATAGCGGTGGCGGGATTCAGCTCAAGGATAAGGATGAATTTCTTTTCCATGCAAGAAGGTTACTTAATGATTCTTCTTTGTTGCGCAACTTAGGGGAGGCAGCCTACAGTGTGATTGAGAGGAATAGGGGGGCGACCCTGCGAAACATGGAGATAATAAATAGATTCATCTGATATTTCACAGCGTTATCGGTCGGAACCAGTAACTTAGGGACGAGGCTGAAATAACTTCCCCATTTGTGCATCTCATCTCTGAGCGTCAACTTGAGGAAGTTATTTCGGCCCCGTTCCTTAATTTCGAGGTGACCGCCGCCGGGTAAAGACAAACGAAAGACATGAACCTTAGAAGTTTTTTTGAAAAGCTCATCTACGGAAAATATGATAATAAATATTTGAAGATAGCGCTGTTCCCTCTGTTCTTGCTCTCCTTGCTTTTCGGGGTCATTGTTCAGATCAGGCGCCGGCTGTATCAGATAGGCGTCTTTGAGTCTAAAGGGCTTTCGTGTAAAGTCATAAGTGTGGGGAACATCTCATTGGGTGGGTCAGGAAAGACTCCTACGACCTACTATGTAGCCAAGTTACTAAAAGAGAATGATATACGTGTGGGAGTATTAAGCAGAGGTTACAAAAGCAAGGGAAACCGCAAAATAAATCTTGTGTCAGACGGCGACCATGTTTTGTTGGGTTTGAGGGAGTCCGGTGATGAGCCGTATATGTTGGCAAAGAAATTAGAGGGTGTTCCTGTCCTAGCCTCGAAGGATCGTTATAGGTTAGGGCAATATGCGATCAGTCGTTTTAATAGCAGGGCCTTAATTCTAGACGACGGTTTTCAACATATTCGGCTCAACAGAGACCTCGATATTCTTTTGGTTGATTCCCGGGTAATGTCCGGCAGAAATCATCTTTTTCCTAGAGGGATACTTAGGGAGCCACTAAAGAACATAAAACGGGCTGATGTTTTTCTGATTACAAGGGTAAAAGATCCGGAGGAATGCAAAGAACTAGGTCTGGTGATAAGACGGATCAAAGAGGATGCAGAGATATTCTGTGGTAATCTCCGGGCTAAGGATCTTATAGACCAATCTGGAGAAAGGAAAGGGTTGGATTACCTGAGGGGGAAAAGGGTGTTGGCCTTTTCCGGGATTGCCAACCCGGAATACTTCACAACGTCGTTGAAGGCGTTGGGAGCCATAGTAGTGGAAGAACTTATTTTCTCCGACCACCATTGGTATTCGTCAAAGGATTACAAGAGAATAGAGGAAAGTTTAAAAAAGGTGAATCTTGGTGTGACTACGGAGAAAGATATGGTAAAATTAGATAGATCCTTCCTTGATAATCTGGAGATATTCGCTCTTAGCATAGAATTATGTGTGGATAAGGAGGAAGAGTTCAAAGAGCTTCTGCTGGCCAGGGTGGGTGAGGCGTACCTTAATGAACAGGAATATAGCTGTATTCATGGATCGAGACGGGACCATATGTGAAGAGGTGGGTTATCTAAAGACCCCATGCGATTTAAATATTTTACCCGGGACTGTGGACGCCATAAGACTCATCAACAAGAGCCGGATAAAGGCGGTCGTTATTACCAACCAGTCGGGGGTAGCAAAGGGATATTTCTCTGAAGAGGTTGTCCAAAGGGTGCACATAAGGCTAAAGGAGTTATTGGAGGAAAAATGCGCCTACCTGGACGGCATATATTACTGCCCACATCACCCTGAGTTTGGTCCCCGAGAGTATCGGAAGAGATGCGACTGTCGTAAGCCTGAGGCCGGCATGTTGGAAATGGCCTCTAGAGACCTCAAGATCGAGCTCCCCCTCTCCTATGTTATTGGAGACAAGATCAGTGATATTGAACTTGCCCATAGAGTCGGCGCAAAGGGGGTTCTTGTTTTGACGGGATACGGCAAAGAAGAGGTGAAATCTCTGGATAGAGGATCAAAGAATCGGCCTTACTATATTGCCGAGGATATCCTTGCTGCAGTAAACTGGATTTTACTTGATCTGCAGGTGAAACAATAATGGAAATCCTGATCGTGAAATTAAGTGCTATCGGCGACGTAATCCATACCCTTCCCTCCTTGGAGGCTTTACGTACCAGATATCCGGAAAGTCATATCACTTGGTTGGTTGAAGAGAATGCCTGGAAAATAATTAAGGACCATCCCTGCCTCGATGATATTATAGTATCCAGGAGAAAGAGATGGATTAAGGAGATATTTAGGCCATCCACATGTCTTCAAACCGCTGGTGAGGTTATCTCTTTTATTAAAGAAATTAGAGGAAAAGAGTATGATTTGGTTATCGATTTTCAAGGGCTTTTAAAGAGTGGGATTCTCACATTATTGAGTGGCGGTAAAAGGAGGTTGGGTTATGATAAGACCCGAGAGTTAAGTTATCTCTTTCAAAACGAACGGGTTCCTCCCTGTGATCCTGATTTGCACGCTGTTGAAAGGTATCTTAACCTTGTGGCGTATCTGGGAGCACAGGTTAACGGGCAAGGTTTTTTCATCCCTCTTTCTGAGAGGGATGAAGCCAATATTAAGGAGTTATTAAAGGATAATGGGATGGATAAAACCAAAAGGGTAATAGCTGTCCATCCTGGCTCGGGGTGGGTAACCAAGTTGTGGGAACGGGAGAAGGTTGCCCGTTTGTGTGATAGGATAATCGATGAACTTGATGCAAGCGTCATCTTTACCGGGGATGGAAAGGATCGACCGATGATCGAGGCGATCTCATCCAGGATGCGGAGGATGGGGGTTAACACGGCAGGAACCTTGAGCCTGAAAGAACTAGCGTGCCTTTTGAGTTTGGTCGATCTTATGGTTACGACAGATACGGGACCCATGCACCTTGCCTCAGCCATGGACACACCCGTGGTGGCCATATTCGGTCCGACTGCACCATGGAGGACAGGGCCTTATGGCAGCGGTCATACGGTAGTCAGAAGCGATATCGCTTGTAGCCCATGTTTCAAGAAAAGATGCGAAACTAAGAGATGTATGGCTGAGATAACCGTTGATAATGTATTCTGTGCCGTGGCAGGGAAGATGGCCTCATTGGAAAGCGGAAGGTTGGTATAAATTAACGCACAACTGACAACTGAAACTACTTATGTTTGAAAGGGGGTATTAATGGGTATAAACAAAGAGTTGCTAAACATCTTGGCATGCCCCAAATGCAAGGGCGATATCTATCTAAATGAAACAGGAGATGGCCTGATATGTGATGTATGTAAGCTGATGTATGAGATCAAGGATGACATACCCATCATGTTGATAGATGAAGCAAAAAAGATTTAGGGCTAAAGGTCAACAGTCGCGTTGCGAGTGCATGGTGGTCAAAATCCGCAACCAGTTCTAGAGAAATGGCGCTGGTTTCAAAATTCGCAACTGACAGGTGTCTGTGAAGAAAGCGTATTTTGAGGAAGGTGTTGAAAGTGGCTCTGAGGACATGCGTAAGCGATGGGCGACTGTTTCGGGATTATCGTTATCCTCTAATTTTGGTTGGCCTGGCTATGGCCTTGCGGATATACCTCTACTTTTTTACTTTCATAATAAGCAGGGACGGAGTCTCGTTCCTGTCTATAGCACAATACTTTGAACAGGGGGAGATCACAAAAGGCCTGGGCCATGACTTTCATCCTTTTTATTCGATGATGATCGCCGCTGGTTCGTATTTGGTTGGGGATAGTCAATTAACCGGACAGATAATATCGATTGTTGCAGGGTCTCTGCTTGTGGTTCCAGTATTTTGCCTGGGGAAGAGCCTATTTGAAGAACAAGTGGGCTTTGTAGCAGGCTTACTTGCGGCCTTTCATCCTTATCTGGCCAGGATTTCAGCAGATGTTCTTTCAGATTCGCTATATATTTTTTTCTTTGCATCAGGTATCAGTGCTGGATGGGATGCCCTGAAAAGAAGGAGGCGACTCAGTTTTTTCCTGGCAGGGGTATATGCCGCCTTTGCATACCTAACGAGACCGGAAGGTATAGGAATCCTTATCCTCGTCGGGTTTTGGGTTTTGATGGCTGGTTCCAGGAGTTTTGGAATCCCGGCCAGGAAGGTTGTGGCGAGTTTTTTATTATTGGTTTTCGGGTTTCTTCTCTTTGCGTCGCCATACCTCATCTATTTAAGAAAAGAAACCGGCCATTGGATACTTACAAAGAAAAAGAGTGTAGGGGCTATCATCGGCATAGAGAGCAAAAGAACCGAATTCATAGACAATATGAATAGTCGAACAAAGGCTGAAAAGACTTCAACACAAGGAGGAAGGGAGGCTTGGACTCTGGCTGACATGAGTGAACCCTTACATGCCGAATTTTTCAGCGTAATTAGCATCGAGGTTTTAAAGAAAGTCTTTAAGTTTTTCGTTAAGTTGACCACTACTTTTCATCCGATTTTATTTTTATTTTTTTTATTCGGTGTTTATAAGAGCAAAAAAATCTCAGGGATGGACAAGAGGCAATGGTTCATCCTGTCTTTTCTCTTTCTTTATCTGCCGATCCTCTATCTGTTATTCCTGAATATTGGTTACGTCAGTCACAGACATTTGCTGCCTGTTTTTGTGATAGGTCTTTTCTGGACAGCCATCGGCGTTCAGGAATCAAGGATCTGGGCGCTTCGGAAGGTATGCGAGCTAAATCCGCTAAGGCGTCTCTCTCCGAATAAGGTCTCTTCAATTGTCATGATTTTGATTATAGCGATCCTGTTACCGATGACGTTGAAGCCTCAGAGGAGAGACAAAATATGGATAAAGCAGGCCGGCCTTTGGATAACGGAAAACTGTCTCATAAACCCAAAAATTATGGGCTATGATTCAAGGATCGCCTATTATGCAGGCGGGACGAATGTTGAAACCTTGGCAGGGTATACATTTCAGGAGATCGAAAGTGTGTTGGAGAGCAAAGAGGTAGATATTGTAGTTCTTGAGTCTCATCAGATTGATAGGGACCTTTCCGGTTCGGTTTCATTCGGCAACAAAACGCTCAACCCTATTCATGAACTGATTGACCTCAAGGGAAGAAGATTTCTTGTTTGCCGGATTCTTGATTACTAGGGGACGGGGACGAAATAACTTCCCCATTAATGCACGATGATCCTATTAATATGAGTATCCCCATGATACTTGGCGTAGGCAGCCTCAATGCGTAAAAAAGGGAAATTTGCGTTTTGCTTGTTCAAATATTTCCCCTTCGGTGGGTTGCAGCGGGGGTTTATACGGCTGGCTGAAGTATGCATGGCGCGTGGTCATCAGGTGGATGTATATACCGGCTCCTGGCAGGGAGAGGTTCCTGATGGTTTGGATGTTTCTCTACTTGCTGTCCGGCGTTTAACCAATCACCGGTATTGCGAGGCGTTTGCAAAAAGGCTGGGCAAATGCTTGCCTGCAAGGCATTATGATGTGGTTGTCGGATTCAATAAGATGCCAGGTTTAGATGTGTATTTTGCATCGGATACATGTTTTGCTGCACGTACACGTGGAAGGAGTTTCTTTTATCGTCTGACCGGACGTTGCCGGAGTTATCTGCGTCTGGAGCGAGCCGTCTTCGATAAGGAGTCAAGGACAGAGATCCTGTTAATCTCCGAACGAGAAAAGGCGCTGTTCATGGATTATTACGGCACGGCTGAACATCGTTTCCACTTGTTGCCTCCAGGGATTGATAAGGATCGTTTGTTTCTGGGCGACACGACCGGCGCTCGCGAGGTATTGCGTAGCGAACTCAGTCTCGGAACGCATCAAAATATCGTCTTGATGGTGGGCTCTGATTTTAGGAGAAAGGGTGTGGATCGGGCAGTCAGGGCCATCGCTTCTTTGCCCCCTGATCTTAGTGAAAAAACAATCTTGTTGATTCTGGGTGAAGGCAAGAAAGGGTCCTTTCAACGATTAGCCCGAAGATTGGGTGTTTCAGACCAGGTACGGTTTTTGGGTGGTCGCAAGGACGCACCTCGGTTTTTAGCGGCGGCAGATCTCTTACTACATCCTGCATACGAGGAAAATACAGGCACGGTTTTAATAGAGGCGATGGCAGCGGGGTTGCCGGTTCTAGCCACCGATGTTTGTGGCTACGGATATCATGTTGTACGTGCCGATGCTGGAGAACTTGTGCCTTCACCCTTCAGGCAGGAAACGCTTGATCAATTGTTGTTTTTTGTCTTGACTTCAGAGAAGAAAAGCAGGTGGCAACATAATGGAAGGAACTACGTTTCCAATACAGATGTCTTTGGTCGGCCACAAAAGGCTGCGGATATTATCGAGCAGGTGGCTGAATGCTAGTCTTACCTAAGGATTGGATGGAGCGCTGGCAGGGACGTGACGCTTTTGATGAGCTATTCTCTCTGGAAGGCAAGATTTATAGCGAACAAAAGGGCCGTAAAGCGGTCCGTTTTTCCATAGGTGGCAAATATTATTTTGCCAAACTCCATAGCGGAACCGGTTGGAAAGAGATAGTGAAGAATCTCATGCAGCTACGTTTGCCGGTGTTCGGCGCACAAAATGAATGGCGGGCTATAAAGCGCCTTGAGCAGTTAAATGTCAAGACCATGCAATTAGTGGGTTATGGCAAGAGAGGCTGGAACCCTGCCCAGGTTCAGTCCTTTGTTATTACTGAAGAACTGGCTAATACCGTGAGCTTAGAAGATTTTTGTCGCAACTGGCCCACGTCGCCGCCTGACTATGCCCTGAAGCGGGCCTTGATTGCGAAAGTAGCGAAGATAGCCAGAGCACTTCATGAACATGGGGTTAACCATAGGGATTTCTATATATGCCATTTATTACTCGATGTTTCGGGAGAACGAGAAAAGCTTGCTCCGGAATCTTTACGAATCTATCTTATCGATTTACACCGTGTGCAGATACGTCGTAATGTACCATCTCGTTGGCGAGTCAAAGACATTGCCGGGTTGTACTTCTCAAGTATGGACTTAGGTTTGACGCAGCGTGATCTATTTTGCTTTATTCAAGTTTACAGAAATAGAACGCTGAGAATGTCTCTCCAAGAAGACAGGATCTTTTGGCAGAGGGTCAGGAGACGTGGCATTAGACTCTATCAGAAATTGTCCGAGAAGACCGCGAAGGTTATTTAGTGTGCGCTGACCAGTCAGAATGCAGACACGAGTCCGGATGTCCACTCTGTAATTCATCTGGGACGTTCGCTTTCCAAGGCAGGGACTTACTCTACGACAAGCCCGAGACTTATCGTTACATGCAATGCGACCAGTGCTGTCTGATTTATCAGGATCCTATGCCTTCATCATCTGATATATTAAGCTTCTATCCTGACGACTACGAGCCTTACCGTGATATATGTTATCCGATGCGTCACGGGCGCACAAAGCTCGCCATCTTGCGCCACAAATATCACTATTCTCATCTCCATGTGTCGAGGCTGTTCAGGCTTCTTGCCCCAGCGCTGGGGATATTCAGACACCGCGATGCCATTCGTTTTGCGCGCAATGGAAAGGCGCTTGATATTGGGTGTGGTAATGGAAAATTTATGCATCGGATGAATTCCCTGGGTTGGCAGTTTGAAGGCGTTGAGTTTAATCCGGTGGCTGTAGATGTATGTCGCCGAGCAGGTCTAAAGGTGTTCCAAGGTGACCTGCACGCCGCCGCTTTTGAAGAGAATAACTTTGACTTAGTATCGGCGCGACACCTGATCGAACACGTTTCAGACCCGGATGCTTTGATGAGTGAAATAGCCCGTATCTTGAAGATAGGGGGACGTTTAGCGCTACGAACCCCCAATAGCCTAGCCCTGGGACGGCGATGGTTCAGGACTTACTGGTTCGCTAACGATGTGCCACGTCATGTGATTCTGTTTTGTCCGGCCAACCTCTGCATCTTAGCCAGACGCCACGGTCTGCGATTGGTTACGGAAAAGACTTTTACTACGCCAAAAATTATCCTGAAGAGCTGGGACTACCTGACTGGAAATCGGGAAAACTTTTCTCAGAAACGCAAGATTCGCAGACTACTTGCACGGTTTTATGTTGTATTGGCAACCATTATCCGTCGGGGAGACGAGATCTTTAGCATTTATGAGAAACCGTGAACAAGAAGAAGATCCTCTTTATCTCAAAGGGTGCACACGCAGCATCGACCCGTTATCGAGCTCTGGTTTACTTCAACATATTGGAAACCAACGGGTGGCATCCTGTGCACATGACGGCAAGGCATAATCTTCTGTCACGCATGAGGCTGTTACATCGCGCTCTTAGTGCGGATGTTGTGGTTGTCCTGCGCAAAACCTTCGGAAATCCTTTCCTTCGTTTGCTGCGTATCTGTTCAAAACACTTGATATTCGACTTGGACGACGCGATTTTTTGTAATAGTAATGGTAGCGTCTCTCGCAGACGTGAGAATCGTTTTGCGCAGATAGCCCGTAACTGCCAACAGGTCTGGGCGGGCAATCTTTATCTAAACGAGATCGCCGGGCGGCACAACGGATCAGTTATTACCCTGCCGACATCATTGACAATTGACAAATACATTGTTGACACGAAAAAACCAGATGATCACATCGACCTGGTGTGGATTGGAAGCGGCTCTACGCAGAGGTATCTTGAGGAGGCCTTGCCCATCCTGGAAAGGCTGGCGGACAGGTTACCTTGTCTCCGGTTGAAGATAGTTGCCGATTTTGACTTGCCGTCACAGCGGCTAAATACCTTGGCTGTCCGGTGGAGCGAAAACAGGGAGTCAAAGCAACTGTCATCCGCCCACATCGGTATTGCACCGATGCCGGATAATGCCTGGACACGGGGAAAGTGCGGGCTTAAAGTTCTTCAGTACATGGCTGCAGGTCTTCCTGTAGTCTCGTCGCCTTCTGGTGTAAATGGGAAGATTGTGGAACACGGGGTAAATGGTTTCCTCGCCGAAGGTCTGGAAGAATGGCAAGTTGCTATCGGGAAACTCGCCCCTGACCCAGATCTAAGGAAGATGATGGGGGAGACGGGGCGAAGGACAGTCGTAGAACACTATTCTGTGGAAGAGACTTGCTGTAAAATGCTTGAGGCCTTGGAAGCGTTATCCTGAAATCTATAGAAATTCAGGGTGATTCCGTTTCAAGGCTGTGAGTTGAGCACGGAATATACGCGTCACATTTGTCATTCCATCCCAGTTTTTCATCAACCTTTCGCAGTCCCGTCCAAATGCTAAGCGGAATCGCCACCTAAATCGGTGCTCCCGCATAGCATCTAGATCGATGAGGAATAATTCTTTGTTTGCGACCAGGAAATTGGTAGCCTTGAAATCACCGTGACTGATAAAGGCATCGGCGAGCGACTGGAGCAGTTCCCCAAAGAGCTTGGCAACATTTTCTTTGTCAATCCCTTCTGCCTCATTCGAGTGAAGTAGATGATAGACATCGACCCCTTCTACATATTCTGTAATGAAGTAAGCCTTAGATCGAAAAGGTCCCCATCGTTTCTCCAAAAGAGCGATGGGCATAGGTGTACGGATCCCCAGTAAGGACAACCGATGAGCATTGCGCCAGGATACCCAGGCCCGGCTTGGGCGAAGACAGCGTTTGAAGGCATGCCGGGTATTCTTGATATTGTATCGTTTGACGGCCATGAGGTGTCCGCCGACTTCCACTAACGCAACGGTGGAGGTGTTCCCGTCCTTGAGCAAATTCCTTTCGTCAATCATGCTGTCCGGATCAGCGAGAAAGCCGGCCATAGCCTCGTTGTGGAAGTCCCGGTTACAGACCATGAAGCTGCCCCAAGTTCTTTGACATACGAATGCGGAGCATTCACGGTATATTTTTTTGAGATAATCCGATCTCCTGCAATTTCGCCGGTTCCGGACTTCCTTCATCAAACGAGATTTTAAGTCATGCCGGATAGGCCATCCTCGTTTTTCAGCATACACCTGAAAAGCCCCGGGAACCAGAAAGTCGAAGCGCGGGTAGAGTTGGGCGAATACCTGGCCCAGGTTTCTCAAGCTCTTAGCTTCTGGTAAAAGCTTCCCTATTTGTCTGGCATCAACGGTAGCCCCGTCGATCGTATATATGTCTCTGCCGGTCAGCAGAAAGTTTCTCAGGTGCAGATCATCTTGTTTTATGCCGGCTTCATGTTGATGGGCGATTACGGTAACCAGCCGGGCCAGAAGTTCCCGACGCCGATTGTCGTCCTTCGCTTCTTCCCATGCATCCATAACGTTCTTGGCATCGAGAATCCTCCGGAACAGCAAGACCGGTGTACCATCAGGTTGAAGCACGCCCGTGAACAACAAAGGAGGCGTTTGGACGTCTGCATCTCGAAGGGCGTCTACTCCTTTCTTTTCACGACTGCAACGGCGTTTGGCGCCACGTCGATCGAGGAATAACTTCGCAACGACCTGCTCACCATTCCATTCACCGAAGCAGACGAGACGCTTTCCCGGCAGTACACGCAAGACCATGGTACAGACCAGCTCATCAGATCGGCTGTCACAGGTTATATTCAGACGGAAAGGGACTGCCACATCGCGTCCAGCGGAACGAAGGTATCGGAAGTCCACAATTGGCCCCATCTTCAAGTGATTCATACCTTTCTAATACTTTCTAGCAGCTCAAGTTGGCGCTTATGGGACGGTCGATCGCCCATCCAGCCTCAACGCTGTTAGGGCTGCAGAGCAGCCTACGAACAACGAAATGCCACCCAAAAGATATACTCCATAAGCCTCAGCAATATTGCTCCGGTAATGCCCCAATGTTGAGTCACTAATAAGAGAGTGACAGAAGACAGCCACAATCAAAGACGAGAGCGGTACCCATTTGCGCCATCCAGTTGGTCTCATGATAATTAGAAAATAGAGTAAGAAGCCGTGTGCAAGTATCAACAAGACGTAGTGGTGTTTCCATGATCGCTCCGAAAGAAACATCATCGCCAAAAATACCAAGGCAAACTCTCCCAGGTTCCCTAAGTGTTTTCGTTCATGGCGAGGTGTGCGGCAAAACGCAACCAGGCAAGCCAATACGGAAATTGAAGCTATCCTTACGATTAGAGACACCGTCTGCTGTTCAAATGAGAATAGATTGATTTTCAACTCACAGTATCCTCTGCCTGCATTTGCCGCCATAGCGACAGTATCAGACAGGAGGCGATAAAATAGCCCGGTGAAGGATTGATTCATATAGATTGTCTGTATGTAGCTGACAGGTTTCCCTGTCAAGAAAGGGTGAACCATCTGTTTGTACCAGGCTATTGTCAGCTCTTTGTTGAAATCAAACCCCAATATCAATCCTGGAACAAGCCAAACAAAGAGTAAAATACCCACAAATGACCCCGACAAACTCAACCAACGGCGCTTGTAAACAAAATAGGGCACGAAGAGCACAGGTGTTACCTTCAGGACAGCGGCAAGTCCTATCGCCAAACCTGCCAGGAAATCTTTTTCTTGATATGAACACAGCATTGCTACTGCAATGAGAACGCCGATTATCAGATTTATATTCCCATGGGACAGATCACTGATGAATACCCGTGTGCTAAGCAACAATAGCACGAGGAGCGCCCAGCCGGGCCAGGGTGCTCCATTACCTCGGGAAACCTTTGCTGTCGTCCAAAAGATGATAAGTATCAACAGATATTTGAGCGTTAGCCAAGCAAGAGATCCGGTCACAGGTCCCATTGCATGAAATGGCATAAGAATGAGCGCCATTATTGGTAGGTTAGGGTATTGTTCGTTTTCTGAATCGTATAGGATTTCCCCGCGGCTGAGCATTTCTGTGTAAAGAGTCCAGCGTAAGAAAGCAGTCCGGTTGGTCTTGGCTTTGTGGAGGACCTGGGCTGCGGAAATTATATAGATTCCCAACAGCACAGTAAGGAAGATGATTTTTGTTTTTGACCGCATGATCAAATCTATAGGTTGTTTCGTGCCCGTCCCTAAACAGAGCATTGTTGTCAGTCTTTTGTTGTGAAATAATCGGAGATGACGCCTGTAAACGTGTTGTACTTAAATGCGTAATGATTCAACCTCTGTGCAACAAAACCAGCGGATAGGTTCTTGTCCTCATCGAGAAGTCTCGGGGATGTCATCTCCCATTTCTCTCGATCCATGGACAGTATGTATTCCATCTTCTTGTAATAAAATGGGGCTACGGACAGATCGGAATAGGCGTTTACAAACCAAGGGAATACGCGACCCACCTTTTCGAGAAAAAGGTTCTGTTCCCGCCCGAAATCAAGGCAGGATTCGTCCGTGAAGTTCATGAGGTTCTCCATTTTTTTAAAGTCCACATATCCGCCTTCTATACTAATCTCAGCCGCCTTGGTTCCGGGGTAAGGGAAGAACTTCGTCCATCGGAAACGGCCAGGTCTTGCCTGGGCTGTTAGGCGGATAGTATCAATAACGTCTTCCATGGTCTCAAAGGGAAGTCCGATCATAATAAAGACCGACGTGTGCAATCCGTACCGCTCGGCAATCTGTATCTTGTCCATGATCAGTTGATTGCTCATGTGCCGGTTCAGAACCTCTTTACGGATACGTTCATTACCGCTTTCTATCCCGAATTTCACTATCTTGCAGTTAGCTTCGGCAAGATAATGTGCCCTGTCTTCATCAAAATAATGGAAATGAGCATTCACAACAAAAGGAACATTGCACAGTTTTTTATATGCTGTACAAAATTCCCTCACATAATCCTTGCTAAAGGTGAAGAGATCGTCGTCAAATATGAAGGTCTTGATGTTCTTGTAGTTGAGGAGGAGAAATTCGATCTCGCCGATGACCTGGCTGACATCAAGATGAC
>Ga0209345_10001991_pt1 | contig 23467 bp, 23 predicted proteins | sample Cruoilmetagenom7_FD_187294 | JGI IMG/M metagenome (GOLD analysis project Ga0209345, IMG submission 187294) | Oil polluted marine microbial communities from Coal Oil Point, Santa Barbara, California, USA - Sample 7 (SPAdes) (version 2) | ecosystem: Environmental > Aquatic > Marine > Oil seeps ...
TGAGCCGGATTTTGATACGCCGGTGAACATCTGCACGGCGGCCAAAGTGGCAATTGATGCGGGCAAAACCCGCTATACCGCGCCCGATGGCATTCCTGAGCTGAAAGCGGCGATAATCGCTAAGTTTAAGCGGGATAACGGGCTGGACTACGCGCCCAACCAAGTGATCGTTTCAACCGGCGGCAAGCAGGTGCTTTTTAACGCGCTGTTTGCCACGCTCAACGCGGGTGACGAGGTGATTATTCCGGCGCCATATTGGGTGAGCTACCCCGATATGGTGCTGATGTGTGACGGCAAGCCGGTGATCGTGGAATGCCCCGAAGCCACCGGTTTCAAAATGACGCCCGAAGCGCTGGAAGCCGCGATAACGCCGCGCACCAAATGGCTCATTTTTAACTCCCCGAGCAACCCCACCGGCGCCGGCTATACCCGCACCGAGCTTAAGGCGCTCACCGATGTGCTGATGCGCCACCCGCAGGTGTGGGTGATGTCTGATGATATGTACGAGCATATAGCCTTTCCAGGCTTTACATTTTGCACCCCGGCCGAAGTGGAGCCACAGCTTTATGAACGGACATTGACGACCAATGGGGTCTCAAAAGCCTATGCCATGACGGGCTGGCGGATTGGATATGCGGGCGGGCCCGCGGCGCTGGTGGGGGCGATGAAAAAGGTGCAAAGCCAGAGCACGTCTAATGCGTCTTCGGTAAGTCAGTGGGCGGCGGTGGAAGCCCTGAATGGCCCGCAAGATTATATCGCTGAAAGCAGCGCCGTGTTTTTGCGGCGACGAGACCTTGTGGCAGGGTTATTGAACGATATTGAGGGCATTTCTTGTGCTGTGCCTGAGGGGGCTTTTTATGTGTATCCTTCGGTTTCAGGCCTGATCGGGAGGCGCACGCCCGAAGGAAAATTGATAGAAACTGATGAGGATTTTGCACTTGCGCTGCTGGCCGCCGTTGGCGTTGCCGTGGTGCATGGGGCGGCCTTTGGGCTTTCCCCGCATTTTCGGGTGTCTTATGCTGCGGCTGACGCGCAGCTGGTGGAAGCCTGCGGGCGGATCAAGCGGTTTTGCGATAGTTTGACGGCTTAACGGGTGTTGAAATTGGGGCGCTAAACAGTGAAAACGGTGACAGGTTAAGCGAATACCACGTCTCTTGCCCTTTGATATTTCGGCTCAATATCTGCCCCTCACCCATTTTCCCCAAGTGAAAAGAGAGCGTGGCCCGCGTGAGCCCTGTGCGGGCCTGAAGGCGCCCATATGGCATGCCCTCTCGCCCAATCGAGCGGGGCAGAACCGCCCACCCAAAATACGACCCTATCTTGATAACGGATGGTGAAACCGGCATTTCGCTAAACCCTACCGAGGTAGTGCCAACAGCCATTGCCGCGCTTCAGGCGTTAGACAAAGATCGCAACCGCTTCGCCAAGATCGCCCAAAACGCCGCCGGAAAGCCCGACCGCTGGCAGCAAACGCCGCCGCTTTCATCACACGCGCTATCCAACCGCTGCACTAAAGGGGTTTAGCTCAGTTGGTAGAGCGACGGTCTCCAAAACCGTAGGTCAAGAGTTCGAGTCTCTTAGCCCCTGCCAGTGTTTTCAATAAAATCAACCGCTTAGCGAAAAGCTTGACGCAGAGATTCTAGCGAAATACGCTTACACAGTCCTTACACACTTTCACACACGTAAGGCGGTGGAGCTGAATCATGGCAAATCACCAGATATTGGGCGACAAAGTTCACGTCTATCAACGTGAAAACAGTAGGTTTTGGCAGTGTTCGACGTTTTTGAACGGAAAGAATCACAGAACCTCGACAAAAGAGGAAAGCCTGTCTCACGCGAAGGAGTTTGCTGAAGACTGGTATCTTGAATTGCGAGGCAAACATCGGCGCGGAGAGCTTCACAACGAGAAAACCTTTGCAGATGCGGCCAAAAGCTTCATGCACGAGTATGACGTTCTCACAGAGGGCGAGCGCAACGAGCGTTGGGTAAAAGATCACTACCGGCGTTGCCGATTGCACCTTATTCCCTTCTTCGGAAAAATGGGAATATCACAAGTAACGGCTGGCGCAGTGCAGGAATACAGAATTGAACGGTTGAAAAAGGTTGAAGGCAAAAAAATACCCTCAAGGAGCACGTTGCACCATGAAACTGTCACGCTACGGCTTGTGCTGAAAACGGCAATTCGCCACGGCTGGTTGGCCCACTTGCCCGATATCACTACACCCTATCGATCTTCTGGTAAGATCGTTCATCGGGCGTGGTTCTCACCGGAGGAATATAAACAACTCTATGAAGCCACACGCAGGAACGTGCGAAAGGCGGTAGGTAAAAAACACAAACGGCTGGCCGCGCAACTGCACGACAAAATCTTGTTTATGGCAAATACTGGTATTCGTCCTGATGAAGCCAACTGGCTTGAATACCGGGATATCGAGATCGTCAGAGATGACGCCACCGGCGAGACGATTCTCGAAATTGAAGTGCGCGGCAAGCGCGGGGTTGGATATTGTAAAAGCACCACGGGCGCTGTTCGACCTTTTGAGCGGATGATTAAACGCAATCAACCGGAACCGACCGACCGTCTGTTCCCTGTTGATCATAAAAAGCAGTTCAATCGAATTTTGGTGGAGGAAGGGCTAAAAGAAGACCGGCAGGGCAACCGCCGCACGCTCTATTCCCTGCGCCACAGCTATATCTCATTTCGCCTGCTGGAAGGCGCGGATATCTATCAGATAGCCAAAAACTGCCGTACCAGCGTTGAAATGATTGAAAAGCACTATGCGGTGCATTTGAAGAACAATTTGGATGCGGCGGCGATAAACGTGAGGAAGTTCAGAAAACCTTCAAAAGACTAGATGCAAGTTTTGGATAGCTTGTGCTAATCCGCGGAATTTTGCGCTTGAACAATAAATTGTGCTGCCTAACATGGTCGTATTTGGTGCCACTTACGTAGAATCTACTGGTAGGAGAGCCTTCATAAATGAAATTTAATCTCATCCTCACGGGAATTATTTTTGGATTGGTAGGTGGCTTTTTTGTTGGTCAAATAAGCAGTGAAACAATATTACGCTTGCTAGAAGAAAATAGCACAAAAATCATCGTTATCTGTGTGGTAATATTTTGTTTTCTAGCATTTTTGCTGTTGTTCTCTGAGCGAATAATCAAATCGCTTACATCTGCCCGCAACACGAATATTGTTACGTGGTTTGATGAAGTCTCGGAAGTTCTTTTTAGCACTGTTTCAATCTCAAAAACGTCGCAAGAAAAACTTAAAAATGCTTCACGAGATGCTCTTGCAATTTATATTGGTTGGCGCACGAGAAGTATTCTATTTGGCATGCTCATCGCGATTACGGTCGTCGTAGTCGGCAGTATCTCAACTCATGTAATAATCGAACAAAATAGCAAATTAGACGCCCAAAACAACTTGATTGCTGAACAAAATGGTGCTGTTCGAGTGCAGTTACTGTTAGCTGAATCCGCAAGATACGATGTATACCAAAATAGAGTTTCTGAGATTGTCGTTGATATCGCCGAAGATGCAAGTCGATTTCGTTCTGATGAGCGAGAGGTCATACGACCAAATCAAGAAGCCCAAATATCATATGTGTGGTTCGAGGATCGGAAGTGGGATTCAATTCGGTCAATTTTGGGGCTCGTAAACCCTTACCCAGTATTTGACACAGAGACGCTCACACAGGCCGGAATAAGCTTTAACAATTTAGATATTGAATATCTTAGTAGAGAGCGAGGTCAAATACTTAAAGCGCTTTTGACCGAGCGCATAAATATGGATCATGTCGATGGTTTAAATTTTGACTATGCTGACATGCGTGATTTTGTTTTGCGCAACCCTAGATACGTTGATGGAATAGAAGCAACAGGGTGTGGCGTCCGACGAAGCTCACTTGCCAGCAACTCTCTTCGAAATGTTGACTTCTCGGGCTCGATAATTTCTTCTGTCGATTTAAACATATTCCCCCGAGAAATGTCTCAGCTAAATGTCAGCTCAACCACTTTCTATAATTCCAGCATAGGACTGCCATTTTTTAGTCGATTACCACTCGATGGAGAACGACCCGGTCATGTAACAATCATGGACTCAACTGTCCTCTTTGGCTTTGATACCGAAAAAGTTGAGCTTGATAATATAGCTATTATTGTTGCAGACTTAGATGAAAATGGAACAAACTGCGCTGAATTTTCGTTTGCGTTTGACGAAAATCGGGAACAAATAGTTCCGGAAATATCCTTTTCTGGTTCTACTCTCTCTACACTCGGGTTTGAAGGGTTTGGGAGTGAATCGCGCCAAGAAGTCTTTCTTCAACTAGTTACATTGGCGGGAAATTCAGAAGAAACCATAGTAACATTCGAAAAAGTTGTAGACACTGTTATTCTGCTATTGGTTCCTCGGGAAAACGACAGGACAGACGATTTACGAACGGCACTAATTGAGGCAAACAAAGGGGTAGATGTTCGTTTGCTATCAACCGATATTTCAGCTCATGATTTTCCCGAAGGTTCTAGACTAACTTGGATTGATAAAGGAGCAAAAGGGTTTCATCTGGAATTTGAATAGTTATTTGTCCTTCATTTTTTGGACAATTCACACCTTGCTCCTTCCTAAAAACTATTTTTTTGAGTGTTTTCAGGAAGGGGATATTCTTTAAAGAAAAAGTTGAATATTAATCCTTTTATATTTTTCCCTTGGGTATTCTTAGTGTGCCAAATTGGCACTTCCAGACTGGCCATGATGGCATGTGTAGACCTGCCAATTTGGCATGTCAGGATCGGCCAGCGCGACCACCCTTGGGGACAGTCAGGTTCAACTCGTAAAGGTTCACTCTCCCCTGTCCAAGCTTCTTGATGGTCAGAAATTTCTCCTTCTCAAGTTCCTTGATGTAGCGCGCAACGCTGCGCAATCCTGACCCCATATCTTTGGCAAGTGTTTCCTGACCGGGAAAACAATAATCATTGCCCCAAGCATAACTCAAAAGCATGGCATAGGTCAGTTTTGCTCCCGGCGAAATGCGCGACGATTTCAGCATGTAATTTGGCACCTGCGTAAATCCGTTTGTTGAAAGAGCATCGGCTCCTTTGAGCTCGATGTTTTTCTCCTGAAGCATTTGGCCAAGCGGTTTCATATGGAAATATTATACACCATCAAACGGCGCTTTCGGTATCGCGGCTTTCCACAATATCCACTTCCCTGTGGATCACTTCCCCACTCGCTGGTCGTGCAGGTTCTGGGTCTTGCTTGGGTGGTTCCAACCGCCCACCAAGCGCCATGGCTTCGAGCGTCAAAAGCATGCGTTCGGAAATCTTGGTAACGTCTTTCCGGTTGCCGCGTGAATCCACGACTTCTTCCCAAAGCTGCTTGTTGGTGTCTTTCAAAACCGAGATCAAAGATTCCTGCGCGTCGACGGTGGCCGCGAGCGTCGCGATCTGAACCTGATCCGCAATCACCTGCTTGCTGCTAGTTGCAGGTGCATCCCGGTTCAAAGGATTGCTGGTTTCAACTTCATCCGCCGGCGTGTCGCTGTGTGCAGGTTGATGCAGGTTTTGGTTTTCCACATTATCTCGGACGGACGCACCTGCATGCGCCTGTTCGCGCTTCGGTGCTTGCACTGGTGTAGCTTCATGCACCTGCTTGATGGTCAATGCCTCTGCATCTGGCTGTAGTTTTTCTATCAGCTTGGTGACTGATTTTTCAGTAGCAAAATACCGTCGCAACATACCGAGTTTTTCACATTTCAAATCGCCTTCACGGCAATAGCGCTGGATCGTATCCTTTGATTTATCGATGCCAATTTCATGCAAGCGAATGAGCACCTCGTCTACGGAAACGGTGTAATCCGAACCGGCTTCGATAGGGGAGTGGTATGCGGGTGTATCGACCTGCACGCTGTTCTCAGCGGGTTTATGCGCCGCTGCATAGCCCTGCACAGGGCTTGGTTGAGCCATATCCTTTGCAGGTGCAAACGACGGTATCGGTCGCGCTCCGTTGTTTTGTTGGAAATCCATAGGGATATTTTACCACAGTAAAACGCACGCGTTCTGTGATGCCGTAGAATTTTGTTATAATACGCGGGTGAAAAACTACGCATTTATCGACAGTCAAAATCTGCACAAATCAATGGAGGCAATGGGTTACAAAATAGACTATCGCCGGTTTCGACTATGGCTAAAAAACCGACACGATGTTGAACGTGCATTTATGTATTTCGGATACATGGAAGGCAGTGAAGCGCTGTATGGATACCTTCGGCAATGCGGTTTTGAATTGATTTTCCGCGACGTTGAATATCATCTTGGCCGCACAAAAGGGAACGTTGATATCTGCCTGACAATCTCGGTTCTGGAAATGCTGGAAGAATTTGATCAAGGTTATCTGGTAACCAGTGACGGAGATTTTTATGACCTGACGGAAAAGTTGAAAAGGGAAGAGAGGTTTGGCGGCGTTATCAGCCCGCAGACAAGCAAGCGATGTTCGACGTTGCTGAGAAAATCCTGCAAAGGAAATATCTCATTCATCCCTGACGTAATCCACAAGTTTGGATACCCAAAAAACTAAAAAAACCACCCCGCAGTGTCGAAACGACTTTTAGGATGGTTTTCGTTGTGTGGCGAGGAGCGCACCGCAGTGTCGAAACAGCTTTTGGCGCGGCTTCCTCAGTGCCTGTATTTTAACATAGTTTCTTCTGTTTGCAAGGAAGCTGATACGAGACCATGACCAGCTGTTGTTAGCCGCAGGTGCCCATTCGGAGAATCGTGAAACTATTTCGGTTCGGCTATTTAGCAATTTTAAAAACCTCCAATTCGCCTTTGAGATTCTTCTTTTTTACATATTTCGAAAAATTCGTCTTGAATTAATCTTGCGGCAGTATGTCAAAGTTGTTGCAAAAAAGTTGAATGGGATTCACTGGTTGACATTATCGAGATAATCATCCATTATTAATTACATATTAAAGAGTACTAAAATCCATCGCAATAACCTAGCTTGCTAGAAAGGAGTTGAGGTATGACTGACGAAAAAGATGAGGGACTTTCGCCCAATTTCGAACGCCAACGGGGCGATTTCATGGATGAATGCGGTTCAGAGTTGTTATTCGATGGGCGCGAAAGTGTTTATGATGATGAATTTGAAGCAGAAATAGAAGTAATTATGGAGCACTATGCTTCCGATATGGATGACTGCGGGCGGATATATTTGATTGAAACCCATGAGTCGGGTGTCTCAATTAAGCTCCCGCTTTTCAACTGAGTGTCAGTCCTCTTGCTCCCATTTGGCGGCCTCGTATGCAGGGTAGTGCGTACGAGGCCCTTTGGCTGGCTGCGCAACCGCTCTTTTTACTATTTACAAATACATATTTATTACATATAATAGATGTAGTGATATATCAACCAACCAAGGAGATCGTTATGAAATCTATAAATTATTGTGTGCTGCCTTGTGCAAGCCTCGTCAGATCCAGCGTATCGCTCGCTCTGTTGAGTCACAACACTTGTTAACCTGCCATTGTTGACAGTGCAACAACTGAGCAATGCGCTCAGATATTATTTTATAGGAGAAAACAAATGGCAAATCAGGCATTCGCAGAAGTCAAAAATGAAGTTCTGCGCTCCCCCGAGTCTAACCACACCCCAGAGAAGGGTGGCGAGATGGTGGACCGGAGTTCTTTAAAAAGGCGCCCCGGCACCGAAAAGTACAAGATTCAAATTCAACTATCAAATAACGCCAAAGATAGACTTTTTGATCTTGTAGATAAGACCGATGCTGAAACAGCGGCACAAGTCGTCCGCGCGGCAATCCGCGTTTATGATATTCTGATTGAAGAATTGGACGGCAAGGGGAATGAGCTGTTCTTACGTGACGGTGCCACAAATGAAGTAACTCGTCTTAAGCTCTTTTAATTAGTTCTCTCTTGAGATCATAAGGCCCTCCCACAGTTGGGGGGGCTTTACTTTTTGCTGGTTGTGGAATAGAAGTTCGTACAGCTTAAAGGGTAGGGTATGAAGGATGATATATTGGTCAGGAATGAGCGAGTAAAATATTTATCAGCTTTTTTCAATTCGATCGGGCTTGCCATGATATTACTTGGCTTTTTGAAGCCTTTGGTCGAGGGTGATGACACGGTCTGGATATGGTTCGGAGCAGGAGTTTACAGTTGCGTATTTGCGTTCCATTTGCTCGGGCTAATTAGGAAAACCAATGATTAATTTCGATATGCTTCTTCCGGTAATTGTAATTGTGGTTGTAACCATAGGATGGATAGGAACCTATATAATAATTAAATACGATAGCAAGAATAAAAGCGACCGCGCATTATCGAATGCACCCGATCTATACAGGAACGGCGAGTTGAGAATTGACCGGTCAGGCTCTTCCGTTTTTGACGAAAGTGAATATGGGGTCGTTAAGGAACAAGTTATATTTGAAGAAAAAGGTCACGTTAAATTCCTTCAAACAGATATGGCAACCAACAATGTCTATGAGTTAGATTTATATCGAAAAAGACCTTCGGAAGCGTAAGGGCTATTGAGTTATTTAGGAAAAATTTAGTCCAATTCCAAATCATTGGACAATTCTAATAGTCCACCTTCAAACTCGCGCTTTGCCGGTGCTTTTGAGTCGTGTGGTTGTAGCCCTCCGTCGTTGTAATCGACGAATGCCCAACGGTGCGCTGGATATCCTCTCCCGCACACCCTGCCGCGAATGCTGACGTGATCATGGTCGCGCGCGCCATATGCGGAAACACCCGAATATCCAACCCGGCCAGCACAGCGATCTGTTTAAATACTTCGTAGACTTGCTGGCGCGACAGGGGAGACCCAGGTTTTCCATTTTTCACTGGCTGGAAAATGTAAGCGTCCGGATCAATGCCGTGTTTAGTCGCGTCCAAATATTCCCGAATGGCCTTGGCACATTCCAAATTGATAGCAACTGAATTTGTTTTCCCACCTTTGATGGTGAGATTGAGGATGGGGAACTCAGCATCATAGCCAAAATCCCTTACCTTCAAATTGGCCGGTTCTGAGCATCGCGCTCCGGCAAAAAAGAAGATATGCAGGAAAGCACGGTCTCGCAAGCCTTTGATGGTATTGATGTCTGGCGCATCCAACATTGTGCGCACTTGCCGCTTCGATAGGGTGGGGGACTTGCCTGCGCCAATTCCAGCGTTGCCGGTCTTGGGTCGTTTAACCCCTGCAACTGGATTGGTTGCGGTCAACTGCTGGTCTGTCAAATGCTTGTAAAGCGACGACAATGCAGAGAGGCGGTTGGAGGTGGTGGCTCGTGATAATCCAGCTTGTTCCATCGATGTCCGCCAAGCCAACACATGGGCCTGTTTGACAGCATAGATGTCGTCTGGTGTGGATATTCCGAAGGCAGCGATAAACGACGCCACGGAACGCTGATACGCATCGCGCGTGTTTTGCGATGAGAAATTCGCCAACCAGACGTTTTCTGATCGAACGTTCGATAAAATGTCAAAAGCGGCGTGATTGGCTAAGTCGGCTTTGTTGATCTCGACTAGCGCTTTTGGATTGCTGCTTTTTGAGTTTTTCATACCCGCATAGTATAGCATTTTAATGCTTACATAAAAAAGGTTATGTAAGGAATTATCGGGGAAAAAACCGGCGCTGGTCGCGCCGGATTTCTTAGTATTCGCTGGCCAGAAGGATTGTCAGAACGCGGTGGGTTTTGCTCGTGTCCGCCGGGTCTTCCGACCCGTAGAGCACTTCCGAGTCATAGTAATCAAATTTCCAATAGCACTTGTGTTGGCAAAATTCAAAATTGCCAAAGTCGTGTTCCTTGTGAGGATCGTTGTCCTCAGAAAATGTATCGTATTCCTGAACGATCTTGAAAATGTCGACAAATTCGAGATTGTTTTCTTCCAGCAAGGCGCTGATCCCGCTGGTGACAATAACATTGCCCGGAATGCCGCTCTCCCCTTTTCGGAAGCGGTCGTTCAAATCGCGTATTTGATCTTTTGATGTTGGTGACATGTTTGTCCTCTCTTTCGAGATGCGCCCGATGAATTCAGGGGCATCGCTTAAAAGGCGACGTTGATTTGATATTGTGGTTCTAGGCTAAACCGGTAATTTCACAGTATCACAATATCCCATTTTTTCTAAGTTGGACTGGCACTCAATCATGCACTTTACCAGTCTGAATTACCGTGTTTCTTAATTCGGCCAGAAATCCGCAATCTTCGTAAATGGCTCCAACTCATACCAAGTGAAAATATCAGCGACAAAACAAATAGGATTGCCCAGTCTGCTGATACCGGGTTCTTGAGATCAATGAATTTCAAATCAGAAAGTGCCCAAAGTGCGGTTCCACAAAATGCTGATAGAGCCAATACGCCAAATATACCAATGGCACCGAATGCACCGCGAACGTAGACAACAAAACCAAATGTAATTACCAGCCCAAATAGTAAGACTATTGAGGCTGGCAAATCTGGGTTTCGATTAACCCAGACGATGTAGCACCACCCGGTTGGGTTATAGGTAGCTGTCAGAAGCAACAACCCAATAGCCCAGCGGTGCAGGAAATAGGTCAATTTTCTGAACCGTTACAGGCAACAGGTTGAAGCACGGATTGCGCTCCAAGAAACTGACCGTTTTGCGCGAAGAACTCTTGCGCAAAGGGTTGGTTGCCAACACGTCCAAAGATGCTGCTATCAGCCAAGTCCCCGAGGGGATAATTGGATTGATACCCACCAAGCCAATTCACCAGAGTATAGGCTCCCACTTCCTCTACGGCTTGCGAGCGCAATACCACCAGATCGACGAAAGCCTGCGAGCTTCGCGACGCACTGCCTAAACCATCGGATATTACAGAGACAAGGTTTAGGGCATCAGGTTGCTCAAGCGCGTGCTGGTAAAGCGGTGCCAGCGCTCCCACAATATTGGTGCCACCCCGCGCTTGAAATATGGTTTCAACATCAATTTTCTCAAATTCAGCGCATTGGAATGTTGGCGCGGAATCAGTTGAAAGAATGCCTCCACCCGGTGCGTTTGGGTGGATGTAGCGCGATACATCGTCAAATAAGGTAACCCTGCACATCGCTTTATCCGGAAGCTGTCCCATGAAGTCTAGGAAAGACTGCCGCACATCCGGTAGTGCATCAAACATGCTGCCAGAAATATCGACTGCCAGATTTACATTTATTGGCAAGTTGCTGGCCTCAAGCGAAGTTAGTGAAACACAATACTCCCCGAATTTGAGATCGGTGATGTAAAGGTCGTCGGCGTTGAGGTTGACGGTTTCCTCCCCTCTTCGCCCCGTCACAATAAACCTCGGATTATCCTCTCCATCTACCAGATTGATCAACTCAACCTGTAATCCCTCAACTGGTGTCCCGATAATAATGCCGTTTACCGGATCTGCCAGCATTCGAAATTGAATTTCGCGGCCTCTGTCGTCAAACAGCTCAGCATTGCGAATTGCAATGGGCGTATCGGGAATCCGCAACCGAACCACAAAACTTTTGTCCGTGCGTTGCTCATTTAGATTGACCGTGAAGCTCTCTCCGCTAACGATCCGGTTAAAAATCTGAGCGCTTCCGACCGAAGGTATGGCTAGGGCCAGCAATAACAGGATATGTTTCATCGTGCCAACTCCACTGAAGTGAGCTTTTCCTGCTTAAGAATGACGCGAATACCATTGGCATCAAAGTAGTCGGCCACTTCTGATGCAACGTCGTCATATGTCCACAAAAAGCTTAGCTGTGCTTTGGTTTCGAATTGCAGGTCTTTCAGTGCTTCAAAAAATGGCTCGGGTGGATGCAGGTGGTCAGGATCAACAGCACACCCTTCCGGCGAATTATTTGTGTGCACCAGCGACGACAGAAAGATAAGCTGCGTCAAAGGTGGTTCGGAATAACGCAACTCGCGCTGGATCGTATCTGCGACTCTCTCAAAATCAGCACATCCGTTTATCTCAGCATTTAGGTAATCCGCCAAAATGTAATTGCGGCGGTCTGTGATTTCCGATGCCGGGCCTTGCCAGATGACTTGCGGGCGAGCAACAGAAATGATCGTGATCAAATCTGATCGGGAATATTCCCTGTCAATTTTGCCGATCATCGCGCGCCGCGCAATCATGTAGCTTGGGCGTGATCGGGCACCTTGGCCGGTATCGTCTTGTACGGTCCCGCTGTCATCTAAGACCAAAATGATGTGTTGGTTGAACTCTTCGCTTTGCGCCGGGGCTGCTGCTAGGCATACAGCCAATGCGCCAATTACGAATGGATTTTTCATTCTTTTCCACCTTTCATGATAGCTTCTGTTGGTTCGGACGGGGGCCAAGCGTCTTGAGCTTGATGAAGGATGGCCAAGTCATCTTTGTCTGTTTCTGTGCGTACATTTAGGTAAATCCCGCATGCGGTGATGTAAGAGAGCACCAAATGCCCAAGCGCAAAAACGATGGACACCGCGATGTGAATCGCTTGTTCTGCAAACCCCACAGGTGCGGTGCGGAATGGGTTGCTATACTCGGCTGTAAACAACAAATATGTGACGCCTGCCTCGGACAAAACAACCAATGGCACGGCAATCATGAATACAGACCTGATCGCATTTAGAGCATGGCTGCCTTCCTCTGAATCTGAAAGCACCTCATTCTTCTCCAGCTGCGAATACCAAGCACCAACGAGTAAAAAGAAAAACACCAGCGCAAGAAAGGAGGCAACAAGATCACCGCTTGTAACGCCTCGGAACAATTCTTGGTCTGAATCGATCCAGTAGATTTCAAACAAATCCGCCAAGCGGCCTTGCATGAAGAAAAACAGGACAACATCCAGTGGATACACCACCCAGACCGCCCAGCGAATGAAGTTAACGTTTATCATATCGAGTAGTTCCCTTCTTAGGTTTTGGTTCAGTGCAAATATGTATTTGCAAATCCACCGTATTCTCCGGGTTCGTCTTCTGACAAAGATCAGCGGCGGATAATGTCCGGATCAAGAAATCGAAAAGCCTCCCAGAGCGAATCTGGAAGGCCAGTTTTTTTCGATTCTAGCTACGAATGAGTTAATGATACTCCACGCCGCGAATGGGTGGATCGGGGCGGAAACTTAGTTCTCGCATAAGATGATAATCGCGCATTTTTTTTAACAATTTTCGCGTTCGTTTGTCCCAGATCCCGGGATACCTTCCATCCTCTTCAACCGCTAAAAGTTGAGTATAGAACACCGATCCTGCCCCTACGACAATAGCCGGATCGCTAGTGAACCGATACATCTGGGAAAACGACGTTCCCGCGATTCGTGCGCCCATGCGAATTGGGATACGAAGTTCGAGAAAGCGGTCCTTGACGGCTTTTCGAACATTTTCAAATTTGTCTTCATATGGTGTGTCAGCCATTGTTTTTCTCCTTTTGAAAAATGGCAACACCGTCTCGATTATCAGACCATAAAAATATGGTCTGTCGACCTTTCCACATGTCCATACTCGTGTATGCTAGTGGAGTCGGTACGCATCGACGGTGTGGTCTGTTGTAAAAGCGATATTGCACCGCGTACCCAAACCCCGAGCATTTCTTGATCAAATGCTTGGGGTTATTTTTTCATTGGCGTCCCCTTTCGCTAAAACTCACAGTTTTTTCGTTTACAAAGCTATTTTAAGGTACAGGTCCCAGTTTTCCAGAAACTTGAAATTACATTGCAGGTCTTGGTTCGATTTTGTGCTACAAATGTCAGATCAATGTCAGATCGACAGTTATAATTGTAATGGGAAGAGTTATTGGGCGAAGAAAATTGGAAAATACTTGGGAGTAAAATTTGCGACCTGCGACTTGCCAAGGGCTGGGGTCAAAGCGATCTAGCAAGAAATGTTGGATCGTCCATAACCACAATTAGTCGCTGGGAAACCGGGAGCAATGTTCCTCGGCGAGCACACTACGTCATCGCATTAAAACGCGAACTAGGACTTACAGATGAGGATTTTCAACAAGCATATGGTGTGCCGCCTTCCTCTAATCTCCAGAAAAAGGAAAGGTATCGCGCTTTCAGCTTCGCGACCGCCGCGGAACGGCTTGGATCATTTGAACTATTGGACAAAGCGCGCAGGGAAATTGATGACGATTTCCCTGTGCCCGAAGAGCCGGATGAACACGGTACTGATGAGCAATGGTTTGAATTACTAAAACTGTCACCCGACACTGGCGGAGTAGTAATGCAATCCGACAACTTCGTTGTTGGATACTGGGAGTGTTTAGCAGTCAACGACGATACATATGATGCAATTCTTCGAGGTGAAAATGTTAACCAGTCCATCGCACCTAAGGATATCGTCGTATTGATGACTTCTGGTGTGTTCAACATGTATTTTGATGATTTGTTCCTTAGGAAAACACACAACAACTTTATAACGCGTAAGCTAATGACAATCGACTTCCTCACTTTTTTACGTGAAACGGCTCAAGAAGGCATTTTTTTCAACAGAATTGCAGCAAATATTACCGGAGTTGAAGTGAAGTATCTGTGTCAAAACTGGGGTTTTCGAAAGGTGACTGAGCATCAGGAGCATATGTACATTGATAGTATGGGAAAGGTAGTCCCAGCAGAGATTTACGAGCTAATGATCGGCCCAGACGCTAGGCGACTGTTGTCCCTTGATCCAGAGCTTTTTAAGATTTATAAGCTCCATGGATTTATCGAGTCATAGAATTCAAAATTTTGGTTTTCCATATATAGATTATCCCCTCTTTTATGATCACCAAGTGAAACCCGCCTATTCAAAAAAGTCATTTGGATCGTCAGGAAAACTATCAGTCAAAACACTTTGTGCGTTTCGATTCAGTAAGCTACGCCGGCGAACATATTGCTGTTGCACATCCTCAGCACTATGAATGAAGCCACTCTGTTGCGCGGCTGAACTAAAGAACCCGGGAAGTCTTTGAGATCGTGTCACCGGATTCCCAACGTACGGAACAGCAATTTGTTTTGGTGGCTTTTGCCGCAATTTCAGGATGACTTCTCTGTTGGGCAAGGTACGTAGCTGTCGGGCATGAATATGCATCTGATCCTCGAAACTCCGCAAAGAACCGGCTCGTTCTTCAAGCACGGGCCAAGCACTCTCTGCCCAACCATCGGTTAATCCATCGCTTTGATTTGAACCGAAGGTCTTACCCCTTGTATTCGCTTTCCCGGTGGATTTGCCTGATCCACCACCGTCCATAAATTCTCCGGTTGTGGCATGCCCAAACGCGTCAGTTGGCAAGCTAAGGGCATTGCTGCGAGTTTCCGATTTCATGCGCGTGTCCATGTTGGCGGTGCCCATATTTCTCCCCCGCGTTTTCGTTTTGCGATGTTGTCGGTTTTTCCGAATTTTGTATTCGACAACAACAGGTCGACGCATTTCTTCTATTTCAGCATCTTCATCGTATTCAGATTGATATAATTCCCGTGCCAGAATTCCTGTTTCCTCTGATTCAAGATCGCCAAAGACGATTTTATTTCGAATACTCATGACCGCGCTGTAGATATTCGACCCAGCCTGAGAGAGTTGTCCTAAACGCTGATGTGCCAAGATATAATGAAGCCCCTTTTGCCGGGTCTCATCAAGCGCTTGCTCAATATCGTCGGTCAAAAACCGATAAGCCTCATCCAGATAGCAATAGAACGGCTTCTTTGCCGCTTCATCGTTGTCACGGGATCGAGCAACCTGCAAGAGCTCGTTTGTGATGAGTGTCCCAATTAGTTTCGAATTGTCATGGGATATTTTCAGAGGCTGCAAATTTACAATGATCATATCCCCTTGATTCATTGACTTGGACAAATCCAAAACGCCTTCGGTTGAGCCAAACATACAGGTCATGCGCTCCGACATTAGGAAATCTGCTAAGCGGTTGTTGGTGCTACTGAACGTGTCATTCAAACGATCTGCCTTCATCTGGTTGAATTCCGCCCAAACACGCTTGGCGTAAGGGTTTTGAAGAAATCCCGTGAGATACTCCCTTACATTTTGGTCAATCTCACTCAACGGCGGCATGACCAATTCGATCCCTTCAACCAAAGTCAACTTGTTTTCGATCAAGGCTGTGAACACTACACGCAGAACACGTTTCAACAGCGGCGTTGACGATGCATCTTCACTCCACACACGAGAGCACGCCAGAACCATTGCATCCGCGCGCTTTGCGATATCCTCATCATCCCTGACCATAAGCGGATTGAAGCTCGGCACCCAGTCGTCACTGTTCACATCAAAAAAATGAAGCGGTCGGCGGCGTTGAAGCCCGCGAGCTGTGCACCATTTAGCAAGTCGCTCAAACAAGCCACCTGTCGGATCAAGCACACATATACCATCCCCGGCTAGAATATCTTGCTTGATCATGTGCTCCATCATTCGGGTTTTCCCACTGTTCGATGGGCCAATAATATGTAGGTGAGTACGTCGGTCTTCTGGTGTCAGAAATACTTGCTCGTCATTCAAGGTGCCGATGCAAATAGAAGGATTTCGTCGAGACATATTTACGTATCCAACAATTGTTCATAGGTTGCCGCAACCAAGTCACGGATGTTTTCCAATGCATCGCGATCATCATCGGTTAAATTTTCCTCGCTCCCGCGCAGTTCAATAAGTAACCTTCTTTGAACAGATAACTCCCTGTGCGCTTTCAGATAATTCTCCATGTAGAACTCGACTTTATCGGCACCGGTCATTACCTGAAATTCTTCTTGCTTAGGTAACGTGGTTACGGCTGGTGGGTTCGTATCAGTTCCCAAGAAAACTGGATGGCTTTGTGAAGACTGGGCTGCAACCAATTCAGTCTGTTGAAGCCCGGATCGCCTAGAAACGCGACCAAGTCTGTGGAGCTGTCTTTGTCGTGCCCTGAATGATCGCTCTTCTGCCTGACGGATTCGAGATTTCGCCCGCAATTGTCTGCTCAAAGCCCGTTCATTCTTTACGTTGTCGAGCATTGCTGCATCCTTCCCTTAGTTAATGTGGCATAAGTTGGGAACGATCATATTGTGAGAAATCAAGATTGCGCGAAGCATCCGCGAAGCAGCGCCCAATTCATGTAGGCATTCGATTAGACGAGGCGTTTGGTATCAAAGAAACATACTCCCCTTTTCCGGTCTGCCATATTTTGGCGAGAACGCCGTGGATTACAAGTTCATCCATCGTCGTATGTAGGAACGATCCTGCCGGGCAGGTTTTTGCGACATAGGTTTGATAGACTTTGATCATTTTCATCACGCGGTCGTCACTGCCGTTGACAACAAACAACACACGGAAATTCTTGAAGCCAAACTGTTTGGTATGGATTTTGCGATTGTAGGCGTCAGCATAAGCGAGATACTTCCCCAAAATCATACTCTGGCGTGGGTCAGTTTTTATGTAATCCTCGGTGCTATTATCCCACTCAAGGAAAAACAGCGCGCGCTTTTCGCTTCCCTGCCGCTGGTCGCCAATGGCGAATGTATAATCCGGCACAGTGGATTTCCTGACCTTTTCGCCGGAAGGTAGGTGCACCTCGGTCGCCATGCGAAAAGGAAATTTCAGTTTGTGGGTTTTTGTCGGTGAGGTCAGAACCACTTCGTCTTTTTCGATCAACCTACAGCCATCGAGTCCTGTCAGGCTTTCGGTAAATGTCAGCATCGTGTCTGTGACGCCAAGACGGTGCTCAAGATATATGCTGCTTTTGATTTTGTTGGCGCTTGCCCAGCCTTTTCCAATCGGAAACCGAACACCATCATTGATTGCAAGCCACTTCGCCCCTTGTTGACCTAGCGCGTGGATAGTCGGACGCTTGTCTCGATATGCGAAGATTTCACGCTGGATGGCGGGTCGGTCAAGAAAACCTGCGGCCCACAGAATTCGAAGGCGTGAATTCAGGCTCCGACGATCTTTTGAACCGGTGAGCTTCTGTAGCTGATCGGTGGTTGTGAAGCGGTATCTATGGGTCGCACGAATTATGGCTATGTCGCGGGGAGTAAGATCGGTTTTGTTTGGGGGTTTGGGTTTGGTTAGAATTCTGTACATCGTCTAATAATATATTAAGTCCATTCTTATGGAAACTTCTGGCACAAATCCTGTCGTGCAAAGTCAAATAATTTTGCCGCCCGGTTGCCCGGGCGACTAGGGCTTTTTTCCGTGGAATTACTTGCTGTTGTATCCCGCTTTCCAACCCTCATTGTGGCAATGTTCGGTTGAGCTTGGCTCGCCGAAATTACTTTCAATCGCTTGCCCAAGGTCTCGAAGACCAGCCTCGAGAGGGCTAGCATTTTTTCCTTTTTCATACCCTTCGGCATAAGCTTCATTATTGTTGTCTTCTTTTGAACTAAGCCAACCCATAGTTTTCTCCTTTGCTGGGTGTTCCGTAGCTTGTTGCTACATCTCAACCATAAAGGAGCGATTTTAATAATCACGCAACGCCTACGAAGCAAAGTCGAAACAATAGTGCTCGGAATCATTTCTCAATACCACCTCGCCATTTTTCTCTCCACATCCTCACGCCGCCGCGCATACCGCCAACGGCTGCTTCGTTTAGCTCGTTCAAAACTCCCACATTCAAATCCATCAAGCTGATCCGGCGCAAATCCGTGCACCAGCGTTGGCTCGTACTGTGTCGTGCGCACCCAGAACTGCCCAATTTGAGAATTGGACAGGGCTTCGCTTCGAAGCGGCCTGAAGCTTCGGCTTAGTCGATCTGCATCCTCAAAACTGATACTAAAGGCTGTGAGCACCTCGGCATTCTTCAAAATCTGGTTAAGCACCTTTTCCGGCACCTGATCAAACGTTTGGTGCGCGACAGCCAATCGCAAGCCATACTTTCGCGCTTCGCTGACGATTTCTGCAAAGGCGTCGGTCGTGAAGTTTTGGAACTCGTCGATGAACAGATGGTGCGGAACGCGTTCTTCTTCGGGGATTGCTCCCCGCCGCATGATCTGCCCAACAATCATCGACACGATGAGTGAGCCAAGGAAGTTGGCGTTATCATCACCAATCTGTCCTTTGGACAGATTAACCAACAGAATTTTCTTATTGTCCAAAACGTCCTGAATGCTGAAGCCAGATTTTGTCTGACCAACGATATTGCGCAGCACAGTTGAAAGCTCGAACTTCCCCGTCTTGTTGATGGTTGAGCTAATCCGCTCAAGCCGCTGTCGTTCGGGCAAGCGATTGATGTATTCCTCCCAAAACCGTTTTAAGGCCGGGTCGCGTAAATCCCGCAGGATCAGTTCTCGGTAATCCGTGTCCTCCAGCATCCGTTGGATGCTAAGCAGTGATACCATACCTTGCTTGCGCTCCAGCAACGCCCGCAGGGTGTGCTTCAGCAAATATTCTAACCACTCCCCCCAGCTATTCCGAAACAGCCCTTTGAACAGAGCGAGGATTTCGGAAGCAATAAGCTCGCGCGTGTCGGGATCATAACTGTCAGTAAAGGGGTTTAACCCAATAGGATGCATGCGATCCGCCGCATCAAAGTAAATTACTTCGTTCATGCGATGTCGCGGAATGCAGCTGGCCAGCCACTTAGCATTGTCGCCGTGCGGATCGATCAAGCACACTCCCCTACCGGCTACGATATCTTGCAGGATTAAACTGCGTTGCAGGGTAGACTTCCCCGTACCGGTTCTCCCGATTGTATAAATATGACGCGCGCGTTGTTGCTCGGTCAAATCGTAGAGATGTCCGTTGGCGACGCAATGCCCAAGCGCAATTGAAAATTCATTATCCATAGTTCCCGCATCAACCCACGGTAACCGTTCGCTACTGGCTGTGCTCGGTGGCTGAGAACGAACGGCGTGCACATGGGCTGGTGCAGAAATTCATCGACATAACCACGCAACAGATTTGAGGCGTTTCAATACGTCCAAGTTTTCTCTCCCATTATAATACAAAACGGATAAATTTAACAAAAAGGAACATCCGATATGACACAAAAGCAGTGGATAGAATTTGCCACCCTTCGTGAAGAACTGGATTTTCCAACCGTTCTTCAACATTACGGCCTCGCGCATAGCGAGGGCAAAACCCAACTCAAAATCAACTGCCCTTTCCACGAGGATCACTCCCCTTCCTGTTCAATCAACATGACACGCGGGATATTCAAATGCTTTGGCTGTTCAGCCAAAGGCAATATCTTGGAGTTTGTCATTCTCATGGAAGGAGGCAATCCCGAGGATAAGGAAGACATTTACAAAGGTGCGCTTAGCGCCATTGAAATCTTGGGGCGTACGCCCAAGGATTTTGCTAAACCGTCTTCCAAACCCAAAGGCAAAAAATCGGCGCGTAAGGCGTCCGATAAGGCATCGACAAAGTCCAGCGAGCAATCAGCCAGCAAAACGGCTGATAAGCCCGCACAGCGCACCTCAAGCGATGCTGAAAGCCCAACTAAGAAAAACGCGGTTCTTGATTTGCAGCTTGATCTTGAATTCGGGCACCCGTTTCTAATTGAACGCGGGATCGAACCAATACTGGCTGAATGCTACGGTCTCGGGTTTTGCGCCGGGGGTATTATGAAAGGTAGGATCGCAATCCCCATTCATAACATGAGTGGCGAACTCGTTGCCTATGTCGGGCGATATGCAAATGAGCACATCCCGGACAAAATTGACCGGTATCGCTTTCCAAAGCGTTTCCTCAAATCGCTTGAGCTTTATAACATCCACCGCGCAATGACGCTGGACAAGCGATACCTTGTTTTGGTCGAGGGCTACTGGAGCGCCATCCGTTTGCTCGAGGCTGGTATTCCGGTCGTTGCGCTTATGGGAACCTCAGTTTCCGAAGCACAAGCACAACTCGTCCGGGAAGCTGGGTTCAAATTCGTTACCCAGCTTCTGGATGGCGATGAGGCTGGCCGTGCCGCAGCAAAAGAGAATGCGCACATTCTCGCCAAGCACGTTTACGTGCGAACAATCGAGCTGCCCGATGGCGAGAAGCCGGATACTGTTTCAGAGGACTTCCTGAAACAGTTCCGCTAATCGAACTCGTTAGCACTCGTACACTTTCACTCCACCCCTCAGGGTGGAGTTTTTCTGTGTGAGCCGAATAGGCGAACTCAACTTTTCCCGCCTAATTGTTGCCCGCCGATTTGGCTCACAAAATTCGAGGAGGTACGACGAAGATATTTTGTGATTGCCAGAACGCGCGAGGCGACGCAAATCGACGCCACCGGTGCGCCTTTCCTAGCGCAATCTTAATGAGTACCCCTGTGGTCGAATTTTAGATAGTGTGGTGGCGGTTTGCGTCGCCTCGCAAGAGGCGGCAACAATTAGGCGGAAATCGTTTGTATTCAATGCTTTGCTTGAATAGCAGGGTACTCCTCTTAGATGGTGTACCTCAGGTGCACCCTAAAACCGCTGTTTTTGGGTGCCATTTGTCTCTGATATTACTCGTTAAAGGACAAATTAATCGTTGGTGAAGGCGATAGCGTTCGCTAACCGGGGAAAAGAACCAATTACCATCCCAAACAGGGGTGGAATCAGTGGATTTACTTACACATATTGTTTCACATAGTTGAATTTTTATGAATAAAACATTTATATAACAGTATGATACGCAGTAGCTAAACGGTCTCCAAAACCGTAGGTCAAGAGTTCGAGTCTTTTAGCCCCTGCCAGTGCTTACCAGATATCGAGCTATAGACATAGTTTGAGATAATATGCTGACGATTGTGTGGCCTGCAATAGCTTCGATTTTGCTTCCATTGATCTATGAAGCAAATTCAGTTAATCAAATTGTTATCGCAAGATGTGCAGGGCTAGATTGCATCTCAATTATGCTTAGTACTATTGTGCACAATAATAATTTTGCGATCTAAAAGCGAATTGAGATGAACATGGAGATTCCAAGCGAATTCTGGCAAATTATTGCGACAATAGTCGGTGGACTGATTTCTGCCTTTGTTGGGTTTTACGCTCAGAGAGTTTCCGAAAGGCGCTCAAAGAATGAACTTTTGATGCAGCGCCTAGAGGAAATTTATAGTAACTGTCAGGAGTTGTGTGAACTTCATAACGCTAGGATGAATTGGTTGTTGGCGAAGAATACTATTTCAAAAGAAGACTTTACAAATGGCCCGGAGCATCCGGGCCGTGTAATGAGCGCTGTAAAAATGAAAGTTCGCAGCTATGCCCCAAACTTACTAAAACCGTTAACTAAAATGGACCAAGGACATCAGGCCTTTAAGGCCGCATTCGTACGGTTGGAAGATCGAGTACTTGCTGGAGAAATACTGACCAAAGGAGTGGACTACACGGCGGATGTTTTGAAGGATCATCTGGACTTACTGTATGCAGGTGCAGATGAAGTGAAACTTGGGGCGGTAGCCAAATTGCAGCGATTTTTTGGGTAATATTATAGAAAATATTACTTTCAATGGCTTGCAACCGGAATTTGATCGCCAGGATTCCACACGCTAAGCACCCTTGCCCAATAGCAAGGGTGCCTTTGTAAAGCTCTGATCACAGGTTTTTAATTGCCAGCTTACACCGGCGTTATTGCGCCGTTTCCGCCAGCCGCACCAGGCGGATGAACTCGCTGCGATAGCCGAACGTGTCCTCGCCTTTTCCTTGCTGCGCGAGGCGCAATACATCGTCATAGCCCCAGCCGCCTAGGCGGGTATCGCCGCGTAGAAGCTGGCCAAAGCTGGCTACGGCGGTGGAGAAAACCACGTCCTGCGTGACCTGATCTACCGGTGCGTTCTGCACCGGAGTGGTGATCAGGTTTGAGGTGCTTTCGCCCGGTAGTTTGTAGCGGAGTTTCAAAAAGGCCAGCTCACCGTTGCTTTCCGGCAAGGGCTGGGCCTCGCCATAGCGGAGGGGGTCATTGCTGACGGCGGCCGAGCCAACGGGGGTTATTTCGTAGAGCGCCGTTACTTGCGTGCCAGCGCCAATATCTCCCGCGTCCACGGCATCATTGTTGAAATCCTCACGGTTCAGCGCGCGGGTTTCATAGCCAATCAGGCGGTATTCAGCGACCTCGGCGGGGTTAAACTCCACCTGAATTTTTACGTCCTGCGCGATGGTAAACAGTGCGCCGCCGATTTGGTCGACCAGCACTTTTTGCGCTTCGGCGAGGGTATCAATATAAGCCGCCGTGCCGTTACCGTTTTGAGCGAGGGTTTGCATCAGGGCGTCGTTATAGTTTCCTTGGCCAAAGCCGAGAATTGACAGGTAAACGCCGCTTTCACGTTTGTCCTCAATGTAGGTTTCCATCGCCTCGGTGCTGGACATCCCGACATTAAAATCACCATCGGTGGCGAGGATAACCCGCGAAGTTTCACCTGCCTCCATCATGCTTTCGGCCAGCCCGTAAGCCTGCTCCAGCCCCGCTTGGCCAGCGGTTGAGCCACCAGCCGAGAGCTGGGTGAGGGCGGTAAGGATTTTGTACCCCTCGGAGGCCGAAGTTGGCTCCAAGGCCATGCCCGCCGAACCCGCATAGGTTACGATCGCCACAGTGTCTTGCTCATTCAGTGAGCTAAGCAACAGGCGGAAGGACTGGATAA
>Ga0209345_10001992_pt1 | contig 23458 bp, 19 predicted proteins | sample Cruoilmetagenom7_FD_187294 | JGI IMG/M metagenome (GOLD analysis project Ga0209345, IMG submission 187294) | Oil polluted marine microbial communities from Coal Oil Point, Santa Barbara, California, USA - Sample 7 (SPAdes) (version 2) | ecosystem: Environmental > Aquatic > Marine > Oil seeps ...
TCTTGAGCAACGTATGGATGAAGAAATTTTGCGTTCGCTGAGAACGGGGGACAGTTTGTCTTGTTTGTTCATCGATATCGATTTTTTTAAGAAGGTTAACGATAATTATGGTCACCAAGTCGGTGATATAGCCTTGCGACATGTGGCAGAGCAATTGCGAAGTCAATTAAGGAGCAATGATATTTTAGCGCGATACGGGGGAGAAGAGTTTATTGTTGTGCTGCCGACGGCGTCTGAAAAAAAAGGTATAGAAGTGGCTGATAGGATGCGCGAAGCCATTGCAAAGAGACCTTTAAGCCTTGCCAGCGGTAAGGAGTTAAAATTAACGGTTTCGATGGGTGTTTCAACATTTGTAGTAAATGAACCAGGTGTATCAAAAGCCCTAGGTCGATCGGTGTTGATTGAAGTGGCTGATAAGGCACTGTATGCAGCAAAGAAATCGGGTCGAAACTGTGTGGTCAGCGGCGGTGAGCTGGTGGCTATTTCAGCCGCTAAAAGTCAGTCAACGTAAAGCGTTTGTGGTTGATCTAACCGCTGTCTTTTCTAGAGCTGACTTATCTTGCCTCTGTTTTATGTCGATAGAATGGATATTCCTCAACCAGATTGTTTTCCAAGGTTAAACAAAGTTATCAAGGAAGGCGGTTTTCGGGTATAATTTCAGCTTTATTTTTCATAAATTTGTTGGCAATAAAAAGACCGTGTTAAGACGGGGTATTTATTGTTTTTCTTAATGTTTTTATTGAATTATTTGGCGTCTGAGGAGATACCGCTACATGTCTAAGCTCGTAAAAGAAACCATTCCCGTCAATATTGAAGACGAAATGCGTCAGTCATACTTAGACTACGCGATGAGTGTTATTGTTGGTCGAGCCTTGCCGGATGTGCGTGATGGCTTAAAGCCTGTGCATCGTAGAGTGTTATTTGCAATGAGCGTGTTGGGTAATGACTGGAATAAGCCGTATAAGAAGTCCGCACGTATTGTTGGTGACGTAATTGGTAAATATCACCCGCATGGTGATACCGCTGTTTATGACACCATCGTTCGTATGGCGCAGCCTTTTTCAATGCGCCACATGTTGGTGGATGGGCAAGGTAACTTTGGCTCGGTGGATGGTGATTCGGCTGCTGCGATGCGTTATACCGAAATCAGAATGTCTAAGCTCTCACATGAAATGCTGGCCGACCTTGATAAAGAAACAGTCGACTTCACAGCTAACTATGATGAGTCTGAGTTTGAACCCAGTGTTTTACCAGCGCGCGTACCTTTATTGTTGGTGAATGGCTCATCAGGTATTGCGGTGGGCATGGCGACGAACATTCCCCCTCATAACTTAGCTGAAGTAACGTCGGCGTGTTTATTGTTAATTGATAATCCAGAAGCGACAATAGATCAGCTGATGGAGTGTATACCGGGCCCTGATTTTCCAACAGCTGGTATTATTAATGGGGCAAGCGGTATACGCGAGGCGTATGAAACGGGTCGAGGTAAAATTTATTTGCGTGCGAGGTATCACGTAGAAGGTGAGGAAAATTCAAATAGCAAGCTGTCAATTGTAGTGACTGAATTGCCGTATCAAGTAAACAAAGCGCGCTTGATGGAAAAGATTGCTCACCTTGTTAAAGATGGAAAAATAGAAGGCATTTCTGGTTTGCGTGACGAGTCTGATAAAGATGGTATGCGCATGGTGATTGAATTGAAGCGTGGTGAAGTACCTGAAGTTGTTATTAATAACTTATATCAGCATACGCAGCTGCAGAATGTTTTTGGTATCAATATGGTGGCCTTAATAGATGGCCGACCTAAATGTTTGAACCTTAAGCAAATACTGAATGCTTTTATTGATCACCGAAGAGAAGTGGTAGTGCGTAGAACGATTTACGATTTACGTAAAGCCCGTGAACGTGCGCATACTTTGGAAGGTTTGGCAGTTGCTTTGTCGAATATTGACGAAATGATCGCGATGATAAAAGCAGCGAAGACCCCTGCTGAAGCGAAAGTAAGTTTGTTAGCCGCATCATGGCAGCCGGGCTTAGTGTCTGAGTTGTTATCTAAAGCCGACTCGAGCCGCTCTCGCCCTGATAAGTTAGAGCAGCAGTATGGCTTGGTGGATGGTTTTTACCATCTGTCGCCTGCTCAAGCTCAAGCTATTTTAGAGCTACGTTTGCATCGTTTAACAGGTCTTGAACAAGATAAGATTCTACAAGAATATAAAGATCTTTTAATCGTGATCGATGACTTGCTTGATATTCTGGCGAATAGAGTACGATTGATGTCTGTTATCAGCGATGAATTGAAAAAACTGATTGAAGAGTATCAAGAAGACCGTAGAACGGAAATCGTTGACAGGTTCTTGAACTTAACCGCTGAAGATTTGATTACCGAAGAGGATATGGTGGTCACTTTATCGCATGAGGGTTATGTTAAATCACAACCGTTAACATCCTATACAGCCCAGCGCAGAGGTGGGAAGGGTAAAACGGCGGCGAATACCAAGAACGAGGACTTTATTGATAAGTTGTTTATTGCGAACACGCATGACACTGTCTTGTGTTTCTCCAGTAAAGGTAAGGTGTATTGGTTACGTGTATTTAATTTACCAGTGGCGAGCAGAGTAGCAAGGGGTAAGCCTATCGTAAACCTATTGCCATTGGAAAGTGATGAGCGAATTAATGCTATTTTGCCTATTCGAGAGTTTAATGAAGATGAATTTATCTTTATGGCGACCGAGTCGGGAACGGTGAAAAAGACACTAATTAAAGAATTTGAAAAACCCCGAGCAAATGGCAAAATAGCGATTGATTTGCGTGATGATGATACCCTTGTGGGGGTCGCCGTTACCGATGGAGAAAAAGACGTGATGCTGTTTGCCAGCTCAGGCAAAGTGGCAAGTTTCAAAGAAGCTGATGTTAGGGTTATGGGTCGAACAGCGACTGGTGTTCGTGGAATGCGTCTGAAAGAGGAAGAACGCATCATCTCGTTAATTATTTCGGAGCCAGGAACTGTTTTAACACTCACTGAAAATGGCTATGGTAAGCGTACACAGATTGAAGAGTACCCGATTCATAAACGTGGTGGTCAAGGCGTTATTGCCATGCAGACCAGTGAGCGTAATGGTGGGCTAGTAGGTGCTGTGTTAGTGGATGATACCGATGAGCTTATGTTGATAACCGATGGCGGTACACTTGTTCGAACGCATACCAACGAAATTTCTATTTTAGGTAGGAATACACAAGGTGTACGTGTGATTCGACCTGGTAAGAATGAAAAAGTTATTGGCTTAGATCGTATAGCACGTTTAGAAGATGAGCATATAGATGAAGAAGGTGAAGATGCTTCACCAGCCGAAGAAATCAAAGATTAATTGTTTTAAGGAGATTTAAATGTCCCGCGTATATAATTTTAGTGCCGGCCCAGCTGCTGTGCCGTTAGAAGTATTAGAAAAAGCACAAGCTGAGATGCTTGATTGGAATGGCTCAGGCATGTCGGTTATGGAAATGAGTCACCGTGGTAAAGAGTTTATTTCCATTGCAGAAAAGGCTGAGGCTGATGTAAGAGAGCTGATGAATGTACCAGCTAATTACAAGGTGCTTTTTCTACAGGGTGGTGCAACAACACAGTTTTCAATGGTGCCGATGAATTTACTGCGTGGTAACGATAAAGCCTGCTACGTTAATACAGGTGCTTGGGCTAAAAAAGCAATTAAAGAGGCTAAAATACATTGCCAAGTGCAAGTATCAGCCAGCTCAGAAGACGATAACTTTACCTCTATTCCTGCTGTAGAAAGTTGGGATGTTGATCAAGATGCGGCTTATTTGCATTACACCAGCAACGAAACGATTGGTGGAGTTGAGTTTCAAACGACGCCAGAAGTGGGTGAGATAGATTTGGTGGCAGATATGTCATCTAATATTTTATCTAGAGAAATTGATGTCAGTAAGTATGGCGTTATTTATGCGGGTGGCCAAAAAAATATGGGGCCATCAGGTATTGCATTAACGATTGTTCGTGAAGATTTGATTGGTCATGCACAAGCGGGCTCGCCTTCAATGATGGATTATAAAAACCATGCAGATGCCGACTCAATGTTTAATACACCAGCAACCTATAGTTGGTATTTGATGGGCTTGGTTTTTGAGTGGATTAAAGACAATGGCGGTGTTTCTGCGATTGAAGCACGGAACATCCGTAAAGCGGAAAAGTTATACGCTGCAATTGATGGGTCTGATTTTTATGCAAACCCTGTTGAGCTGGCTTCACGTTCTCGAATGAATATTCCATTTACCCTGGCAAACTCAGAACTAGATGCGCTGTTTTTAAGTGAAGCAAAGTCAGCTGGTTTAGTCACCTTAAAAGGGCACCGTTCTGTCGGCGGAATGAGAGCAAGTATTTATAATGCAATGCCAGAAGAAGGTGTGGATGCATTGATCAGCCTGATGGCAGAGTTTGAAAGAACGAAAGCATAGATAAACAATTAAATTAGTAATAGGTTAGCGAACATGTACAAAATACAAACATTGAATAATATTTCGGTTAAGGGTCTAGAGAAGTTTCCTCGAGACACCTATGAAGTAGCCTCAGAAATGCAAAACCCTGATGCTTATATGCTTCGTTCTTTAAAGCTACATGATATGGATATTCCTAGCAGCGTAGTGGCGGTTGGCCGTGCTGGAGCGGGTGTTAACAATATCCCAATTGAAAAAATGAGCGCCCTTGGTGTGCCCGTATTTAATGCGCCTGGTGCGAATGCAAATGCGGTAAAAGAATTAGTGCTAACCGGCATGTTATTAGGCTGTCGTAATATCTGCCAAGCTTGGGAATGTGCGAAAAACCTTGAAGGTGAGGATGAGTCAATCAGTAAAGAAGTAGAGCAAGTTAAAAAGAATTTTGTCGGTTTCGAGTTACCAGGTCGTACCTTAGGTGTTATTGGTTTGGGTGCAATTGGAACATCAGTCGCTAATACGGCTCAAGATTTAGGCATGAATGTTGTTGGTTTTGACCCCGCCATTACGGTTGAGCGTGCGTGGCAATTATCATCATCAATAGAGTCGGCTAATACGGTTGATGAGTTATTAGCAAAATCTGATTTTGTAACGATTCACGTACCCTTCAATGAAGGCACGAAAGATTTAATTAATGCGCGTCGTATTGCTACGATGAATGACAATGCGATCATTTTAAATTTCTCACGTAATGGGATCGTTAACGATGAAGATGTTGTTGCGGCGCTGGATGCCGGTAAGCTTTATGCTTATATTTGCGACTTCCCAAGTAATTTATTAAAAGATCACCCGCGCGTTATTACTTTGCCGCATCTAGGTGCCTCTACTGCCGAAGCAGAAGAAAATTGCGCAATTATGATTGCCGATCAGTTGAAAGATTTCTTGGAAAATGGAAATATCAAAAATTCAGTAAATTTCCCAGCGGTTAAAATGCCGAGAGTCGGCGGTTACCGGATGGCGATTGCTAATTCAAATGTACCAAACATGGTAGGTCAAATTTCTAGTATTTTGGCGGAAACAGGACATAATATATTGGATTTATTGAATAAATCAAGAAATGACTTAGCGTATACCTTGTTGGATGTTGACACGGAAATAACCGAAGAGGTCGTTAATCAGATCAAAGCCATTGATGGCGTTCTTTCGGTTAGAACTCTCTAAGGAGTCTTTATGAGTGTTAATGATCCATTATCTGAGTTACGAGATGCTATCGATGAGCTGGATAGTCAATTATTAACACTGTTCAATCAACGTGCTGATTTGGCAAAAGAGGTGGCAACGGTTAAGTTGCGGGATGGCGAGTCAGTTGATTTCTACCGGCCTGACCGAGAGGCGTCAGTTTTAAGGCGTGTTAAAGATCAAAACCCCGGCCCGTTGAAAGGTGAGCATGTTGCGCGTATTTATCGTGAGTTAATGTCTTCTTGTTTGGCATTGGAAAAACCGTTAACGGTTGCTTTTCTTGGCCCATCAGGAACATTTACACAAGAAGCTGCATTAAAGCATTTTGGACATGCTGTGCATGCAGTTGAAGCCACGACTATCACGGATATTTTTCATGAAGTTGAAAATGGTGATGCACATTATGGTGTTGTTCCTGTTGAAAACTCAACCGAAGGTGTTATTAGTCATACATTAGATAGGTTTATGAACTCCTCGCTACATATATGTGGCGAGGTGGCGTTAAGGATTCATCATCACCTTTTATCTACATCTAATAAGCTTGATGAAATAAAGGTAGTGTATTCGCACCAACAGTCTTTAGGGCAGTGCCGACAATGGCTGATGAGCCATCTATCGGGCGTTGAAACAATTGCCGTTAGCAGTAATGCTGAGGCGGCTCGGTTGGCTCACGAAGAAGAGGGCGCAGCGGCAATTGCTGGTGAGATTGCGTCAGATATTTATCAGTTAAATAGATTGGCCAGTAATATCGAAGACGAGTCGAATAACACCACTCGATTCTTAGTTATTGGTGAGCAAGAAGTCCCACCTAGTGGCGACGATAAAACCAGTATGATGATTTCCACTAAAAATATAGCGGGTGCATTGCAAAGTGTATTAGCACCGTTTGCATATGCAGGTATTAGCCTGAATAAAATTGAGTCAAGGCCATCTAGGCAGGCGGCTTGGGATTATGTGTTTTTTGTGGATATTGATGGACACAAAGATGATGAAAAGGTGGCCGCAGTGCTGCAAGAATTATTGCCTAATGTCAATCTATTAAAAGTATTAGGGTCTTATCCAAAGGCTGTTATTTAAAGCGTGTTTGCTTAAGTTTTCCTTAAATTAATTTTATGATTAATATGTCCAAAGAAAATCTCTTTTGCGATTTAGCATTCGAGCCAATTAATGGCTTGTTTCCGTATCAACCAGGTAAACCCATTGATGAACTTCAGCGGGAACTGGGTCTTAAAAATATTATCAAACTGGCTTCAAATGAAAATCCTCTTGGCCCCAGTGATAAGGTTAAAAAGGCCGTACATGGAGCCTTAGATGATATGTCGCTATACCCTGATGGCAATGGTTTTTATTTAAAGAAAGCATTGTCTGAAAAATTGGGTATTCCTAGCAATATGATCACCTTAGGGAACGGTTCAAATGATGTGTTAGATGTTATTGCACGCGTATTTTTAACAACGGGGCGAGAAGCTGTTTATTCAGAATATTCATTTGTTGTGTATGCGATTGCCACACAGTCAGTAGGTGCTACGGCTAAAGTAGCTAAAGCCTATTCACCGGATTCAATTGGTGCATATGGACATAATTTAGCTGCTATGGAGAAGCTTGTTGGTGATAAAACCTCAGTTGTCTTTATTGCTAACCCAAATAACCCAACAGGAACGTGGATTGAACCAGGTGAGCTTGAAGGGTTCATAAAAAATTTACCAAGTCACGTTATCGTGGTACTGGATGAGGCGTATGGTGAATATCTTGATCAAAAAAATTCTGTTGATACGACGAAATGGTTGGCAAGATATCCAAACCTTATTATCACCAGAACCTTTTCAAAAGCTTATGGCTTGGCTGGTTTAAGGATTGGGTATGCAGTTAGCCACCCTGATATTGCTGATTTACTTAATCGGGTAAGACACCCATTTAACGTGAATTCACTCGGTTTAGTAGCGGCTGAAGCGGCCTTGAGTGACGAGGCGTATATTGAAAAAAGCCGCAAACTTAATCAGCAAGGTTTAGATCAACTATCAGTAGGCTTTAAACAACTAGGACTGAACTATATTCCTTCTATTGGCAATTTTATCTCGGTTAATGTTGGGGAGAAAGCGGGCGATATTTATACAAAACTGCTACATGAAGGTGTGATTGTACGGCCAATATCAGCATATAAAATGCCGCAGCACTTAAGAGTGTCGGTTGGTTTGCAGAGCGAAAATGATGTTTTTTTGAGTGCACTTAAAAGAGTCATGCAAGTTGTTTAAAAAAATGTGCATCATTGGTGTTGGGCTAATAGGCGGCTCAATAGCTAAGGCTACGAAAAAACAGCAATTATGTGCTGACATTATTGGTGTTGGTCGTCATGAGGCGAAGTTAGAAAAGGCACTTCAACTAAACGTTATTGATCGCTATGAGTTATCGATTACTGAGGCGGTAAAAGATGCTGATATTGTGGTTATTTGTTCGCCTGTAGGCTCTTTTGAGTCTATCTTTCAACAACTGAAAGAGACATGGTCGAAGGATTGTTTATATACCGATGTTGGCAGCACCAAGGGCAGTGTATTAAATGCTTTAATAGAGGTGTTTGGTGAGGTGCCAGCTAATTATGTGCCTGCACACCCTATCGCGGGCTCTGAAAATAATGGTGTGGAAGCATCCAGTGACAGTTTGTTTGATGGCAAGCGCAGTATTTTGACGCCGGTTGAGCAAACAAGTCAGCATTTTGTTGAACTATCAAAAGTATGGTGGCAGTCGTTGGGTGCTATCGTTTCTACTATGACGCCTCAACATCATGATGAAGTGTTTGCTGCGACGAGTCACTTGCCTCATGTGCTAGCTTTTTCATTGGTAGAAGTGTTAAAAAACAAACAAGATGAGCGTGAAATCTTTGAATATGCGGCAGGTGGCTTTAAAGACTTTACCCGTATCGCATCAAGTGACCCAGAAATGTGGGCAGATATTTGTTTGGCGAATGGGCCTGAATTGACACGGGCTATGATGGAGCTTGAACAACTTAACCAAAAAATAGCCTCGTTAATTTCAACGAAAGATAAACAAGGGTTACTGGAAATATTTAAATCAGCGCAAGGCGCTCGTGAGTATTTTTTAAGCCTGCAAAAAAAGTAAAATTAAATGAATAAAATGATCTCTGGCCCAAGTGATGGGTTAACTGGCAAATTTCGTGTTCCTGGTGATAAATCAATCTCTCATCGTTCGGTTATGCTTGGAAGCTTGGCTGAAGGCGTAACAGAGGTGAGTGGATTTTTAGAGGCAGAAGATGCCTTGGCGACCTTAAAAGCGTTTGAAGATATGGGCGTTAAAATAGACCGATTGGGTCAAGGTCGGCTACGCATACATGGCGTCGGTTTACATGGCCTCGTTGCGCCTAAGAATGATTTGTATGTTGGTAACTCAGGTACCTCAATGCGCTTGCTATCCGGCATTTTGGCGGGTCAAACATTTGATAGCGTGTTGTCGGGCGATGCTTCGTTAACAAAACGTCCTATGCGTCGAGTGTTAGATCCCTTAGCATTGATGGGAGCTACTGTTGAGAGTACAGATAAAGGCACCTCACCGTTAAGAATACAAGCAGGTGAACCCTTGACAGGGATTCGTTATGAGATGCCGATGGGGAGCGCTCAAGTTAAGTCTTGTTTGCTGTTAGCAGGTTTGTATGCAAACGGAACGACGACCGTGGTTGAGCCAGCGGTCACAAGAGATCATACAGAGCGAATGTTAAAGGGGTTTGGCTATGAAGTTCAAACCGAAGGGAACGTCGTGTCACTCCAAGGCGGTGGAAAATTGAGTGCGATGTCAATTGATGTCCCGGCAGATATTTCATCGGCTGCCTTTTTTCTAGTGGCAGCATCGATTACACCCAATTCAGATATTACACTTGAGCACATCGGTATTAATGCAACACGTACCGGTGTGCTGGATATTTTGTTAAAAATGGGTGCCGATATTCAGCTCTTAAATGAGCGAGAAGTCGGTGGTGAAAAGGTCGCTGATATTAGAGTTAGAAGTCAACAGTTAAAAGGTATAGAGGTGCCTGAAAACCTTGTGGCTTTAGCGATAGATGAGTTTCCAGTGATTTTTGTGGCGGCGGCATATGCTGAAGGTCAAACAGTGGTAACAGGTGCTGAAGAGTTGCGTGTTAAGGAAAGTGACCGAATTGAAACGATGGCGAATGGTCTGCTGTCACTGGGTGTGGATGCTCAGGCAACAGCAGACGGCATGATTATAAATGGGGGTGCGGTGAATGGCGGTGAGATTGAAAGTTATGACGACCATCGTATAGCGATGGCATTTGCTGTTGCAGGTTTGCAGTCTCAAGGTAAAATTAAGATCAATAATTGTGAAAATGTTGCTACCTCGTTTCCTAATTTTGTCGAACTGGCGTCGACATGTGGTTTTAACATAGAGGTTATATGACTCAGTTAATACCTATTTTGACCATTGATGGTCCAAGTGGCTCAGGAAAAGGCTCTATTTCAAAGTGTATTTCAGAAAAAATGGGCTGGCATTATTTGGATAGTGGCTCTTTGTATCGAGCACTAGGCATCGCGGCGATTAAAAATAATATTGATATCAACAATGAAGCGGCGCTAGTTGATTTGATTGGTCGGATCAATTTAGAATTTAAGCGCACAGAGCAGGGCCATTGGGGTGTCTTACTAAATGGTGAAGAGGTTCGCAGTCAATTAGCGACAGAAGAAGTCGGGCAGCTGGCCTCAAAAATTGCAGTCTTTGAAAGAGTTAGACAGGGCTTGTTGGCTAAACAGCAAGCCTATCAGGTAATGCCTGGCTTAGTAGCCGATGGTCGTGATATGGGGAGTGTTGTGTTTCCAAATGCTGCTTATAAAGTCTATTTAACAGCCAGTGCTGATGAGCGAGGAAAAAGGCGCTATAAGCAGTTGATTGAGAAAGGAATAAATGCTAATCTGCGCGATGTTGTTCAAGACATAGAGCAAAGAGATGAGCGCGATAAAAATCGTGCGATGTCTCCGTTGGTTGTTCCGAATGATGCACTCTATATAGATTCATCAGATAAGGCGATTGATGAAGTAGTACAGCAAGTTCTAAATTTACTGAAGAACAAATAAGAATTGAATTAAGTGGATAAGGTACACCATTTAATGAGATGTATCCCATCTGTGGGATAAAATGTGTAACAGAAACAAAGGTGGTTTGTGCTAATGGCTCAAGCCTTTTTTTAACTTAACCTTTTCTAAAAGCGACCTTGCTTTAGAAATTAATAAAGAGAACCTCATGAGCGAAAATTTCGCAGAACTATTTGAAGAAAGTATTAAATCCGCTGAACTGATCCCCGGCACACTGATAACAGGCTTAGTCGTCGACATTACAAATGACTCAGTTATTGTGAACGCTAACTTAAAATCTGAAGGCAATGTTCCCCGCTGGCAGTTTGTTAATGCAAAGGGTGAGCTTGAAGTTGCTATCGGCGATGAAGTTGAAGTTGTGTTGGACATGGTTGAAGATGGCCTCGGGTCAACACTATTATCAAGAGATAAAGCGAAGAAAGCAGCCGCTTGGAAATTCCTTGAGAAAGCAGCAGAAGAAAAAGAAACAGTTACAGGTGTTATCACTGGCAAAGTACGAGGTGGTTTCACAGTAGAAGTAGGTGGCTTAAGTGGCTTCTTACCAGGGTCACTTGTTGACGTTCGTCCTTTAAGAGATACCACTTTCTTAGAAGGTAAAGACTTAGAGTTCAAAGTCATTAAATTAGATGAAAAACGCAATAATGTTGTTGTTTCTCGTCGTGCTGTTCTAGAGACTGAATACAGTGCAGAACGTGAAGAATTGCTGAAAAATCTTAAAGAAGGTGCCATTCTTAAAGGGATGGTTAAAAACCTTACCGATTACGGTGCATTTATTGATTTGGGTGGCGTTGATGGCTTGCTACACATTACAGATATGGCTTGGAAGCGTGTTAAGCACCCTTCAGAAGTTATTGAAATTGGCCAAGATATTGAAGTATTGGTATTACGTTACGATGAAGAGAAAAAACGTGTTTCATTAGGCATGAAGCAATTAGGTGAAGATCCTTGGGTAAATATCTTAGATCGTTACCCAGTAAACTCTAAGTTAAGCGGTAGAGTTACTAATCTAACTGACTATGGTTGCTTTATTGAGATTGAAGACGGCATTGAAGGTTTAGTCCATGTATCAGAAATGGATTGGACTAATAAAAATGTTAACCCAGCTAAGATTGTTTCTTTGGGTGATGAAGTCGAGGTAATGGTGCTTGAGATTGACGATACACGTCGTCGTATTTCACTGGGTATGAAACAGTGTAAAGGCAACCCATGGGAAGATTTCTCAGCTATTCACAAGAAAGGCGACAAGATTAAAGGCCTTATTAAATCAATTACTGACTTTGGCGTATTTATTGGCTTGGATGGTGATATTGATGGCTTGGTACATTTGTCTGATATTTCTTGGGATGAAAAAACTGAAGAAGACTTACAGCATTACAAGAAAGGCATGGAAATTGAAACAGTTATTCTAGCGATTGATTCTGATCGTGAAAGAATTTCACTGGGCATCAAGCAATTAGAACAAGACCCATTCCAAGAGTTCTTATCGTCTAACGAGAAAAATAGCTTGGTAAAAGGTACTGTCAAGGAAGTAGATGCTAAAGGTGCTGTTATTACTCTAGCTGATGGAATTGAAGGTTACTTACGTGCGTCTGAATTGAATCGCGACCGTGTGGATGATGCAAGAAACATTCTAACGGAAGGTGATGAAGTTGAAGCTAAATTCATCGGAATTGATCGTAAAAACAAAACGATTAATTTATCCGTGAAAGCTAAAGATGATGATGAAGAAAAAGCAGTATTGAGTGATTACTCTGCTCAGAATGCAAGCACTCCAACCCTGGGTGATATCTTCAAAAACTCAATGGATGACAAGTAAAACGATTTGAAATTAAGCGGGGCTTAATGCCCCGCTTAATTTCGATTTAAGGTGGTTATGTGACAAAGTCAGAATTAATTGAAAAGTTAGCAGATCAACAGATCCATTTACCCTATAAAGATGTTGAACTGGCGGTTAAATGTATCCTTGAAAGAATGAGCCGTGCGTTGTCGTCTGGTGAAAGAATTGAAATTAGAGGGTTTGGTAGTTTTTCATTACACTACAGACCACCGAGAGTTGGACGTAACCCTAAAAATGGTGAATCAGTAGCTCTTTCGGGAAAACATGTGCCACATTTTAAGCCTGGTAAAGAACTTAGGGCAAGGGTTGATGAAGCTAAAGAAAATTACCGAATTAAATAAAAAAGCCCCTGTAAAGGGGCTTTTTTATTACATGAAGAAAAAAATTCATTAATACTTGGGCTTGCTATAATCAAGTAACGATTTATTTTGACATAATGAGGATAAGTTCAAAGGGTTGTGATGAAATTTTTATATTTAATATTTTTCGTACTAATTTTAGTGATAGGTTTCGTGCTTGCTATTTTAAATTCTGCACCTATTAATATTAATTATTATTATGGCTGGATAGAAATACCGTTATCATTTGCACTACTGGGCTCGTTTATTATTGGTGCACTAATGGGTCTAGCGTCTAAAGTTTGGAGTAATTGGGTGTTACGTCAACGCTATGTAAAGTTATCAAAACAGGCGGAATTGACTAAAAAGGAAGTTAGCAATTTAAGAATGTATCCTGCAAAAAAATTAAACTAAATGTTTGAAATTGTAATTATGCTGTTACCGGTAGCAGCAGCCAGTGGATGGTACGTTGCGTCAACACATTACAAATCTAAAACTAAGAAGCCTTCTGATGAGTATGAAGGTTACTTTAAAGGCTTAAACTACCTTCTAAATGAGCAGCCTGACAAGGCGATCGATGTTTTTATTAACCTATTAGAGGTTGATGATGAAACAATAGAAACTCATTTGGCGTTGGGTACGTTGTTCCGTCAACGTGGTGAAGTTGAAAAGGCGATACGCTTACACCAAAACCTCATTGCACGGCCTCAAATTAGTCATCAAATAAGAACTAACCTTTTAAATGAGCTGGGTCTTGATTATATGCGAGCGGGTCTACTTGACCGAGCTGAAAGTATTTTTCTTGAATTAGAAAAAGAACCATTGCACCAAGTACATGCTCTTCAGCAACTGCTGTCTATTTTTCAGCAGGAAAAAGAATGGTTAAAAGCGATAGAGTATTTGAATAAGCTGGAGTTAATGCTAAATCAGAAGCAGCCTATGTTGTTGTCTCATTTGCATTGTGAGGCGGCACTACTTTATCAAGAAAAAAATGAAGTATTAAGTACAACAAAATATTTAAGAAAAGCACTAAAAATTGACCCTAAGTGTGTAAGAGCAAGCCTTATTAGTGCGGAGATTGCCATTGATAACGGTGAGTTTAAGCAAGCTATTAAATACTTACTAAAAATCAAGGATCAGGACAAGAGGTTCGTACCGGTCTTCATTGATTTGATCATTAATTGTTATGAGCAGTTAGGTAAATCCAAACAAACCTTTGAGTTCCTTGCTGAACTTCAAAAGGGTAATGATTCTACGCGTGTTATGAGGTATTTTCTTGAGGTATTGCTCAAGAAAAAAGGAGCAGCAGAAGCATCTGAATTTATGCGTGAAAAGCTAGTAAAGTACCCGACTAAAAGTTACCTAAAACTATATGCACAGATTGATAATGGGCAGATTAATGATGAAGCTAGGTTTTTGAGAACAATTATAAATCAGCTTGATGAGGAATTGCCTAGTTTTAAGTGTCAGCAATGTGGTTTCAACTCTGTGGATTTAAATTGGTGTTGTCCCAGTTGTAAGCAATGGGGAGTTATAGAGCCGGTGCTCGTGTAAGACTCTACGTACGCTTTTTCTGATAATAATTTAAACCAATGCTGATAGGCATAAAGCTTTAATTTTGTCAGAGTGAACCTGCTTTAGAATTAAATTTTTAATTAATTATAAATAGGGACATTTATGAAAAATACTATGATGTTATTAGTTGGTGTGCTTTGTTTCGGTTTTTCTCTAGTCAGTTTTGCTGTTAATGTTAATACAGCTACGGCTGAGGAGATTGCTAAAGAGCTTAAAGGTGTAGGGGTTGCAAAAGCGGAGGCTGTTGTTTTATACCGTCAAAAGCACGGTGCTTTTAAAAGTTTAAAGGAGCTTACAAAAGTTAAAGGAATTGGCGCATCAACCGTCGATAAAAATCGTGAGAATATAGAATTAGACGCTAATTAATTATTTTAGTTAATATAAAAAAGCCCTGCTTGTCAGGGCTTTTTTAGGTATTTAAACCGATATTTCATTTAAGCTTGTAACAATATCAGCATAGGATGCTAGATAATGATGCTTGTCTAGCAAAGTTGAGATTTCTATAATTTAGTTACTGTATATAAAATATCTCTGATCATATGAATCCTTATAACGTGATATGCGCTCGTTTTATATTAAGGTCAACTCAAAGAGCAACTTAGAGACGGTACTGGAGAAACTCGCTTGCTATAAAGACTTTAATTCTCGCCTTAAAACCTTCCCAACATTTGTTTTAGGTAATTCTTGAATAAAAACAATTTTTTTGGGTACTTTGTATGCGGCTAGGTTTTTTTTACAATGCTCGAGTAACTCAGCTTCAGTCAGCGACATATCTTTTTTTACAACAAATGCTTTTACAGCTTCACCTTGTTTTTTATCGGTTACTCCAATAACGCCACACTCTAAAACGCCTTCATGTTCAACGATAACGTTCTCAATTTCGTTTGGATATACATTAAAGCCAGAGACTAAAATCATATCTTTAATTCGGTCGACAATATAAAAGTAGCCAGCGCCATCCATTTTGGCAATATCTCCCGTTTTAAGCCAACCATCTTTGGTAAAAGCGTTAGCAGTTTCCTCAGGAAGGTTCCAATAGCCTTGCATGACTTGAGGCCCTTTTACGCATAATTCTCCAGCTTCATCAGATGTGATTTTTTTACCTTCATTATCTATCAGTTTGCAGTAGGTTGAAGAAATAGGTAGCCCGATACTGCCGTTATAGGCGTTGAGATCTAATGGATTGATACATACGGCTGGCGATGTTTCTGTTAGACCAAATGCCTCAACAAGCGTACAGCCGGTAATTTGTTTCCATTGAGCTGCAACAGCAGGTTGGACCGACATGCCCCCACCGAGCGTTATTTTGAGTTGGGAAAAGTCAATATCATGGAAACCCGGTGTATTAATAAGCGCATTAAAGAGTGTATTTACACCTGTTATTGCAGTAAAGGGTGTGTTGTTCATCTCTTTTACAAACCCTTTGAAATCTCTTGGGTTGGTAATCAAAACATTTTCTGCACCGGCCTCAATAAAGACCATGCAGTTGGCGGTTAAAGAAAAGATATGATAAAGCGGTAAGGCGGTAATGATGATCTCTTTGCCTAGTATCACGTCATTTTTTATCCATTCTGATGCTTGCAACATATTAGCAACCATATTTTTATGCGATAGCATAGCGCCTTTAGCAACACCCGTTGTGCCACCGGTGTATTGCAAAAAGGCAATATCATCATGCGTTAGCGGTATAGGTGTAAGGTCTTGTTTTGAGCCCTCAGATAAGATGGTTTTAAATGAAATGGCGTTGGGTAAAGAAAAACTAGGCACCATTTTCTTAACGTATTTAACAACTAGGTTGATGAGCAGTGACTTAGGGAAATCAAGCATATCACCCATTTTGGTGACGATAATGTGCTCAACATCAGTGTCACTAATTACTTCCTGAACAGTGTAAGCGAAGTTTTCAACAACGATAATAGCTTTGGCGCCAGAGTCTTTAAGTTGGTGACGCAATTCGCGGGCAGTATAAAGGGGGTTAGTATTAACGACGGTTAAGCCAGCTCGAAGAGCGCCAAATATTGAGACAGGATTTTGCAATAGATTTGGCATCATGATCGCAACACGGTCGCCTTTTGTAAGTCCCAGAGTGTTTTGTAGATAAGACGCTACACAGGCGGTTGCTTGTTCAAACTCAGAATAAGACAGAGTGGTGCCAAAGTTGCTAAAGGCTGGCTGGTCGGCAAACTCTCGTACACTTTTTTCAAATATCTCAATGATTGAGCTGTATTGGTTGATCTCAATATCAATGTCAGCACGGACACCTTCGGGGTAACTTTTTAACCATGGCCTTTCCATGATGTTCTCCTGATCAGTTAAATGATTTTTTTATTATTCTGTTTGATTTAAGTGTACATAAAAAAAATCATCGACAGGGGGTGTTTATTTGAAGCGAAAAGATAACTGTTTACATATCCCAGCGCAGTTGCGCACTGAATATGTCGGCATCGGATTCGTAGGTCCCGCTGAGTGTTTCACCTGTTGCGCCAACACGGTCGATCTTAGTGTCGGGGACAAAAAGATGCGCATAACCAGTATCAATGGAGACGCTTTCAGAGAGCTGATAGCTTGCACCAACTGTTAGCCAGTAACGGTCATTGTCTGGGAAACGTGGTGAACGGGAGTGCTGGTCGGTAGCGGCTCCCTCATCATATGCAAAGCCTGTTCTATACGTCCAAGGGCCATCTGTCGTATAGGTAGCACCAATGGAGAGACGAATATTATCTTTTAATTTTAACTCTTCAATGGAAGGGGTTTTAGACGGGTTGTCATAATGAATGGCGAGCTCAGGTACAGAACTCCAACCAACCCATGTAGCGTCAGCCATGACAGCTACTCGATGGTTCCATTGATGATGAATGCTTAATGATGCGCTAGCAGGCAAGTCTGGTTGGGTGTTTATGTTCGAGTCTGCAAAGACCCCCGCTAATACAGGACCAACGGGCGCGCCGGCTGCTGGACCGGCGGGTATAACGGTCATGTCACTGGTGACTGTGGATGGAATAGTGAAATCCGCATCACCGTCTAATTCATGCTGAACTTCTGAGCGGTAAGCTAAACCAATACGAGTTTTTTCTGAAAGTTGATAGAGAGCACCGATATTAAAGCCAAATGAAATATCATCTCCTTCAAGTTGAGCAAGGCCATCGTTAGTTGCTGAGCCTGGTGCGCCGCCACAAGTTGAGGCGGTATAACTAGTAGCGTAACAAATAGTGGTGAAATCAATTTTGTTGTTTAATGTTGCTTCAATGTATTGGATGCTGATCCCAAACCCTAAGGAAAGATCTGCTGTGGCCTTCCATGCAATGGATGGGTTTACATTCACGGTAACAATCTCTGATTCGATGGCCTGATATTTACCTGACCAATCATTGTTGTATTTTGTAGCCATGCCCGAAGGTGAGTTAATACCAAGACCAACTTTTAGTTCATTATTTAAGCTGTGAACATAATAGAAGTTGGGAACAATAGCGAAACGCCCACCATCATTTGAAGTGTCTGCAGTGATAGGGGCGCCTAGTCCGGTTGTGCTTCCTTCATCATTAAAATCAAACGAGGGGGCAATAAAATGCGTGCCAAGCACCAGTTGGTTGCCCTTAATACGAGTCATACCGGCTGGGTTAAACCAAACAGTAGATGCATCTTCAGCTGAAGCAGCACCACCTGCAAAGGCATTACCTATCCCTAGGGCGCTTTGTTCGACTATACCAAAGGCAGCTGAATGAGCCAAAGGTGAGATGAAAGGGGTTATCAATATAAGCGATAAAGATAGACTCTTAAATGGGAGGTCTTGCATGCTGTAAACTCCAGTTAATGTATTGTTTTTATTTTACTTTTGCTTCTCTTCCTCCGTTTTATCCGAATTATTGAAAGAGGTCAATTTTTGTTGCAAAAGAATAAAATCACAGACACTATGTTTTTATCTAAATTGAAAGGGAACCACTAAATGTCATCCGTGTTAGTTGAAAAGAAGGGAAATATTGCTTGGCTTATTTTAAATCAACCTGAAAAACTTAATGTATTGGGTCAAGACATGCCTAAGGATCTACGGCGCTGTACTGAGGAATTGAAGAACGATGATCAAATTAAGTGCGTGATTATCACTGGGGCAGGAGATCACTTTATGGCCGGAGGCGATATCGACTACTTCAAATCGCTTGTTGATGCTTATGCAATAGAGGGTGAGTCGGCTTTGCCCAGTGAGATGTTTGATCATTTGCATCAAGCGATACTTAATATTGTGACTATGCGCAAACCAGTAATTGCATGTGTTAAAGGTGCTGTTGCTGGGTTTGGCTTAAGTTTAATGCTAGCGTGTGACATGGTGGTGGCTGCTGAAAACGCTTTTTTTTCGGTCGCCTATTGCAAAATTGGCACAACACCTGATGGTGGAATGAGTTACTTTTTACCGCGAGCGGTTGGTCAAAAAAGAGCGATGGAGTTGGCTTTGACGGGGCAACGGTTCACAGCCGAGCAAGCTGAGCGATGGGGAATGCTTAATAAGGTGGTTGCAACTGAGTTATTAGAATCAGCAACCGCTGATTTGGCTGCCCAATTAAGTAAAGGGCCGACAGATGTTTTGGCGAGAACAAAACAGTTACTCAACCAAACTTATGATATCAGCCTAACGGGCCGACTAGATGAAGAAGCCGATAACTTTTATTCGAGTATGTTGAAAGCAGATTTCGCCGAAGGTGTGACATCGTTTTGTGAGAGGCGCCCAGCGAAATTTGAATAAGTAATGGGGGCAATTACCTGGGGTGGAGCTTCCATATATGTTGGTTTAAGTTGACCTGAGATGGCTGGGCGAAGATAAGTCAGCGCTATTATTGAGGCTTAGGTTGATCTTAGCGTGTTGGGTAGGCAGTTTGTGTTGGGGGTATGTCTAGATTGATTGAGGGATATAGCTAACAATCAGTTGCAAACTCAGCTTATGGGTATTACGCTTGTCAACCTCACCTTATGAAACCTCAGTTGTGTCGAAAAAACGTCCCCCCAATAAGCAATCTCAAAAAGAGACAATAACATTAGATAATGCGTTAGTTAGCAAGACTCAGTTAGTGACGTATTTGGCGAATCAAAAGCGCCCACAAGCTTGGATTGATATTGCTGGTGGTTTGGGCGTTCAAACAAAGCGTGAAAAAAAATCGTTATCGGGTCATTTATCAGCGATGCTGAAATCCGGTGAGCTGCTATTTAACCGAAAAGAGCAATACTGTTTAGTGCAGCAAAGTGACCTTGAAACAGGGACAGTGATTGGTCATGCCGATGGTTTTGGGTTTTTAAAGCGTGATGCAGGTGGTGACGATATGTTTATACCGCCGCACGAAATGCGCACCTTGATGAACGGCGACAGAGTGGTCGCGAGCCATGGAAAACTAAACCGTCAAGGTAAGCTAGAAGCGCGTGTTGTAGAAGTGTTAGAGCGAAAGGTAAAAACGGTGGTTGGGCGATTTTTTGATGTGATGGGTGTTTTTCATGTCGAAGCGGAAAATAAACGTATTTTTCAACATATCTTAATTCCTGCTGATGCGACCATGGGCGCAAAAGATGGCCAAATTGTGATGGTGCAGATTTCACATTATCCCTCGGCACGAACACAAGCTATCGCTAAAGTGACTGAAGTGATGGGTGACCATATGGCACCAGGAATGGAGATCGATATGGCCATTCGCTCACATGAATTACCTAGTACCTGGTCGCAAGCGGTTCTTGATGAAGCGCAAGGATTTGGTGGTGCCGTTACGGAGGCGGACTTGGCCGACCGAAAAGATATTCGTAAATTACCATTTGTGACGATTGATGGTGCTGATGCACGAGATTTTGACGATGCGGTGTTTTGTAAGAAAATGGCCAAAGGCTGGAAGCTTTACGTTGCCATTGCGGATGTAGCGCATTATGTAAAGCCCAATAGCGCAATCGATATAGAAGCTTATGAGCGTGGAACATCAGTGTATTTTCCTGAAAAGGTGATACCCATGTTACCCGAAGTGCTATCGAATGGTTTATGCAGTCTTAACCCTGAAGTGGATCGCTTATGTATGGTCTGCGAGATGCGCTTGGACGAGCTCGGTACGGTGACCAGCGCCAATTTTTACCAAGCGGTAATGTATTCGCACGCGCGGCTTACCTATGATGAGGTGGGGGCGATATTTGAAGAGACAGAGCCAACACTGCTTCAGAAACACAAAAAGTTGCTACCACATTTAAATACACTAAGAGGTTTGTATGACGTGATGAAAGTGGCTGCAGATGAGCGTGGGGCGCTTGAGTTTGATACCTTTGAAACACGCTTTGTTTTTGATAAAAACCGAAAAATTAAGGCAATCGAGCCGATTGTTAGGCATGACGCTCATCGCTTAATTGAAGTATTTATGATTGCAGCAAATGCATCAACCGCTAACTTTTTGGCAAAACATAAGATGCCAAATTTGCTGCGTATACACGAAGGGCCAAGCATTGATCGATTATTAAAGCTCAGAGGATTCTTGTCAGAGCTTGGTTTAACCTTGGAAGGCGGTGAAGAGCCAAAACCACATCATTATCGGCAGCTTATTTCGAGCATACAAAGCAGGCCTGACTCGCATTTGATTGAAACCGTTATGCTCCGTTCCATGTCGCAAGCTATGTACAGTCCAGAGCAACAGGGACATTTTGGCTTAGCGTTAGAGCTATATGCTCACTTCACATCGCCCATTCGGCGCTACCCAGATTTACTAACACATAGAGCGATTAAGCACGTTATTCAACAGTCAAAACCAACGAGCTTTAATTATTCAGATGCTGATATGGACTTACTCGGAGAACATTGCTCATCTTGCAGTCGGCGCGCCGATGAAGCGACGCGTGACGTAGAGAGTTGGTTGAAGTGTGAATTTATGATGGACAAAATTGGTCAAGAATTTACTGGTGTTGTGTCGTCTGTTACGTCATTTGGCTTGTTTGTAGAATTAGATAAGGTGTTTATTGATGGCTTAGTCCATGTGACTGCACTGGGCGATGACTACTATCATTTCGATGCGAGCAAGCATCGTTTGTTAGGAGAACGTACAAATAAATCATTCCGCTTGGGTGATAGTTTGAAAGTTAAGGTGGTTAAAGTGAGTTTGGACGATAAGAAAATTGATTTGGCGTTAGTGGGTGCTGGTAAGAAAAAAGCACTGGGCAAGCGCAGTAAAAAGAAAAGACGCTAATGGCTGAGATGCAGAAAATATATGGTATTCATGCTGTGCAAGCACTGGTTGAATCTCGACCTGACCAAATCGTTAGCGCGTGGATGGATCGCCAGCGAAAAGATATAAAGTTACAGCAGCTAAAGAAAAACCTAGATGACATTGGCGTCCGTGTTGAATATACAGAAAGAAAAACGCTCGATAAACTATCAAATATGGGAAACCATCAAGGTGTCTTGCTGACTGTTAAACTGCCACAAGAAAGGACAGAAGAAGCACTTAAAAAGGTCGTTAAAGAGCGAACGGAGAATGCATTTTATTTGGTGTTGGATCAGGTTACTGACCCGCATAATTTAGGTGCTTGCTTGAGAACGGCATTAGCCGTTGGTGTGCAAGGGGTTATCGTGCCAAAAGATAACGCCTGTCGATTAAATGCGACAGTTTGTAAGGTGGCCAGTGGCGCGGCAGAGGTGCTTCCAGTTTACCGTGTTACCAACTTAGTTCGAACCTTGAAATGGCTTAAAACAGAAGGTGTGTGGCTCAGTGGTGCAGCGGGGGAAGCTGCACTGGATGTTTTTGATGCTGAGTTGACCGGTTCGGTCGCTATTGTAATGGGTGCGGAAGGTAAAGGTTTAAGGCAATTAACACAACAACAGTGTGATCAATTAGTAAAGATTCCAATGACCTCCAAAATGGAGAGCCTAAATGTCTCAGTGGCTGCTGGGGTTATTTTGTATGAAGTGTTTAGGCAAAATAAGTGACTTTAACGCATTACGCGAACTCATACTAAATTACATAATGAGCAGCCATAAAAAAGCAACTAGAGTAGTTTGTAGTTGATTTTTTAATACCCTGTGGTTGAAGTGGTTTGAAAGGTTTAAGTTTACAAGCTAATTGAAAACACCCTTAAGTAAGTTTAAAGCGTCGCTATTATGCAATAGGTCGCTATTATGCAATAGTAAGTATTAAGCGGGGATGGCTAGAGTGTCGGTGGATTAGCTTGATTTGCGTGAGTATTGCCTGTAAAATCGCGCGTTCAAAATTGTAGTCGGTTATCAGCTGGTTATGATCCTTGCTTCACCTGATGTCAGGGAGGCTATACATCCTTAAGGAGATAAAATGAGACATTACGAAGTTGTATTTTTGGTTCACCCGGATCAAAGTGCGCAAGTGCCTGCAATGGTTGAGCGTTACAGCGCATCAATCACAGAACGCGGTGGCAATATTCATCGAGTAGAAGACTGGGGTAGAAGGCAGCTTGCTTACCCAATCAACAAAATTCACAAAGCTCATTACACATTAATGAACATTGAATGTGATCAAGAAAGCCTTGATGAGTTAGAGAAATCATTTAAATTCAACGATGCTGTGATCAGAAATATGATCGTACGTCGAGATGAAGCAACAACAGGTACAACACCACTTGCTAAATCAAATGAAAAAGAAGCTGCTAAGCCTTATGTGAAGCCAGTTGAAAAAACCGCTGAGTCATCAGCTGAAAAAACAGATGTGTCTGAACCTGCTGCTGAAAAAGCAACAGAAGAATAAGACACGGTTTAATAAAAATATAAGGAATAGACATGGCATTTGATAAAGGTTTTAGACGTCCACGTTATTGCCGTTTTACTGCGGAAAACGTAAAAGAAATCGATTATAAAGATTTAGATACATTAAAAGAATATATGACAGAAACAGGAAAAATTATTCCTGCACGTGTAACAGGTGTTAAAGCAAAATACCAACGTCAGT
>Ga0209345_10001993_pt1 | contig 23452 bp, 16 predicted proteins | sample Cruoilmetagenom7_FD_187294 | JGI IMG/M metagenome (GOLD analysis project Ga0209345, IMG submission 187294) | Oil polluted marine microbial communities from Coal Oil Point, Santa Barbara, California, USA - Sample 7 (SPAdes) (version 2) | ecosystem: Environmental > Aquatic > Marine > Oil seeps ...
CCGCGCCGCGGCGCAGGCCGCCATCCCGGCGGCCGAGGCCGGTCAGCTGGTGACTTTCGGCATCCGCCCCGACCGGGCCGAAACCGGCTATGGCTGGCTAGAGCTGAGCACCGCACCGGACGCGGAATTTTCACCGGTGCCGCAACCGCTGCACCGGTTTGTGGAAAAACCCGACACCGCCACCGCCGAAATGCTGCTGCAAAGCGGCATGCATCTGTGGAACGCCGGTATCTTCCTGTTTTCCACCACCACCCTGATTGCCGCCTTCCAGACCCACGCACCCGACATGCTGACCACCGTGCGCGCCGCCATTGACGATGCCGAACGCGATCTTGGCTTTACCCGGCTGGCCCCGGCCCCCTGGGGCGCGCTCGAGGATATCTCGATCGACTATGCGGTGATGGAAAAGGCCGACAATCTGACGAGATCACCTTATGGTGGCATCTGGTCGGATCTGGGCGGCTGGGATGCGGTCTGGCGCGAAAGCGGCCCGGATGCCGACGGCATGGTTCTGACCGGGCCCGCCACGGCGCTGGAGTGCAAAAACACCTTGCTCAGAGCCGAATCAAAGCATCAGCAACTGGTCGGCATCGGCCTGGAGGACATCATCGCCGTGGCCATGCCAGATGCGGTTCTGGTGGCCCACAAGGACCGGGCGCAAGACGTCAAAAAGGCGGTGATCGCGCTGAAACAACAGGGGGCCTCTCAGGCCGAAACCCTGCCGCGCGACTATCGCCCCTGGGGCTGGTTCGAAAGCCTGGCCGTCGGCGGGCGGTTTCAGGTCAAACGCATCGTCGTATCCCCCGGCGCGGCGCTGTCGCTGCAATCGCATCACCACCGCTCAGAACACTGGATTGTGGTCGAGGGCACAGCAAAGGTGACCGTGGATGACACAGTGACGCTGGTGACCGAAAACCAGTCGGTCTATATCCCACTGGGGGCCGTCCACCGGATGGAAAACCCCGGCAAAGTGCCAATGGTGCTGATCGAAGTGCAGACCGGATCCTATCTGGGTGAGGACGACATCATCCGCTACGAAGACGTCTATGCGCGCGGTCAGGGTGCCAAAGGATAGGAAAGAGCATCGACAAATTTCAAACCCCTTTTATCGTCTGGACCCTGCAACGCACCGGCGGCACCAACCTGAACGACTTTCTCAACACGCTCTCGGATTTTCCGCGCCTTGAGGACGAAGCCTTCAATCTCGGCCGAACCTACAGCCCGGTCACCGAGGCCTGGTTGCAGACCGAAAACGACGACGCGCTTCTGCAAAGCATGCGCGACATCTGTGGCCGCCGCAGCAACCTGAAACACTGCCCGGAACTGATCCCGATGCCGGTCAGTCAGGCCCTTGTCACCGCCTCGGTTGCGCAGGATTACCAGCATCTGTTCCTGTACCGGTGCGACCCGATACCGCGTATCCTGTCGCTCGAATATGCGCAGCGCACCAATGCCTGGGGGCCGGGCCAGACACCGCAGGGCGACAGCGCCGACAGTTCCACCGCCTTCGACGCGGCCCTGGATATCAAAGCCATACTCACCCATGAAGCCACCGCCCACACACGGCTCAACCAAAGCTGGCAGGCGCTGCTGGAGGCCGGCGTCAGCCCGATCGCCCTTTCGTTCGAAGAACTTTACCTCGCCACGCCGGACAACGCCCGGCAAAGCCTGATCTACATGCTGGCGGGCCTGGATATGGTATTGCCCGCCGAACAGATCGACACCTTGTTGCAAAGGCTGCGCGGCACGGGCAATCAAAATACCCGAAACCGCTATGATCAATTCCGGCAGATCGACCAGCTAAAGCAGCGAATTGGCGACCTGCCACAACTGATCTTTCACAGCGATCCCGCCCCGGCGTAACCCAGTCGGGGTAATTGACCGGAATAATTGGCCTTTACCCCCGCCCGGTGCGGCGCCACACATCCTTCATGACGCCATCCCGGTCCCAAACTGCAACGCCATCCGTCCCGGAAATATCGGTAATCGTGCCGGTCCATGACGTGCAGGATCAGGTCGGGGCCTGCATCGCCAGCCTGATCGCCCAGACGTTCCGCAACTTCGAAGCGATCGTGGTCGATGACGGATCAAGCGATGCCAGCCCCGCCCGGCTGCACGCCGCCATCGGTGACGACCCCCGCTTTCGCGTCATCCGGCAGGACAATCGCGGCCTGTCGGGCGCGCGCAACACCGGGCTGGATGCGGCGCAGGGGGCGTTCATCGCCTTTCTCGACGGCGACGACCGCTTTGACCCGGATTTCCTGCGCCGAATGCACACGGCCCTGACAGACAGCAACGCCGATTGGATCGCCTGCGGGCTGCGCAACATCTATCCCGATGGCCACAGCAACACCCACTCGGCTATCCATTCTGGCATCCATTCGGCCCCATATCTACCCGAAACAGACTCTGATTCAGGTCCCAATTTCGCGCCCGCCCCACGCCTTTGGCCGCTGGACACCTGGGATGAGGTGATCGCCCATTTCCCCTCGGCCTGGAACAAGCTTTACCGCCGAAGCCTGCTGGAGGGCGTGCGCTTTGATGCGGGCACCTGGTTCGAGGACCACGCATTTTTCTGCCGCGTGGCGGCGCGCACCGATACGCTGCTGCACCTGCCCGCGCCGCTTTACCTACAGACACGGGGCCGGGCCGGGCAGATCACCACCACCGAATCCGAGCGGGTGTTTGAACAGTTTGGCGTGCTGGATACGTTGGCCGAAATCCTGACCGACCCACCGAAACCCGGCGGGCGCACCGCCCTGGGGCATCTCGCGCACCGGCTGTTTCACGAACGCAGCCCCATGTTGCGCGATCCCGCCCGGCGGGCGCGTTTTATCGGCGCCGCGCACGACTGGCTGGCGCGCCATGACCTGTCCGAAACGCCCGGTTCAACCCTGCCGCCCAGTTGGACACTGGAATTCACCGGCACCTGCCCGCTTAGCGTGGTGGTGCCCTGGGACGGGCAAGAAGAACCGCTGCGTGTCACGCTGGCCACCCTGGCCCGGCAAATCCAGGGCGGCACCGAGGTGCTGATCGTCGCGGACACCAGCGCCGCCGCCGCGCGCGGGGTGGCGCTGGCCTGCGCCTGCGGGCTGCGGGGCACACGCGGGCTGACCGCCGCACCGCCCGGTGGCGCAGGCGCGGCGCGCAATGCCGGGCTGCTGGCCGCGCACGGCGAGATGATCGTTTTTGCCGATGCCGGGGATCAACTGGCCCCCACCGCGCTGGCCCACTGGAGCGATACGATGCTGCGCGAAAACGCCGATTTCGGGTTCTCGCAATTCCGCGTCGGGCTGAACACCGGCGCGGTGCATTCAGGGTTTCACGACAGCGCCCTGTTCACCCCCCTTCCGGACACCACTGGCCCGCTGCCCCTAAGCCCAGATCAGGTGCTGGCCCTGCATTGCCACCCAACAGCCAAGATATTCCGCCGGGCCTTGCTGATCCGGCATGGCTTGCGCTTTGGCACCGGACCGCTTTGCGACTGGCAGATCAGCATCGGTGCCGCGCTGGCCGCGCAAAAGCGGCTTTATTTCGCCTGGCCCGGAGCCGAAAGTTCCGAAGTGCCCGACGCGCGGCAACTTTGGACTGCACCGGTATCGGCCCCCGCTCTGGTGCGGGCGCTGGATGATGCCGCCGCCTGCTGGCCAAAAGCACTTTGCAAAAGTTTACCCCCCGACTGGCAACCGCGGCTTTTTGCGAGGGCGCTGTGGGAAGTGGCCAGCTTCGCCCCGATGCCCGCCGCCGCGTTCAGCCGCTTTCGGTTCGAAGCAACCCGCATCGTGCGCCAACGCGGCTGGCACCGGATAACCGGAGCCTTCGACCCCCATGTCACCCCGGCCATCCGCACACTGATGAACGGCGGCACACCATGCCCGGTTGCATCACCCCGGACAGGCGGGCAATAACGGCGCCAGAACACCCCTTGACCAGCCGCCCCGACCAGACATGTCAGGACACACTTGGAATGCTTGTTTTTTCCCCTCAAGGCCACGCACGGTTTTCCTATCGCGTCGGGTTTTCTCAGCATCCCTTTGCCAATATCTCATTTTTTGACGCCGATCGCCGCAGGATCCTGTTTCACCTGTCCCTGCGTCAACCCGAAGGGCTGGCGGTCTGCAACTGGCGCGGCCTCGCCAAAACCGACTGGGGACCAGAGATCGCCAAGCCGGTGCATCTGCCCCCCGGTGGCGTCACTGGCGGAACCACAGTCGAGATCCGCTTCGCCCTGCCCCGTGTTATCGTCCTGCTGGACGGGATCGAGGTTTTCAACTTCGGCACCCGGCTCAAACGGCCCCGATTTTCTGATCTGCACAAGATCGCCTTTGTCGACTGCCAGGGCGGAATCCCCCCCGGCGCGATCGACATCGACCATGCCGGCGACGGCGCCCTGCGCCTGACCTCGCGACTTGAACTGCGCGGACGATTACAACGCCCACCCCCCGGCGCGCTGCACCTTGAGATCGACGATATTGCGGACGCCCCGACACTGATCGTCACGCCGGATGGTGACACGGGAAAGATGGGTGGAAAAACGGGCGGGCTGACCCTGCGCGCCGTGCTGCCCGGTCGCATCTGGGACGGTCTTGCCCACGGCACGGCGCGCAAGATCCGCCTTTGCGCAGGCGAAACGGTGTTGGCCGAAATGCCCCTGCGCCATTGCGACCTGCTGACCCATGTGCGTCCCGCCCTGACACTTGGCGATCTGGGCGGAGACCTGTTTCTTGCCACCCAGATCCTTGAACATGCCCGCTTTGCCGGCATCATGGCAGACCTTGACCCACAAGCCCAGATGCGGTTGGCCGGACTGGCCGATTTCCTTGGATTAGAGCCGCTTTCCGACCTGGACACCCCCCCTTCGATACCGGCAGACATTGCGCCGCCCCCGGACCCCACCGCCCGGGAAATGACCGGCGCACTGGCCGAAGTGGCCCAAAGCCTGCACCCGGGTTTGGACGGAACCGCACCAGACCTGCACAATCTGCTAACCACCCTGTCGCCCCCTGCCGGTGGCGATCCGGCTTTGTTTTACGTGGCGCTGGCCGAACCGTTTTGCCAGCGCGATGCCTTTGATCTGCTTTATGATCACGTCCGGCGCAGCCCCGACATCGCCGCACAGATCACCCCACGGGACCACCCCTGGTATAATTCCGGCCTGTTGCCCTATCTGCTGCGCAGCGGCCGTATCGAATTACTGCACAAGACCCTGCAATCCCTGGTGCAGGAAACCGAACCCTGGCTGATGACCCCGCCGCTGGCCTGGACCGTCCGGGCCGCGCTGGACAACCCCGTGCTGGCCGATCCCGACCGGGACGCGATCCTGAGATCCTTTCTGGCCTTTCTGGCGCAGCGCATGACCGATTACTGGCAGCGGACCCCCTGCACCCAACTCATCAAAGCCGGCGTGGCGCTGATTGATGCCGGGCCACGCCTGCCGGATGATCTGCGCCGTGAAACCGAAACCGGGCTGCTGCGCGCGTTTGGACTGATGCCCACCTTCTGGGCCTGTATCGCAAATTGCCAGACGCCTTTGCCCCAAACCATAACGGCCACCCGCGATGCTTTTGCCACCTTAAGCGACCCTAAAGCGGGTGAAAATGACCGCAGCGCGGCGCTCAGACTGTTTGAGCGCATTGGCTGCCCCGATACGATGCAGGTCCGGCGAGACCTGTTCGGCCCGGCCGGTCTGCCGGGAAATGCCCCGACCCCGCAGGCGTTGCTGCAAGAAGGGCTTGCCCCGGCAGAACCCGCCCTGCGTTATATGGCGACCCCGGGCTTTCACCCCAAAGGCACCGCAGCCGAATCTGCCCTGCAAGAGGCCGCCCGCACCGCCCTGCCCGCCTGTTACCCTACCGTGGCGCAGGCCCCGCAATACGCCCTGCAAAGCAGCGCCAGTCGCCGTGCGGTGGCCCTGCTGGAACAGGCCCGCGCCGGCGACGATCCACAACAGGACTGCGCCGCCTTGCTGCTTGATCTGAGTGCACTGACCAACGCCGGATCACACTGGATCGGTGCCGGGATTGCCCTGGGGCTGCTCAACGGTCTGATCCGGGCCGGGGCAGAGGCGCCCGCCAATCTGCTGGTGGCGGGCCTTGATGTGGCTCTAACCAAGGCAGGCGGCCCCCAAAATGCCCGATCCTGGCTGTCTGATCAGCCGGCCCTTGCGATGCCTGTCCGGGCCCTGCAATCCCTGGCGGACAGCGGACAGGACAAAGCCCGGGCCGCGCTTGACACGCTGGGCCTGACGGCCCCGATGCTGCCCCGCCCAACCGACCTGCCCGATGCCTTAGCTGACCTGGGCAACCCGATCTTTGACACGCTTGTTGTGGTGTTTTCCTGCCGCGCCCACCTGAACACCCGCATCCCGCAGATGCGCGCCGGCTGGCTGTCACGGCTTAAGGAACTTGGGGTGCCTTACGTGATTATCACGGGGGACCGGTCAGGTACGGACACCGAACAGATGCAGGGCGATGTCCTGCACCTTGACGCGCCGGACAATTACGAAGGCTTGCCGCAAAAAACCCTGGCGGCAATCGCCTGGGTGCATGACCACACCGCCTTTAGTCATATGCTGAAGGTTGACGACGATTGTTTTCTTAACGTCGATGAATACTTTCACTCGCAGAGCCACCGCAAGTTCGACTATTACGGTCGCACCCTTACCCGCGTGGAGGGGCAGATGGACCGGGCCTGGCATTGCGCCAAGTCCAATTCGGATCGCGGGCGACAGGAGTACGACAAATCCCCCGAACCCTCGACCTATTGCGATGGCGGATCTGGCTATGCGCTTAGCCGCCGGGCCATGGCGGCGGCGCTTGATGCGGCGGCCAGCCCCTTGGGTCAGACACTGATCCAGGTCTCTTTCATGGAAGACAAACTGTTGGGCGATCTGCTGGCCCTGCGCGACATCCGGCCACAGGACGAAGATTACCGCATCACCGTGCGGCGCCGCGAAACACCGGACAGCCCGCCGGTGCCGCGCTGGGTCAATGGCTTTGACGCCAGCCGCACCGCGCCGGTTAAGCTGGTGCATCTGGACACGGCCGACGCACAGGAAGGTGCCCATCGACGGGTCGGTCAACCCGGTCTCTGGCCCAAAAAGATCTGGCCCAGCTACCAGCCCGCGCGCCTGGGCGAACAAAGCAATGCACTGGAAATGATCACGGCACCCGACCGGCTAAAGGCCGCCCGCGATGCCCCCGTCGCCGTGGTCGCCAGCATGCGTAATGAGATGTTCATGCTACCGCATTTCCTGGCCCATTACCGGCGGCTTGGGGTGGAAAGTTTTCTGATCGCCGACAATTGCTCGGATGATGGCACGCTGGAGTTCCTGGCCGCGCAAGCCGATGTGGCGCTGTTTTCGGTCGACACGGACTATCGCCATTCGCATTACGGGGTTGCCTGGCAGCAGGCTCTGATGGCCAATTTCCGCACGGATCGCTGGTCGCTGGTGGCTGATGCCGACGAATTGCTGACCTGGGAAACCCGGCAAACAGGCACCCTGCCCAACCTCTTGCGCACCGCCGCCTTTGACGGTGCGGATGCCGCGCGCATCTTCATGCTTGATATGTATCCGCAAGGGCCGCTGGCGCAGGCCGGTTTTGCCTCGGGTGATCCCTTTGCCGAGGCCGGTTTTACCGATCATACGCCCTTCCTGCGCAACTCCTTCGGGCGCGGCCCCTATTCGAATGCGCCAACCTGGACCTCAGCGGTGCGTCACCGGTTGATACCGGGTTCGCGCAACGAATTGTTCGTGGCGCAAAAAATCGCGCTTTTGAAATATTCTGCCTTTCTGCGTCCCTCGGCGGGGCTGCATTACGTGGCGGGGGCCCGTCTGGCAAAGCGCGACCTGCTGTTCGGCCATTTCAAATACAACGCCGATTTCCACCGCAAAGCCCGTGCCGAAGTGGCCCGGCGCCAGCATTTCAACAACGCCGAAGAATATCGCAAATATCTGGCCCTGCTCGCAGAGGGACGCGACGTGATCTATGACCCGGCCCTGTCGGTACCCTGGGCAGATTCCGAATTCGTCAGGGCGCGGTTGGCGGGGATAATGGCGTGATTTCCCCGCAATAGAGCCTGTTCAGTTCATCCAGATGCCCCGGCATGGTTTGCGGCGCATTGGCCTTGTCCCAGTAATCCTGCATATCCACCTCACCCTCCAGAAGGGCGCGGATGCGATCGCCGAAATCCGCCGTATTACCGGCATCAAACACCATGTCGCCACAGCCCGCCAATTCCTGCGCACCGCCCATATTGCTGGTCAAAAGCGGGATATGCCGGGCGTGCATTTCGATGGCCACCTGGGGCAGGTTGTCCTCCCACAGGACCGGGACCAGCCCCACATCCACATCGCGCAGCAGATCGTCCAGCCCATCATGACTATAGCCATCCAAATGGATCAGCCGCGCCAATCGCAGTTTAAGCAACTCAAGCCGGGTCATCGCCTCGGGTTCACCCGCGCGCGCCGCCACCACCACACGCAACCGTGCGGCCAAGTCCCGCGGCAGCGCCTCAAGCGCATCAAGCAAGAAGAAGAACCCCTTGTCCCGGCGCATATAGCCCATATAGGCCAGTGTCAGAGTCTTTTCTTCGTCTTTCAGCCGAACTTTTGGCTTTGTGGTTTCAAATTTCACAGCTTCGCGCGTACCGATATAACTGGTGCGCAACAGGTCCGGATCGACCCCGTAATCCTGGGCAATCGCGCGCACACGATCCGACACGCAAAGCACCAGATCACAGCCCGCGTTGATCTGCCGGATCATCCCTGGACGGCGCTCTGCAAACTCTGCCGCAATGTCCGTGTGCCCGATTTGCTTTTTACCGCCCTCCCACAGCTTGCGGCGCAGCCAACCGGCGCCTCGCGCACCACGACTGCCCAACCGCATGCTTTGCCGGAACAATTGATCAAAAACCCGGGTGCCGGGCCGCACCCCTGCACATTTAAGACGATAGGCCACCGCATTTGCCATGCGTACCAGCCGCTCGTCGTGTTTGTGTACCAGGCAATCGCCGCATTTGCTGCCTGCTTTGAAATCGGTGCAGGCCACCTTTTCCTGATACCACAGGTTCACTTGCGGGCAGATCGGATAATAATTGTGCAGCGACAGAACCACCCGGATCCCCGGCCAGCGCGCCTTGATCTCAAGCACATCAGCCGGGATCCCTTCCAGATTATTGAAATGGATCACGTCATAAGGGCCGGTCTTTTCGACAAAATCAAAAAACACATCGCGGGTGGCCGGGTGCGATAGCTGTGCGGGATTGCCAAAGGCATGATGGGCCGGTGACAGCACCCCGGAATTGACAATTTCATACCGGCGATGGCGGTCCTCATCGGACCCGTGGCGCATCTGCTCCCAGCGGGGCGACCCATGGCGCAGATCATACGAAATCCCCGAGGACAGGAACACCGCTTGGGTGTCCGGCTGCGCATCCAGGGCCGTCATCAGGTTTTTCAGATAGACCGAAACACCGCCGCCGCGCGCCTCATCGTCAAGGTAGTCTACCCAATTGTAATAAAGAACACGCATGCAGAAAGCCCTTTTTAGACCCTATATTTCACGCCCAAGCCATTTTTCTTTTCCTAGCTGCGTGAAATAGCTCCGGATCAGGCCTGGCTTTTCGAACCGCTCCAGAATGGTGTTTACCCCCTGCTTGACCAGGGGGCTTTTCATATCCGGGTCGTGATCAACCTTGAGAAAGTCACAAACCCGCTGTTCGAAACCGTCCTGAAACATATCGCAATATTCAAGTTTCAGTTTCTTTTGCGGCAAGGTGTCAAACCATTGAGAGAACAAAAAATCATAGGTGGCAAATTCATGCCAATAGTGGCTGATCCTCAAAGGACCGGCATCAACCTTCTTGCTTACATGGGCATCTTTTCTGCTCTGAGCCCAGCGTTTTGTCTTGTCAGCTTTTATCAGCGACGAAATCTGCGCCAGCTTGTTCTCCCGATGCACATAGATCAGCGACAGGCCTTTCATTTTGGTCAACGCCCTGAGCATGCGTATATTATGCCCGATCATCAGCTTGTAACCGGTGCATTTATAAGCGCTGTCAGCATGGCCCTGGAAGAATTCCTTCGAATGTGCCCGCGGCGTAGCGTCCCGCTTGATCAGCGCGGGAAAGTCGCGGATTTCATCCTCGGCGTTGATGATCGCATAAGGGTTGAACTGCTCGCCGGCGCACAAGATATCCCGGTGCGCATTCAGCAATGTCATAAGATAGGTTGTTCCGCTGCGCGGCAGGCCGATGATCAGAAAACGGCGGGGTCCGGATGGGGTCTTGGAAGTAGGCATGTCCAAATAAATCCAGTGTGTTCGTGTCGGTTCAGAAAAGGATTTTCTCTTATTGCAGAAGTTTGTTGTGCAAGGCAATCGCCTCGTCCAGGTCTTCAAAGTACGAAATGCGCCCGTCCGCCAGCACGATCCCGGAATCACAGAACTGGCGCAGCTGGCCCATCTCGTGGCTGACCAGAATGGCGCTCGAGGTCTTCATCCGTTCGATAAAAACCGCATGGCTCTTGCGGCGGAACGAAGCATCGCCCACGGCCGTCACCTCATCCACCAGATAGGTATCAAACTGAATGCCCATCGAGGCCCCGAACGTCAGCCGCGACCGCATCCCCGAGGAATAACTGCGCACCGGCATGTGAAAATACTTCCCCAGTTCGGCAAAATCCTGCACGAAATCCAGCAGGCTATCGGTATCCACCCCATAAATGCGGGCGATGAAACGGATATTCTGCGCGCCGGTCAGATCCCCGTGAAACGATCCACCAAACCCCACCGGCCATGAAATCCGCCCGTCGGTGACGATGCGGCCGCTGTCCGGGCGCATGGTGCCGGCCAATATCCGCAGCAGCGTCGATTTGCCCGCGCCGTTGCGCCCCAACAACGCCAGAGACCGCCCCGTCGGCAGGGTGGCGTTCAGGTCGTCAATCACAACCCGGCGTTCGCCCTTGACCCGAAAGCTTTTGGTCAGGTTTTCAAAGCGGATCATCGCGGTCTCAATTCTCTGGTTCAAATTCTCTGGTCACGGGTCTCAGCCACGGTCGCGGATGCTGTAATATACCAGTGCCACAATCGACCAGACCATGATCAGGAACAATGTCGCCAGCCCCATCAGGATAAAACGACGCGGGAACTCTGAACTCTGCGCCAGCGTCGGCTTGATATAGGTCGCCAGATAACGGCTTTGCCGGGCGGCATTGCCGCGCGCCACATCCAGCGCGGTCAGCGCCACGCGATAGGTTTCTTCAGCAAACTGGCGATCCACGCTCAGGCTTTCGAACTCGGCAATCAGCGACGGGTAATCCTCGCCCACAGCGCCCAGGTCGGTGCTGTCGGTGGTAAAGGACTGCCGTTCGGCGGTGATGCGCGCACGGATCACCTCGATCCGGCGGCGGGCATTGACCACCCGCGGATCGGTCTCGGCGGCGGTTTCGCTGAGAAGGTCATGTTCGATCAACGCCGAGGCCAGCGCCTGTTGCAGGTTGTTCATCACCCCCATGCGCGCCTGAATGTCGGCTTCTGGGTCGACGATCCGGGTGCGGGTGCGGAACTTGGTCAGGGCCTCGCGGGCCTGCTTTAGGGTCACAATCGACTTTTCCAGATCATCGCGCGCATAGCGCATCGCATCCTCGCGGGCCTGATCGCTGAGCGCGTTGATCATGTCCTGACTCTCGCGCACGATGGCCAGCGCCACTTGCCGGGCCATGTCCGGATCAAAGGCCAGCACCCGAAGTTCGATCAGCCCGGTGGACTGGTCATAGGAAATGCGCAGGATCCGCTGCCAGAACCAAACCAGATCCTCGAGCGTGGAATCCGGCCAGATCGAAAAAGCCATGTCGGAAGGCCAGGGGGCGGTGTAATGGGCGCGCAGATCCAACTGCTTGTCGATCATTTCGACGATTTCCTGGCTCTGGATGAATTCATACAGGATGTCGCTGTCCACACCGGTGCCGGAACTGGCAAACGGGGCCAGACCGCCCAGCAATTCCGACGCACTCCCCCCCTCTTCCGAGCGCACCGAAAACGCGGTGGTTGAACTGTACTGGTCCTCGGCATGGGTCCAGAGATAATAGGCCGCCCCGCCCAAAGGCAGCAGGACCATCAACAGAAAACTCAGCAGCAGCCCCCAGTGGCGCCGCTTCATGTTGGCCTTCTGGGCCAGCGGCCGAACCACAGGCGCAGCACCCTGCCCTTTTGGTTTATTCTGTGGTTGCCCCTGCGGTTTATTCTGGCCTTGCGGCTTACCCGGCCCCGGAGGGCCACCCTGGGCCTTCTGATTGGGCTTGGCCTGTGCCTGTGCCTGTGCTTGCGGTTTTACTTGTGGTTGTGGTTGTGGCCCGTTCTGGACATTGGCCGGCCGAGACGCGGGTGAATCTTCCTGAGGGGATTTCACCGGCTTCGCCGCGGGTCCGCCCGCCTTTGAGCTGTTTTCCATAAAAAACCTGTCCCGGCACGAAGTGTTTGAATTCTTTATCCGAGTCTTACATAATCGCGCACATATTGGCCAGCACGAGACCACCCGGCATGTCATCTTCTACGGAAATACCCCGGCCCGGCGTTCAACCCGGCCAGGGGACGGCGCGCCACTGGGCAACCCCACGCACAATAATGGCGCTGATCCTGCGCGAGATGTCGACCCGTTATGGGCGCTCTCCGGGCGGCTATGCCTGGGCCGTTCTGGAACCGCTTGGGGCCATCCTGATCCTGAGCTTTGGCTTTTCCCTGCTGGTCCGCGCGCCATCTCTCGGCAACAGTTTCCTGTTGTTTTATGCCTCAGGTTATCTGCCCTTTAACCTATATCAGAGTCTATCTCTGACCTTATCGCGCACATTGTCATTTTCCAGACCGCTGCTGATGTATCCGGTGGTCACCTGGTCGGATGCGGTTCTGGCGCGATTCATCCTCAATACATTGACCGGCCTGCTGGTCACATATCTTCTCATGGCTGCCATTCTGACTTTTACCGAAACCCGGGTGGTGTTGGAAACCGGTCCACTTACCCGGGCCATGGGACTGGCAGCCCTTCTGGGGCTTGGGGTCGGGACGCTGAACTGCGCGCTTGGCGGGCTTTTCCCCACCTACGAGATCATCTGGTCGATCGCCACCCGGCCTTTATTCATCATCTCGGGCATCTTTTATGTGCTTGAGGACATGCCGCCAAATATCCGGGATCTGCTGTGGTACAATCCGCTGATCCACATTACCGGCCTGATGCGGCAAGGGATATTTCCCACCTACAAACCGCTTTATGTCAGCGATCTCTATGTGTTGGGCATCAGCCTGGCTTGTCTGTTGGCAGGGCTGATCCTGATGGGCCGCTATCACCGTGACATCCTGAACAACTGAACGCTTTAGGCCGCGCGATCCAAAGCAGCCAGCGCCAGAACCTCACTGTGATCACGCACCACCCGACTGCGCGCGCCGTCGTGCAAAGCCGCGCGCAATAACCGCAAATAGGTGCGCCGGTCGGCCCCATAGCGCCCCGCCGCCAGATACCATTTCACCGCCAGCAACGGCAGCATCAGCCAGAACAACCCGCCAGCGGCAGTGTGATACATGATCAGCCCGTTGCGATAGGTGTAATAGACTTTCCAAAGCGGGTTAAACACACGGCGCTGATCATTTTCAAACGTCGAGCAGTCATGCTCGAAACCGATCTGCGGGTCAAAGACAATGCCATGCCCCCGCCGACGCAGACCCAGCGTATAAATCACGTCATCGCCATAAAGAAACAGCCGTGGGTTGGGGAAACCGTTCTCGGAAATCATCCGGCGCGACAGGAACAGCCCGACAAAAGAGGTCAGGTCAATCGGTCGCGCGACCCCTGCCTCGTACGAGGAATAGGGGATGTGATATCCGTTCCGCCCTTGCAGCAACGTTCTCAGAAATGTTCGCAGGGACCAGAACGGATTAACCGATGGCCGGTTCATTTCACAGATACGCCCATCAGGAAAATAGACCGCCGCCGCGCTGGCCAGTGTGTCGGGGCGATCGGCGGCGTGAAAGGCGGCCAGCGCGCCGGGCAGGGGGCGGGCGTCATCATCCATCAACACGATCCAGTCGGGATCAAAGCGATCGCACGTCAGACGCAAGCCGGCCTCGAACCCGCCGGCCCCCCCCTGGTTCTGCGCGCTGCGATGCACCACCAGCCGGGGATCCACCTGTGTGGCCAGCCAGTCGGCGGTATCATCACTGCTGGCATTGTCCACCACCACCACCGCCTGCAACAGCGCCGGATCCTCGGCCAACAGGCGGCTTACCGTCACCTGCAACTGCGCCAACCGGTTATGGGTCACCACCACGGCAACCAGGCGTTTGGGTTCCGGAGAAGGCGGGAATGTCACCAGGCGCAATCCTTCGTGGCAGGGCGGTTATTTCGGGCGGGGTAGGTCACAAAACCCACCGCGAGTCAAATCCCCGCCAACGTCGAATGTTTCGCGCGCGAAACATTTACAGCGCCGCTTAACGGGATCGCAACCAGTCCTGCAAATCTTCCATCAGCGCTTCGGTGATGCCGTCGCCGTCCAGCTCGATGCGATTGCGCCCCGGCGTGAACATCATTCGCACCCCTGCCGCAATCTGGGTGATATGGCGTTCCTCAGGGTCTGTGTTGGTGGCGCGAATGCGTGGTCGATTGATCTTATCAGGCTCTGTTACGGGGGATTCTGCCGGTTTTTGGTGCCTGGCAACCTCTGCGGCAAGTATCTGCATCTCGGCGATGGCAGTGTCCCGGTTGCCCGCCCTGAGGCGCGCCTTCAGCGGATCGGCAAAATTCGGGTCACGGGTAATTTCACGCGACAACGCCAGACCCAGCTTTTCGCTGATCGCTGAAGGATGGCGCAGCACCCCATCCAGCGCATCAACGACGGCAATAAAACTGCCTATCTTTGAGCGCTTCGAACGGGTGACATTGGCAAACAGCCCCTTCAAGGCGGCGCGTTGGGTCGGGTAGACACCTTCGTGCATGGCGCGCACGGCAATGCGGGCCCGTTCATAAAAGCTGAGGTTGACCCGGATTTCATTCTCTTCGACCATCGAAACATACGCGTCCTGCGCCGTTTCCGGACGGATGACCAGCGCCTTTACGCTGGCGAATTTTGCCTCTCCGGTCTCTGCAAACAGTCTCTGCAACGCCGTTATGCGGCGCCAGCCCGAAATCAGCCCATGGGTGCGCCCGCCCGCCGGATCGGTCAGTTCGGTGACCTCGATCGGGGTTTGCTGGCCGCGGGCGCGCAGACTGGCGATCAGCGCGGCCATTTCATCTTCGTTCTGTTCCAGGCGGTCACGAACAAGATGACGGTCGTCGATCACCTCAAGCGGCAGTTCCGCCACGATCAGCCCCCTGGCACGGGCGGTTTCCAGCGCTTCGACCACTTCATTCAACGCCGCGCTGGTCGCGGCCTCACCGGCAACCTGGGCAATTGGCGCCGCCCCGCCCCGACCGGCAAGCGACATGGATTTGGTTTCGGGCGCGCGCATATTATCAACGGGACCACCCAGAAAAACGGACTGGGCCGGGGCCAATCGTTTACGTTTTGCCATCTCTAATCCTCTGAATTTCGCCTTGATAGAGTCTGTTTTCAGGCGCTCTTGCCCGTATTTTTCAAGACGGTGTTTTCAAGTTGGTATTTTTCAATTCGTCGCGGCGCCATATGCCGATCAACAGGCGCTTGAAGGCGGCATAGGTGGCGTCAAAAGTTTCGCGCCCCCGTGCATAGGTTTCGCGGTTGAAATCGCGGTAATCCGCCTCGTAGATACCGCTGACCCGTTCGCCGGCCTGACCGATCAGCGCGGTAAAGTCCTGCCGGTGCGGTGACAGGGTTTTGCCCAGATAGGCCTGCATCAGACCCGAAAGCTCCCCCTGCTGCGCGCCATCATAGCGGGTGATCACCGCGCGCACCGCATCCCATTCAAAGCCCATTTCCGGACGGCCCAGGGCGCGGGCGGCGGTGTTTTCGCCGTCCTCGATGCTGGCAAAGGTGGAATGCAGCATGTCAAAGAACCGCCCGGTCGAGTCAAACTCAAGAAACGACGCGCCCAGCGGCACCAACAGGATGTTCGCGGCCGCCAGCCCGTTGATGGTCAGATAACCAAGCGCCGGAGGCGTGTCGATGAACACCAGATCATATTCGTCCAGCACTCCGTCAGCCGCGAGACGATCGGTGAGGGCATCCCACAGCTTCCAGCCCCGCGCCTGCATGCGCCAGACCGGGATCTGGAATTCGGCCCAGTAAAGATTAAGCTGGGCGCCGATGAGGTCGATATTGGGCCAGTGGGTGGATTGGATCACGTCCTGTGCGGTCATTTCAAGTGCGGTGCTTTGGGCTTCGTCCAAAGGGTAGGGCGGGTCGCCGCGATCAAGCCGGCGCTGGTTTTCAATCCGCAGATATTCGCCATAGTGACGCGCCAGCAGCGGAAAGGCGGTTTGCCATTCATCCTCGACCTGACCGCCAAAGATTGACGTCATCGACCCCTGGCTGTCGAGGTCAATCACCAGCACCCGATAACCGTCCAGCGCCGCTGACATGGCCAGATGCGCTGCGGTGCTGGTCTTGCCGACGCCGCCTTTGAAATTGGCCACCGCGACGATTTTGGCCGGCAGGTCTTTCGGGCGATAGGGCACGTATTCTTTGGCTTTTGATCCCTGCGCCCCAAAAAACGCCTTGAGTTTCAGCACCTCACCGAGAGAGAACCATTTGGCCCCGCCTTCGGTTTCCGAACGCCCCTGAGGCAGTTCCGGGTTTTGTTTCAGCACACGACGAAAATGGGCCTGCGCCACGGGGATCAGATAGCGGGTGATTTCCCAGGTGGAGAAAAGCCGCAATTGTTTGCGTCCGTCTTCATTCAGGCCCCGGCTGGTCAGGTCGTCGCGACCGCGGGCACAGGCCTGGGCGATAGCGGCAAAGCCGTGGGTATCGGTGGGGGAATCCAGGTCGCCGTAAGCCGCATCAGGGTTGATGTTAAAATATGGAGGCAGGGCGTTTGGGTCTTTAGCCATGAGGGAGAATATCCAATGTGCGGTCTTTTTAGTAAGATACCGAAAAACAAGGCATGTGAAAGAGAAGGCCGCACAAGCGCTTGGCTTTCTAAGCAAATCAGGCGTTTGTGGTGCTAATATAACGCGTTTTTTTGCGGTTTGGCTAATATTTGGTTGTTAGATTCGTGTTATCATATGTTAACGGCCTTTTGGATTTTCTCAGGCTATTGAAAATAAATGGGTTTTCGGCGTTTTTTGCAGGCTGGTGATTCCGAAACCCCGAAAGAATGATTCCGAAACCCCGTTAAAGTGACTCTGAACCCCCGTTGTGCGGGGCTGTGGATAACTTTAGGTTGGGTGTTATCGAAACCACGAAATAACGAGTCGGATATCGACCATGAGCAGTGCAGGTATGACGGGGCCAGGCATGGTCGGGGCGGGCGCGCTTTTGCCGGAGCGTCACCGGCAGCGGGATTTTTTCCTGTGCGATATTTTTGAGGCGATCCCCAAGGATGATATTGCCAGCATGGAGCATCCGCTGTTTTCGCTGGCGACGCGTCCGGACCGGCGGGTTTTGCAGTATGATCACAATGGCACTGAAATTACCGTGACCCCGTCGGTGCGCGGGCTGGCGACGATCCATGACAAGGATATCCTGATCTTCTGTGTCAGTCAGTTGATGGCGGCGCTTAATGCCGGGCGCGCGGTCAGTCGGGTGCTGCATCTCAAGGCGCATGACCTTTTGGTGGCGACCAATCGCGAAACCAGTGGTGATGCCTATCGGCGCCTTCGGGAATCCTTTGAGCGGCTGGCGGGCACGCGGATCACCACCAATATCGTGACCGGTGAGATCGAGACGACCACCGGGTTTGGCCTGATCGAAGGCTGGGAGATCGTCCGCCGGGCGCGGGGTGGGCGGATGATCAATGTGACGGTGACCCTGTCGGACTGGCTTTATCGGGCGGTGTTGTCGAAATCGGTGCTGACCCTTAGCCGCGACTATTTTCGCCTGCGCAAACCGTTGGAGCGGCGGGTTTATGAACTGGCGCGCAAACATTGCGGGCGCCAGCCGGGATGGACCGTGTCGGTGGATACGTTGCTGAAGAAATCCGGCAGCGCCTCGCCCCGGCGGGTGTTTCGCAAGATGTTACGGGATATGATCGCCGCCGGGCATTTGCCGGATTACGAGATGACGGAACTGCCGGGGGATCTGATCCGGTTTACCCCCAGGGGGGCGCTGATCGAAGGGGGGGCGCGGCCTCCGGTTCTTTCGGAAGAGGCGCTGGAGGAGGCGCGGCGGATTATGCCTGGGGTGGATGTTTATGCACTCGAGGCGGATTGGCGCGGGTTCTGGGCCCGGTCGGGCATGACGCGGCTGCGCAAGCCGGATGCGGCGTTTATTGGCTGGGTGAAGAAACGCGCGGCGGGGTGAATTGGCCGCCTAGACCATTGACCCGACAAGAAAAAGGCGCGCCGTGGCGCGCCTTTTTGTCGTAACAGAGTGTGTTTTCAGAGGTAACAGGGTTAATCACTCGCCCGCTGGGCCAAAGAGGAAATCTGTGCCACTGAGATCAGCATTGATCACGGACAACAGCACGATCGCATCGTCGATACCGTAATTGATTACGGAATGTGTGCCGTTATCATCTGTAACCTCGCTCAGATGGTTAGCCTGAAGGTCGCTGAAATCGGAGATATCGGAGAATATGGCCCTGAGGTTGATCTTGTCGGCGCCGTTGTCGAAGTCGCCGATTGTATCCGACCCGTCGTTATCTTCGAAGACGAACTTGTCGTTGCCGTCACCGCCGAGCATGTAATCATCGCCACTGCCACCGTCCAGAGTGTCGTTGCCGTCACCGCCAAACAGCGCGTCGTTGCCACCTCTGCCGGCCAGAAGATCCTTGCCGCCCTTGCCATCAAGCGTGTTCTCAGCGGCGTTGCCCTTGATAATATCATCGCCCGTCTTCGACCCGCGGACGCTTTCGATGTTCTTGAGAGAGTGTGAGAAGTTGTCATCGCCCCACACCCCGATTGCTATCTTTTGGCCAAGATCAACCTCTACGCCGTCGGTGACGTCATTTCTGTCATACCGGACGGTGTCGTTCCCGCCGCGGCCATTCAGTGAATCATTGCCGGCCCGCAGGATGAACCGTTCGTCATGATTGCTGCCAAAAATATCGTCATCATAATCCGTGGCGCGCAGTTCCCGGACGTGGCCACCACCAACAATGCGGTCCCTGGTAAAACCCTCGCTGCCGTCAATAACGAGGCCAAAGCGCAGGTTGGCGAAAATACCGCCATCCTGATCGGCATAATCCAGGCGTACGGTGCCGGACTCTCCTTCGATATGGATGATGTCCTCTCCTTCGCCGGGGGTGATCATGATCCAGCCTTTTTCACCGGCATCAATCAGGAACTCATCGGCATATTCCGTCCCATATATCGCCATCCCGCCCTCGGCTTTGGAATAATCAAGTTGCAGGGCGTTGTTCAGGTCCGTGATCAGGGCGCCACCTGCGGGTTCGAACTGGTCGTTATAGACGGAGAACCCGCCAAAATTGGCGTCTCCGTCAATCAGGGCAAACATACCCTGGGCGCCACTGTGGGCCTGGATCATAAGGAACCCTTCACCGGGTGTGCGGCCATCCAGCAGGATATGATCATCGCCCAGGCCAATTTCGATCATATCCTCTCCTTCACCGGGTCTGATTATGTTGTAGCCGGCACCACCGGAAAGAAAGTCGTCCCCGCCGCCCCCGTTCAGCCTATCGTTGCCCTCTTCCCCGAAGATCGCATCGTGTCCGCCGTTGCCAAATAGCGTATCGTCGCCGGCGCCACCTTCAATTGTGTCGTTGCCGGCCAGGCCGGTGATTTCATCCGCGGGGACCAATCCGATTAAGTGATCGTTTCCTGTAGTGCCTGGTATTATTGCCATGCTCGAAGCTCCAATGTTTTACTGGGCAGGTTTGCCCGGGGTGTAAAATGTACCGGGTTTTCAGCGATTGCAGAGAAATACCCCCTGCATCCGCCCCGGATTGTTTTTATTGATATAGCAATGACATCCCCGTGTTTGTGCATCAATTGTTTTGTGATTCTAAATTGAGCTATGGAAATAAATGTGACTTTCGGACCGCTGCAAACAGGTGGGCAGGGGATGCAGGATTGCCTGACCGGTGCATTTTCGGCGTGTTGGCGATGACATAACAGGTCGCGGCTGCTATGGCGTCGAAGGGAACGTGAGAGGTGGCTTCAGGATGCAGGTGAAAGAAACCGGGTTGCCGGGCGTGTTGGTATTGACCCCGGCGCGATTTGGCGATGCGCGCGGATTTTTCAGCGAAAGCTGGAACCGGAAACGGCTGGCCGAATACGGCATTACACTAGAATTTGTGCAGGACAATCATTCTTTTTCTGCCCAGAAGGGCACTGTGCGCGGGCTGCATTTTCAGGCCCCGCCCCATGCGCAGGACAAGTTGGTGCGTTGTGGGCAGGGGGCATTGTTCGATGTCGCGGTCGATATCCGCAAGGGCGCGCCAACCTATGGCCAGTGGGTCGGGGTTGAACTGAGTGCGGCGAACGGTAAGCAACTTCTGGTGCCGGCGGGTTTTCTGCATGGGTTTATCACCCGGACTGCGGATACCGAGATCCTGTATAAATGCACCGATTATTATGCACCTGACTGCGATGGCGCGGTGCGCTGGGACAGTTGTGGCATTGATTGGGGCTTTGACGCAAAGGTTCTGTTGTCGGACAAGGACGCCGCCGCGCCCGCGTTGGCGGATTTCGACAGTCCGTTTGTCTGGTCTGCGCCAGGAAGGAAATAGCGATGAAACTGATCGTGACGGGAGGGGCCGGTTTTATCGGCTCGGCGGTGGTGCGCCAGGCGGTGCGGGCCGGATATCGGGTGGTGAACCTGGATGCGCTGACCTATGCGGCCTGTCTGGATAATGTCGCCAGCGTGGCCGATGATGCCAATTACACCTTTGTAGAGACTGATATTCGCGATCGCGCGGCCCTGGATGCGGTGTTTGAAACCCACCAGCCGGATGCGGTGATGCATCTGGCCGCCGAAAGCCATGTGGACCGGTCGATCGACGGGCCGGGCGCGTTTATCGACACCAATGTGACCGGCACCTATGCTCTTTTAGAGGCCACGCGCGCCTATTGGCTGGCACAGGGCAGGCCGGACGGCTTTCGCTTTCACCATATTTCCACGGATGAGGTCTATGGCTCGCTTGGTCCCACCGGCCGGTTCACCGAGGAAACGCCGTATGATCCGCGTTCGCCCTATTCGGCGTCCAAGGCCGCCAGCGATCATCTGGTCCGCGCCTGGGCCGAGACCTATGGCTTGCCGGTTTTGCTGACCAATTGCTCCAATAATTACGGGCCTTATCATTTCCCCGAAAAGCTGATCCCGGTGATTATCCTCAATGCGCTGGCCGGCAAGCCGCTGCCGATTTACGGCGACGGGTCCAATGTGCGCGACTGGCTTTATGTCGAGGATCACGCCGATGCGCTGCTAAGCGTATTGTCGCGCGGAGAGGTGGGGCGGTCCTATAATATCGGCGGCGAGAACGAATGCACGAACCTGGAACTGGTGCGAATGCTGTGCGCCATTCTGGACCGGCTGCGTCCGGGGCCGACACCTTACGGCGATCTGATCACCTTTGTCACCGACCGCCCCGGCCATGATGCGCGCTATGCCATCGACCCGACCCGTATCCGCGAGGAACTGGGATGGCGCCCGTCGGTTACGGTTGAGGAAGGGCTGGAGAAAACCGTGCAATGGTATCTTGATAATGAACCTTGGTGGCGTGCTTTGCAAAAACGTGACGGGGTCGGGCAGCGGTTGGGAACAGACACTAACAAAGGCAAAACATGAATATTCTGGTGTTTGGCAAGACCGGGCAGGTGGCGCGTGAACTGTCCGTGCACCCCGGCGTGACCTGCCTGGACCGGAGTGCGGCCGATCTGAGCGATCCGCCGGCCTGCGCCGCCGCGATCCGTGCGGCCCGGCCCGATGCGGTGATCAACGCCGCCGCCTATACCGCCGTGGACAAGGCCGAGGACGACGAGGCGCTGGCACATGTGATCAACGCAGATGCCCCCGGCGCCATGGCGCGGGCCTGCGCCGATATGGGTATTCCATTTGTCTCTATCTCGACGGATTACGTGTTTTCCGGTGGTGGCAGCGCACCCTGGTCGCCAAAGGATGTACCAGAGGGCGCAACCGGGCCGTTGGGGGCCTATGGGCGCTCCAAGCTGGAAGGTGAACGGGCGATTGCCGCCGCCGGCGGGGCCTGGGGCATTTTGCGCACCTCCTGGGTGGTATCGGCGCATGGCAGCAATTTCGTCACGACCATGATGCGGCTGGGTGGTGAGCGGGACAGCCTGAACGTAGTGGCCGATCAGATCGGCGGACCAACCCCGGCGCGCGACATTGCGGCGGCCTGTATCGCGATGGTGCAGGGTCTGGCCGACGATCCCGGCAAGGCGGGTATCCACCATCTGTCCGGCACTCCGGATGTGAGCTGGGCCGATTTTGCCCGCGCCATCTTTGATCAGGCCGGGCTGACCTGCACGGTGGCAGATATTCCCAGCAGCGCCTATCCCACCCCGGCGGCCCGGCCGTTGAATTCACGCCTCAATTGCACCTCATTGGAGACTGTTTTTGGCGTTACCCGTCCGAACTGGCACCATGGCCTGGCCGATATTCTGAAGGATTTGAAAGAGACATCATGAGCAGACAGACGAAAGCGCGGCGGGGCATCATTCTGGCGGGCGGGTCTGGCACCCGGCTTTATCCGGTCACCATGGCGGTCAGCAAACAGTTGCTGCCGCTTTATGACAAACCGATGATCTACTATCCGCTCAGCGTGCTGATGCTGGCCGGGATCCGCGATATCTGTGTGATCACCACGCCGCAGGATCAGGATCAGTTCAAGCGCACCCTGGGGGACGGCAGCCAGTGGGGCGTGTCGCTGACCTATGTGGTGCAGCCCAGCCCCGATGGTTTGGCGCAGGCGTTTATCCTGGCGGAAGAATTCCTGGATGGGGCACCAAGCGCGCTGGTGTTGGGGGATAATATCTTTTTCGGCCACGGCCTGCCCGAATTGCTGGCATCGGCGGATGCGCAGGCTGAGGGCGGCACTGTCTTTGGCTATCATGTGCGCGACCCCGAACGGTACGGCGTGGTGGGGTTTGACGCTGCGGGACAGGCCCGGGAGATCATCGAAAAACCCAGTGATCCGCCATCGAACTATGCGGTTACCGGGCTTTATTTTCTGGATGGCACCGCGCCCGAACGGGCGCGTCAGGTCACGCCCTCGCCGCGCGGCGAGTTGGAGATCACCGATCTGTTGCAGATGTATCTGGATGACGGCCAGTTGCGGGTCGAGACAATGGGCCGCGGCTATGCCTGGCTGGATACCGGCACGCACGGGTCGCTTCTGGATGCGGGCAA
>Ga0209345_10001994_pt1 | contig 23451 bp, 20 predicted proteins | sample Cruoilmetagenom7_FD_187294 | JGI IMG/M metagenome (GOLD analysis project Ga0209345, IMG submission 187294) | Oil polluted marine microbial communities from Coal Oil Point, Santa Barbara, California, USA - Sample 7 (SPAdes) (version 2) | ecosystem: Environmental > Aquatic > Marine > Oil seeps ...
GTATAATTATTGCTGAAAATATGCATCGTCATTTCAAAATGAAACGATTACCATTTAAGCAAGCTGCAATTTATGCAATTAATGAAGTAGGTAACCCAACAATTTTAGCAACATTTACTGTTATTGCTGCCATATTACCAATGGCTTTCGTATCTGGAATGATGGGACCTTATATGAGTCCAATGCCAATTGGTGCATCTATTGCAATGATACTTTCTTTATTTGTTGCTTTAACTGTAACTCCTTATTTAGGATATCATTTATTACAAGAGAAAGATGCTGAAGCACAAAAAGAAGAGGAAGGTTTTGAAACTGGTTGGGTTTACAAAATCTATAAAAAAACTGAACAACCTCTTTTAGATAGCAAAAAAAATCGTTGGGTGATGTTAAGTATTACAGGAGTGTTGTTAGTTGGATCAGTACTTATGTTCTTTACAAAATCGGTAGCAGTAAAAATGTTACCCTTTGATAACAAAAATGAGTTTCAAGTGGTAATTGATATGCCTGAAGGAACAACTTTAGAAAGAACTGCTGCAGTAACAAAAGAAGTAGCTCAATACTTATCAACTATTCCTGAAGTTACCAATTATCAAAATTATATTGGAACTTCTGCTCCAATTACTTTTAATGGATTGGTTCGTCATTATGATATTAGAGGAGGTAGTAATATGGCTGATATTCAAGTAAACTTACTACCAAAGGGTGAGCGTGATTTACAAAGTCATGATGTAGCTAAAAAAGTACGTTCTGAAATTCAAAAAATTTCTAAAAAATATAATGGAAACATAAAATTAGTTGAAGTTCCACCTGGACCTCCTGTACTTTCAACACTTGTTGCTGAAGTTTACGGCCCAGATTATAAAGAACAAATTAAGGTTGCATATCAAGTTAAAGAAATATTAGAGAACACAACCGATGTAGTTGATATTGACTGGATGGTTGAAGATGTTCAAATAGAATACAAACTTGAGGTTGATAAAGAAAAAGCAATGCTTAATGGAATTGCTCCACAACAAGTTGTTGGTAATTTAACCTATTTACTAAAAGAATATCCTATTACATATTTATACGATGAAAATTCTTTTGATCAAGTTGATATTGTTTTAGCTTTAGATAATTCTGATAAATCAAGTTTAAAAGATATTCAAAATATAAAAATTAAAGGAAATCAAGGTAATCTTGTACCAATTAGCGATTTAGTAAGTATAAAACAAGATACTTTACAAAAAACCATTTTTAGAAAAAACCAAAAACAAGTAGTTTATATTACTGCTGATATGGCTGGCGGATTAGAAAGTCCTGTATATGCAATTTTAGGAATGAAAGAAAAATTGCAAAAAATTGAGTTACCAAAAGGCTACAAATTAAATGAGTTGTATTTGGAACAACCTTCAAATGAAAGTGATTTTGCAGTGAAATGGGATGGAGAATGGCAAATTACATTGGAAGTTTTTAGAGATTTGGGTACCGCATTTTTAGTAGTAATAATTATTATTTATATGCTAATAGTAGGCTGGTTCCAAAACTTTAAAACCCCAATGGTTATGATGTTGGCAATACCACTTTCTTTAATTGGAATTGTATTAGGTCACTGGTTATTTGGTGCATTTTTTACTGCAACATCATTTATTGGAATGATTGCTTTAGCTGGTGTAATGGTTAGAAACTCAGTATTATTAATTGACTTTATTGAAATTCGTTTAAATGACGGAATACCTTTAAAACAAGCTATTATTGATGCAGGTGCAGTTAGAACTATTCCAATTTTATTAACAACTGGAGCTGTTGTAATTGGAGCATCTATTATATTGTTTGACCCTATTTTCCAAGGATTAGCAATATCATTAGTGGCTGGAGCTATAGTTTCAACATTGTTAACTCTTATAGTAGTTCCTATGATTTACTATATGAGTGAAAAAAAGAAATGGGAAAAATAATTATTGTTTAAGTTTTAACAATAAAACAGAAATTTTAAATTATTAAAAAGAGAAAATTATGAAATTACTTATGATAACTGCTATAGAAGCATTTGAAAAAGACATTAAATTTTTATTGAAAAGATGCTCAATCATTAACTTTTCATATACCAATGTTAAAGGACATAGAGATTTCTCTGAAGAATCAGTTGGTGATAACTGGTTTGCAAGTGATATGAATGAAAGTCAATCTATTATTTTCTATGCATTTGTTCCTAAAGAAAAATCCGATAATTTATTCGAATCAATAAAAACATTTAACAAGCAACAAAGAACATCTTCCAAGGTTCATGTTGTTGTTTTAAATATTGAAAAATCAAACTAATTAAAACTTATAGTTATGAAACAAAGAATTATTAGAGCATTAGCAGGTACATTTATTTTAGTTAGTTTATTACTAGCTGTAAAACTTGGCAATTTAAACTGGTTATGGGTTACTGCTTTTGTAGGTGCCAACTTGCTTCAATCATCAATAACAAATTGGTGCTTACCAGAAATTATTCTGGAAAAATTAGGCGTAAAAGATTAATTTATTTTTGTAATATTGTAGCTTAAAATAGAAAATAAAATTAAGCCGCAACTTAAAAATATAATTTCAACTGTATTAATTACAACTGTATTGCTTCCTATAGCATTACAATTTATTCATGCACTTCAAAAGCATGAATATTCAGAGGTTGGCTCAGAAATTGCTGTTTATGCACATCATTCTAAAAATGATTGTAGCATATTTCATTATCAAATTAATTATAATTCAATTGATTTTTCTTCTGAATTTCAGATAAATGAAGTTGATTTTATTATTGATAAAATAATTACTAAAGAAAATAAAAAACAATTATCTTCATTTTTTCACAAGGCATCTAGAGCTCCGCCATCAATTTTATTTTTATCATAATAATTTAAAAAATAAAATTACGCATTCATAAAAAATATTTAAATGAAAATATATTTATCTATCCTATTTATAGGATTATCTTTTATTACCCAAGCTCAAAACAAAATCTCAGGTATTGTTACTAATTCACAAAACGAACCATTATTTGGTGTTGAAGTTTACATTGAAGAACTTCAAAAAGGAACTTCAACAAACGAAAATGGTTATTATCAAATAACTAATTTACCCAAAACATCAATAAAAATTACGGTTGCTTTTATTGGCTATGAAACTCAAAGTAAAACAATTAATTTACTTCAAAAAGGAACGACTTTAAACTTTACTCTAAATGAAACCATTTTTAAAATGGAAGAAGTAATTATTTCAACAGCATTTAATAAATTACAATCTGAAAATGTAATGAAAGTTGAACGAGCAACAGTTCAGCAATTAAAAAATAAAGGTGCTGCTACACTTATTGAGGGAATAACTTCGCTGGCAGGAGTTTCTCAAGTTTCTACTGGAGTTGGTATTGGAAAGCCTGTGATTAGAGGGTTAAGAGGTAACCGCGTATTGGTTTACTCGCAAGGAATTAGGCTTGAAAACCAACAATTTGGAGACGAACACGGGTTGGGTATTGATGAGTCTAGCATTGAAAGTGTTGAAGTTATTAAAGGACCTGCATCATTACTTTATGGGTCTGATGCTTTAGGTGGTGTTTTATACTTTAACCCAATAAAATTTGCAGAATCTAACACTTTTGATTTAAATTTTAATCAAAAATACTTTTCCAATACACAAGGAAGTAGTACAAATTTTGGGGTTAAACAATCCTATGAATCTTGGAGATTTTTAGCTAATGGGTCCTATAATACAAATAGCGATTATAAAATCCCAAATAAAGACAGGGTAACTAATACTCGATTTAATGAAACCATTTTTAACACCGCCATTGGTTACAATAATAATTTAATTTCCAGCACTCTACGGTTTAATATTAACACTACCAAGGTTGGAATTCCTGAAGAAATAGGTATCCAAAATACTGATAAAACAATGCTACTTCCTTATCAGGATTTGAATAATAAAATGGCAAGTTTAAATACTATTTTATTTTTACCAAACTCTAAAATAACAACAACTTTTGGCTATACTAATAACGATAGAAAAGAGTTTGAAGAACATCATGAAGAAGAAGATCATGAAGAAGAAGAACATGAAGAAGAAGATCATCATGAAGAAGAAATACATCCTGCATTACATTTAAAATTAAAAACGTTTAGCTACGATGTAAAATGGCAATTACCAAAAATTAACAAATTAGAAACTATTTTAGGTATTCAAGGGTTAAATCAAACTAATGATAATTTTGGTGAAGAAATTTTAATTCCGAATGCAAAAATGAATGATTTTGGAATCTTTTTAACAAACTCATTTGATTGGAATAAAAACAGTATTCAAGGTGGTATTCGATTTGACAATAGAAATCTTACTTCTGAAAAACATATTATAATTCATGATGACGAAGAACATATTTTTGAAGCTATTGATAAAAATTTTAAAAGCATAACAGCTTCATTAGGTTATAAAACAATGCTATTTAAAAAAGTAACTAGTAGATTTAATTTCGCATCAGGATTTAGAGCTCCTAATTTGGCAGAATTAACATCAAATGGTGTACATCACGGTTCTAACCGTTTTGAAATTGGAAATAATGATTTAAAAAGTGAACAAAATTTTCAATCAGATATTGCTTTAGAATATAATACTGAACATTTTGAAATATTTACAAATGGATTTTATAATCATATTTCAAATTATATATTTATTGCTCCTACTGGAGAAATGGAAGAGGAAAATTATATTTATGAGTACACACAAGGAAATGCTAAATTATATGGTGGAGAATTGGGGCTACATTTTCACCCACACCCATTAGATTGGCTACATATTAATAGTAATTACGAATTTGTAATAGGAAAACAAAATAATGGAAATTACTTACCATTAATTCCTGCTAATAAACTTACAAATACGTTAAGAGTTGAATTTGATGACACAAAAAAGTTTCAAAGTGCATTTTTAGCTATTACTTTAGAAAGTACATTTAAACAAACTAACATTAGTGAATTTGAAACAGAATCTAAAAATTATAATTTGATGAATTTTGGTGCTGGAACTAAAATTAATTTTTCAAAAATTGATTTTAATCTAAACATAAATGTAAACAACCTTTTTAATAAAGAATACATCTCGCATTTATCACGCTTAAAATCTGATAAAATTTATAATATTGGAAGAAACTTAATTGTTAGTATAGCGTTTAATTTGTAAATTAAACGCTATACTAGTTTAACTAAATATTTTATTTTTCGATTATATTTTCAATAAAATATATTAGTTTTACTGTTTATTGCGTTATTTTTTACTTTTTCAACAAAAAATAACGCAATAAATAATCTTTTTTTGTGAATTTCACAATAATATCTCCCCTTTTTTTTAATAAAATGTTAATTGCTACTAGAAATTTTTCAATTAACTACAAATCGTACTTAAACTTCTAAATATCAGCATTAAAAACCTGTTTTATTCGTAACTTTAGTTACCGAGAATCTTAATTATATTTCGTATGAATAGAACAGACCTGTTAAACGAACTTTGGGAATTTCAAAACAAATATGGATACATCCCAAACAGCGCTATTAATGAAATAGCACAATCATTAAAAATTTCAACTCTTGAAGTTAAAGGGGTTATTTCTTTTTACCACTTTTTTCATTCTAAGCCTACAGGGAAATACATTATTTATTTAAACAACAGTATTATTTCTGAACTTAAAGGGTTTCAACAAATAAAAGCCGCTTTTGAAAAAGAAACTGGTTGTACTTTTAATGAGTACAGCCAAAATTCTTTATTTTCTCTATTTGAAACTTCCTGTATTGGGCTGAATGATCAAGAACCTGCAGCACTTATTAATTTTCAGCCATTCACAAACTTAACGGTAAAAAAAGTCAAAAAAATTATTCTTGATTTAAAAAATGGAGTGAATCCAAAAGATATTTCAAGTAATGTTATAAGTAAAATTCAATACACACCAACAATAGACAAAACCGTGTTTTTTAGAGATTATAAAACTGGAAATGCTCTAGTAAATCTTAACAAAAAAAATAGAAATGAAATTTTAGAAATTATCTCTAAAGCTAAACTTGCAGGGCGTGGAGGAGCCTTTTTCCCAACAGCAAAAAAATGGCAATACTGCAAAGAAAGCACTAGCGAAAAAAAATATATTGTTTGTAATGCAGATGAAGGTGAGCCTGGTACTTTTAAAGATAAATCGCTATTAAACAATATGCCTGGTTTAATAATTGAAGGAATGGTAATTGCCGCTTACGCCACAGGTGCTGAAAATGGCTTTATTTATTTACGCGCTGAATACAAATATTTACTTGAAAAGCTAAAAAGTACCATAAAAGAATTTCATCAAAACGGTTATTTAGGTAACAATATTTGTGGAATAAAAAACTTTAGCTTTAATATAGAAATACAATTAGGAGCTGGGTCTTATGTTTGTGGAGAAGAAAAAGCTTTAATAGAATCATTAGAAGGTAAGCGTGGCGAACCTAGAATTCAAAAACATTTCCCAACAGAATCTGGTTATTTAGGCTACTCAACAGTTGTTAATAATGTTGAAACTTTTGCAAAAGCTGCAAGAATAATAGAGCTAGGTTCCAATTTTATTACAGCTATTGGAACAAAGAATAGTAAAGGAACAAAACTAGTGAGTATTTCTGGTGATGTAGCAAAACCAGGAGTTTATGAAATTGAATGGGGAACAACAGTAAAACAATTATTAAAATTATGTGAAGCTCTATCACCATATTACATTCAAATTAGTGGTCCTTCTGGTGAATGCATTAACAATACTGAGTTTGATAGAAAAATTTGTGAAGAAGATCTTATTTGTGGAGGTTCAATTATGGTTTTTAATAGATTTCGAAGTGTTCTCCAAATTCAAGAAAACTTTATGAAATTTTTTAAAACAGAATCTTGTGGTGTTTGTACACCTTGCAGAGCAGGAAATCAAATTTTATACGAAAAAGTTAAAAAGTTTAAACGTGGATTATGTACTCAAAAAGATTTAGATGAAATCCAAGAATGGGGAAAAATTATAAAACTTTCTAGTAGATGCGGGTTAGGAAAATCCTCTCCAAATTCATTAATAATGGCAATAGATAAATTCAACGATTATTTTAGTCTAAAAATATCACCTGCTAGTGAAAATAATCATATTGAATTTGATATGGAAAATGCTATTCAAGAATATGATAGTATTATAAATGACACTCAATTTTAGCTTAAACTCATAAAAATGAAAGATATATCATTTAATATAGACGGAAGAACTTGTACAGCTGAAAAAGGATTAAACTTAATTGAAGCTGCCAAACAAAACGGAATATTTATTCCAACATTGTGCCACTTTAAACAACAAAATCCATTAGGAAGTTGTAGAGTTTGTACAGTTAAACTAAATGGCCGAGCAATAGCTGGATGCACAATAAATATTGAAGAAGGTATGGACATTGAAGTAAATACAACTGAATTGTTAGATACTAGAAAAGCCATTTTAGAAATGATGTTTGTTGAAGGCAACCATTTTTGTCCCTCCTGTGAGAAAAGTGGAGATTGTCAAATGCAAAACTTAGGTTATGAAACAGGAATAAGGTTCACTCGTTTTCCTCATTTATTTGTAGAAAGATTTATTGATGCAAAATCTGAACGCATTATTATAAATCAAAATAGATGTATAAAATGTAAACGCTGTTTTGAAGAAGTAAAAACCTCTGATGGCTACAGTGTTTTTAACTTCATAAATAAAGGAAATAAAACAATAGTTTCTGTTGATTATGAACAAGAGGCTAAACTTTCCGAATCTCAAGCTGAATATGCTATGAATATTTGCCCAACTGGCGCTATTTTAGTGAAAGGAAAATCACTTAGTAAACCTTTTGGGAGTAGAACTTTTGACCAAGGAATTAAAGGCAAAACAATTCCTTTTAATAAAATTAATAAAAACAGCTCTAATGGTCAAAAAAAACGAGTTGCCACAACCTCATTGGCTGGGTGCTTTGGTTGCCATATGTCTATGCTTGATATTGATTTAGGCTTACTTGATTTAATTGAAGTAGTTCAATTTGATAAATCACCAATAACCGATATTAAAAAGTTTTCTAAACGTTGTGATATTGGTATAATTGAAGGTGGTTGTAGTAATACACATAATTTTGAAGTTCTACGTGCATTTCGTGAAAATTGTGACATTTTAGTTTCTGTTGGTGAATGTGCTATTTGGGGTGGTTTACCTGCACTTAGAAATACAATACCATTAGAAGATTGCTTAAAAGAAGCGTATTTAGATTCTTTAACAAGCGAAGAAAATGAAACTATAATTCCAAATCATGAAGACATTCCTAAAATTTTAAATAAAGTATATTCAAATCATGAAATTGTAAAAATTGACTATCATATTCCTGGATGTCCTCCAAATTCAAATCACATTTGGAATGTTATAAAAAATATTTTATTCGAAGAAGAATATGCTATTGCTTACCCTGAATTTAAATATGATTAATCGCTTAAAATCTATACAATGAATCCAAAAAAAATCATAATAGATCCCGTTACTAGAGTTGAAGGTCACGGTAAAGTAACCGTTAAATTAGATGAAAATAACAAGGTTAAAGATGCCTATTTACATGTTGTAGAATTTAGAGGTTTTGAAAAATTTATTCAAGGCCATCCTTATTGGGAAGTCCCAATTATAGTGCAACGCTTATGTGGTATTTGCCCTGTAAGTCATCATTTAGCAGCTGCAAAAGCAATTGACCAACTAGTTGGTGTTGACCCTGAAAACTTATCTATAACAGCTACAAAATTGCGTAAACTGTTACATTACGGACAAGTATTTCAATCACATGCATTACACTTTTTCTATTTAGCTTCACCAGATCTTTTATTTGGAATTGATGCTCCTGCTGAAAAAAGAAATATTGTTGCCGTAGCTGCAAACAATAGAGAACTTGCAAAGAAAGGAATTTTAATGCGTAAATTTGGTCAAGAAATTATAACTACTTTATCTGGCAAAAAAATTCACGGAACTTTAGCTGTTCCAGGTGGAGTTCATAAATCATTTACATCAAAACAATTTGAATATTTTTTAGATGGAAAACAAATTCCAAGTATAGATTCTATGATAGCTTGGTCTAAAGAAGTAATTGACTTTATGAAATCCTATCACTTTAAAAATAGTGAATGGGTTGATAATTTTGTCAATTACCCATCAAATCATTTAGGTTTAGTTGATAAAAAAACAGGCGCATTAGAATTATATGATGGCAATATACGCTCAATAGATTATGAAGGTAATGAATTATTAAACATTGAAGATATTGAATATAGAAACCATTTTAAAGAAGCCGTTGAACCTTGGTCCTATATGAAATTTCCTTATATGACAAAATATGGAAGAGAAAATGGTTGGAATAGAGTTGGCCCTCTAGCTCGTTTAAATACTTGTTCTCACATTACTACACCGCTTGCAGAAATAGAACGACAAATATTTAAAGCATACACAAAAAACAAACCTAATAATATGACAATGTATACACATTGGGCACGTTTAATTGAATTGCTGCATTGTGCCGAAAGTATAAAAGAATTACTTTTAGATGAGGACATTTTAGGAGATGATTTAGTTCGTAAAGGTACACCTCGTACAAAAGGAATAGGAGTTATTGAAGCACCTAGAGGAACGCTAATCCATGAATATCATATTGATGATGAAGGTTTAATTACAAAATGTAATTTAATTGTTTCAACCACTTTTAATAATGAAGCTATTAACAGAGGTGTACGCACTGTTTCAAAAGATATACTAAACAATCAGCCTGAGATTACCGAAACAATGTTAAACCAAATTGAAATGGCTATTAGAGCTTATGATCCCTGTTTAAGTTGTGCAACACACGCTTTAGGTGAAATGCCTTTAATTGTTCAATTAGAAGATAACCAAGGAAATTTAATTCATGAAAAAATTAGATAAAACCCTTATTATTGGGATAGGAAATAACACTCGCCAAGACGATGGACTTGGCTGGTGTTTTTTAGATTCATTAGAAAAAGAAGGAATAAATACCGAAAATTTAGTGTACAAATACCAATTATTGGTTGAAGATGCTGATTTAATTAGCGAATATGAAACTATTTTTTTTGTTGATGCCAATAAAATACTGTTAAAAGAAGGGTTTTCTATAGAACAACTCTATCCTTCTGAAAAAGTAAACTTTTCAACACATTCTGTTCCTCCTAATCAAATTTTAAATTTATGTGAAACAATCTATCTTAAAAAACCTAAAGCCTATGTAGTTAAAATTCAAGGTTATAATTGGGACTTTGAAATTGGGTTAACCAAACAAGCAAATATAAATTTAAAAAAATCACTTAAATATTTCAGAGAAATTAATTTCTAAATTGAAATTTAAAAATTAAAAAAATTGTTATCTTCATCATTTGATTTTGAAACCATCTTTTATGAAGAAAATACTATTAAATATATTCCTACTATTTATTTCAACACAACTTTTTTCTCAAAATAACATATACACACACCAAGATACACTTAGAGGTTCAATAACAAAAGAACGCATTTGGTGGGATTTAAAACATTATGATTTAAATATTAAAGTCAACCCTGAGCTAAAGTTTATCTCAGGTAAAAATAATATTAAATATGAAGTGCTTCAGAGCTATCAAATAATGCAAATTGACTTACAAGATCCCATGAAAATTACTAAAGTAATTCAAGGTGATTCAACTCTTAACTTTAACAAAGAAGGCTACTCGTATTTTATTCAACTGAAAAATGAACAAATTATTGGAGATCAAAATCAACTAACAGTTTTTTTTGAAGGAAAACCCATAATTGCTAAAAGACCACCTTGGGATGGTGGTTTAACTTGGGAAAAAGATGCAAACGGGTTAGATTTTATTGCCACTTCCTGCCAAGGAGATGGTGCTAGTTTGTGGTGGCCTTGTAAAGATCATATGTATGATGAACCCGAAAATATGGCTATCAATATTACTACGCCAAACCATCTAATTGATGTTTCTAATGGTAGGTTAAAAAAAGTAACTGAGAATAATGATAACACAAAAACATATCATTGGTATGTGACTAATCCAATTAATAATTATGGTGTAAATATGAATATTGGAGATTATACTCATTTTTCAGAAAAATATGAAGGCGAAAAAGGTACACTAGATTGTGATTATTATGTGTTAAAAGACAACCTAAAAAAAGCAAAAAAACAATTTAAAGATGTAAAAAAAATGTTACAAGCATTTGAACATTGGTTTGGACCTTACCCTTTTTATGAAGATAGTTTTAAACTTGTTGAAGTTCCTTATTTAGGTATGGAACATCAAAGTTCTGTAACTTATGGTAACCAATATAAAAATGGTTATTTAGGAAGTGATTTAAGTGGTACTGGTTGGGGATTAAAATTCGATTTTATCATCATTCATGAATCTGGTCATGAGTGGTTTGCTAATAGTATTACCTATAAAGACATTGCTGATATGTGGATTCACGAAAGTTTTACTGCTTATTCTGAAAACCTATTTTTAGATTATCATTATGGCACAAAAGCAAGCAATGAATATGTAATTGGCACTAGATTAAATATCCAAAACGACAAGCCTATAATTGGCGATTATAATGTGAACAACGCAGGATCTGGAGATATGTATTATAAAGGTGCTAATATGCTTCATACTTTACGCCAATTATTAGAAGACGACAATAAATGGAGAGATATTTTAAGAGGTTTAAATAAGGAATTTTACCATAAAACTGTTACAACTGAACAAATTGAGAATTATTTAAGTTTACGCGCCAAAATAGATTTAACTGCCTTTTTTAATCAATACTTGCGAAGTATTAGAGTTCCAACATTAGAATATAAAATTTCAAATAAAAAGTTAAATTTTAGATGGATTAATGTTGTTGAAGATTTTGATATGCCTGTAAAAACTTATTTAAACTCAAATGAAAAGTGGATATTTCCAACTAAAGAGTGGAAAGAATTAATAAATAATTCTGTTATTTCAAAATTTACAATTGATAAGAATTTTTATGTTGAATCTACCTACATAAATTAATTTCCAAAAGCAGTTAAAACTAAATCTCTTGAACCTCCAAAATTTCTATGTTCGCATAAATATACTCCTTGCCAAGTTCCTAAATTCAATTTCCCATTAGAAATAGGAACTTGAACTGAGCTACCTAATATGGAAGATTTTAAATGTGCTGGCATATCATCTGAACCTTCATAAGTGTGTTTATAATATGGCATATTTTCAGGAATCATAGTATTAAAATGACTCTCAAAGTCTTCTCTAACAGTACCATCAGCATTTTCATTAATTGTTAAACTAGCTGATGTATGTTTAATAAAAACCTGTAATTGTCCCTTTTCAATAGTTTCAATTTCAGGAAGTGCTCTAATAATTTCATTTGTAATTAAATGAAAACCTCTTTTATATGGTTTTAAGGAAATTTCTTTTTGATAAAAATTCATAATTACTAATTTATTGCAACTTCAACTATTTCGTCAGCAATTGCCATACAAGCCGTAGCAGCTGGTGATGGTGCATTTATCACATGAATATTTTTATTGTTTTTAATAATTTTAAAATCATCAACCATATTACCATCAAAATCTATTGCTTGAGCTCTAACTCCAGATCTAGCTGTCACAACATCATTTGCCGTAATTGAAGGCATCATTTTTTGTAATTCTTTTATAAATAATTTTTTAGAAAAAGCCCTTTTATACTCATCAATTCCTTTTTTCCAATTTTTCCCAAATAGTTTCCAAGTTCCTCTAAAGGTTAGTGCTTCAAATGTATCTTTTAAATTAAAACTCGTTCTATTATAACCTTCTCTTTTAAATGTAAATACTGCATTTGGACCACATTCTATACTGTCATCTACCATTCTGGTGAAATGAACTCCTAAAAAAGGAAAGTTTGGGTCTGGAACCGGATACACTAAATTTTTAATTTTATGTGATGCTTCAGGTTTTAACTCGTAATAATCACCTCTAAAACCTACAATATGCAGATCTAATTTTAAGTTTTCCTTTTCAGCCATTCTATCTGATTGCAAGCCCGAACAAAAAATAACTTGTAAAGCTTCAAAATTCCCTAATGAAGTATTTAAAACAGTGTAATTATCTAATGCTTCTATTGATTTTACTTCACAAGAACAAATTAATTCACTTTCTGAATTAATTTCAATTGCTTGTTTAATAAATTCTTTTGATACACCAACGTAATCAATTATTCCTGCTGATGGAACCCAAATAGCTTTAATTCCATCAATAAAAGGTTCCTTTTCTTTTATTTGTTGTGAGTTTAAAAAACAAATTCCTTCGGTACCGTTTTTAATTCCTCGTTCAAAAATCTCATTTAAAATTGATAGTTCACTTTCCTTTGTAGCAACAATAATTTTACCACAAACATCATGTTTAATATTGAATTTTTTTGCAAATTGTTCTAGTTCCTTACCTCCTATTTTACTTTTTTTAGCTTTATAAGAGCCTGGCTTGTAATATATTCCAGAATGCATCACTCCTGAATTTCTACCAGTTTGATGTAATCCAATTTCAATTTCTTTTTCTAATATACCTATGGATTTTTTTGGGAATTTTTGTTGTAATTTATATGCAGTTGCCGTTCCAACAATACCTCCACCTACTATAATAAAATCAAATTTTTTATTTAACATATTTAGTACCTTTCATAAAGCTTAAAGTTACAAAACCTGCAATAAAAAAGATAGCTAAAATTAATATAAATAAACGTAGAGAGTTTGTAAACGATGTTACAATACCTGCCAGTATCATCCCAAATACAATGGCTATTTTTTCAGTCACATCATAAAAACTAAAATAAGTTGCGTGATCTTGTGTTTCATCTGGTATTAATTTAGAATATGTGGAACGAGATAGAGTTTGGATAGCTCCCAAAACTAAACCAATAAAACCGCCTAAAGCATAAAATTTTAAATAAACACTTGGATCTTCTCTATGTAATGTATATGCACCAAGACAAGCAACACTCCAAATTAAAATTGTAATTTTTAAAGCTTTAATATTTCCTATTTTTTCAGATAACCTTGAAAAAGCAAATGCTCCCAAAATACCCACCAACTGAATGAGTAAAATGGTAATAATTAAATTACTGGTTTTCAACCCTAAGTCTTTTGTTCCAAATGTTGAAGACAATAAAATAACAGTTTGTACACCAATACTATACAAGAAAAAAGAAATTAATAATATTTTTAACTGACTTTGAGTTTTAATTTCATTAAATACTATTTTTAGTTCTCTAAAACCTTTAAATATATAGTCTTTTTCCGGTTTTCTTTTAAATGGATTGTTTGGTAAACGACTAAAAGTAACTTGAGCAAAACCTAACCACCAAACTCCAACTGTAAGAAATGAAATTCGGGCTGGAAAAGTTGAATCTGTAATACCATATAACTCAGGTTTCATAACCATAGATAAGTTAAATGCTAATAATATTACCGAACCAATATACCCCATCATAAACCCTTTCGCGCTTACACGGTCATGATCTTTTGGTTCAGCAACTTCAGGCAAATACGCATTATAAAAAACAATACTTCCCCAAAAACCTATACTCGCCAAAATAGTAAACACAATACCTATCCATACATTTTCTTTTCCTGTAAAAAAATAGAGAGACATTACGGAAAATGAACCTAAAAAACAGAAAAATTGCATAAAACGCTCTTTATTTCCTGTATAATCAGCAATTGCAGATAAAATTGGTGATAAAAATGCAACTACCAAAAAGGAAAACCCTAATGCATACGAATAAAGGGTTGTGTTATGCCATTCAGTTCCTAAAAATTTAATGATACTTCCATTTCCGTTAGTAACTGATTCATAATAAATTGGAAAAACAGCAGTACCAATTACTAATGAATAGACCGAGTTTGCCCAATCATAGAATGCCCAACCATTTATTAATTTTTTATCTCCTTTTTTTAACATAATTATATAAATAAAAACCGTTCTCATAATTGAGAACGGTTTACAATATACTATAAATATTTTTTAATTAAAATAGCCAAACTAAATAACTATTGAGTATTATATTTTTTAGCTTGTTCAACAGCTATTGGCAAATATGCTCTTAAATTTTTAACACGAGATTCATTAGATGGATGTGTACTTAAAAACTCCGGAGGAGCTTGTCCACCAGCTCTTTCACCCATTCTTATCCATACGTTAATTGCTTCTTCTGGTTTATAACCAGCCATAATCATAAAAACCATTCCTAGTTTATCAGCTTCTGTTTCATGAGTTCTACTATAAGCTAACATTCCAACTGTAGAACCTACACCATAAATAGTATTCCATAAAGCCCTTGTTTTTGGGTCTTTATTATTTGTTCCAATTGCTACTGCTATACCACCTAATTGTTGACCATAAGCACTTGTCATTCTTTCTTGACCATGTTTAGCAAACGCATGTGCAACTTCGTGTCCCATAACTGCTGCAATACCATCCGTATTATCACAAATTGGTAAAATACCAGTATAAAAAACAACTTTACCACCTGGCATACACCAAGCGTTTACTGTTGCATCATCTATTAAATTAAATTCCCAACGATAATTGTTTGCTTCAGCTACCATACCATTTGCTCGCATAAATTTATCAACTGCCCTAGATATATTTAAACCAACAGTTTGAATCTCATTCGTCATTTTAGCATTAGACGAAATTTTATTTTCTTTCAAAAACCCTTCATACTGAGCAAAACTTGCTGGTAAAATTTGAGAATCACTTACTAAATTCACTCTCTTTCTTCCAGTTATAGGCACCGTACTACAGCTTACTAAAAATAATAAAGCTATAATTATTGTTATTCTTGATTTCATTCCAATATTTTTTTGTTAATATTCGTTTCTATAAAATTACAAATTCTATCTTTAACCGCAACTTAAACAATTTAAATGAAAAATAATAATTCTATTAATTCTAAAAAAATAAATAATATTTCTAAAGTCCCAAAATCAATAATTATAACTGGTAAAATTATACAATTCATTAGTACTTCATTAGCTACAAAATTTGCAGTTAAATTATTTGGAACCCCAATTAAATTTAAAGCTCCTGAGCGAGAAAAAATGATGGCTAATAGCGCTCAAAAAGAAAAAGTATTAATTCCTAGTATAAATAAAGAAGTGATGGTTTATTCTTATGGATATTCAAAAAAGAAAGCTTTATTAATTCATGGTTGGTCTGGTAGAGGAACACAACTATATAAAATTGCTGATAAACTTTTAGAAAATGGATACATGACCATAAGTTTTGATGGTCCTGCACACGGAGAGTCTTCTGGAAAAACTACCATGATGACAGAATTTAATACAACTGCACTTTTTTTAGAAGAAAAATATGGACCTTTTGAAATTGTTATTGGGCATTCTTTAGGAGGTATGAGTGCCATAAATAGTATTAAACAAGGTTTACAAGTTAAAAAGGCTATTACTATAGGGGCAGGAGATATTATAACTGATATAATTACTGATTTTGTTAAAAAAATACAGTTAAAACCTACAACAACAGTTAATATTAAAAGTTTTTTTCTTAAAAAAATTGGTCAAAACATTGATGATTATTCTGCTAGTGTAGCTGCAAAAGATGTTACAATTCCAACATTAGTTATTCATGACACTGAAGATTACGATGTTCCCGTAAGTTGTGCTTCTAATATTCGACAGAACCTAAAACAAGGCGAACTTTTAATTACAAATGGCTTAGGCCATAGACGAATATTAAAAGATAACCTAGTAATTAATCGAATTATAGAATTTATAAACAGAAATTAGTACTATGAAAAAAATAGTTTTATTTTTATTTTTAATAGCAACTTTTCAAAGTTATTCTCAAGAAAAAACCAGCAAAAAAATGATTAAAAAAGTTACAAAAACTGAAGAAGAGTGGAAAAAAGAATTAACGCCTCAACAATATTTTGTGTTAAGACAAAAAGGTACAGATGCGCCAAGTGAAGGTGGTTTAACTTCTCACTTTGAAAAAGGAACTTACCACTGCGCAGCCTGTAACTCCCAATTATTTGAATCAAATAGTAAATTTGAATCACACTGTGGTTGGCCTTCTTTTGATGATGCCATAAAAGGAACTGTAAATTATGTTGCAGATAAATCTCATGGTATGATTAGAACCGAAATAATTTGTGCTTCTTGTGATAGTCATCTAGGGCATATTTTTGATGATGGACCAAAAGAAACTACTGGGCAACGCTATTGTGTAAACACAACTTCTATTAAATTTGTAAAAGAAGAAAAATAATTTATTTAAGCTAGTTAAGATTGAAATTAGTTTTAAATGAATAAACAATATAAATACTAACTCTCTTAATAATAAAAACAGCACTTTTTTTAAAAAAGTGCTGTTTTATTAATATTTAAAAATTTAATCAATCTACTCAATTACAGAAATCTCTGGAATTTGAATTTTATTACTAAAACGTATCCAGACTTTCATTCCACCGGCAACATTAACTACATTTTTAATATTGTTTTGTTTCAAAATTAATTCAGCAATATATGCTCTAACACCTCTTCGGCAAAGAACTATAACTGGCTTATTTTCATTCTTAATAAAATCTATATGGTTTCTAATTTCATCGGTTGGAATATTAATAGCCGTTGGAATTGTTCCTTCCTCAAATTCTTCAACAGTTCTTGTATCAATTAACAAATAATTAGTAGAATCCGTTTTATCTAAAAAATTAGCCAAATCTTCTACTGAAATTTGTTCTCCTTTATTTTCTAACATATTTTCAGCAACAAAACTTGTAACTACAACTGGGTCTTTTGCAGGTGAAAAAGGTGGAGCATACGCTAAATCTAATTGAGATAAATCGGTAATTTTTAATTTCGCATAAATTGCTGTGCTTAAAACATCTACCCTTTTATCTACACCTACTTCACCAAATAATTCAGCACCTAAAATTTCTTCAGTTTTAGGGTTGTAATACATTTCTGTATATAAATCTTTTTGATTTGGATAATAACTCGGCGTAGAACCAGTAACCGTTAAAACTGTTTTAAATGGAATGCCTTTTTTAATTAAGTACTTAGGGTTTAAACCTGTTCGTGCTAAGGTGTAATTAAAAACTTTAATTATTGCTGTTTTATAAGCGCCTTTAAATACAATGTTTTTTCCAACAGCATTTGCTCCTGCTGCTCTACCTGCTTTATTAGAATGTGTTCCTAAAGGGAAATAATCAAACTCATTTGTTTGTAAATTTTTAATAGAAACATTATCTCCAGCAGCATAAACATCTTTTATTGATGTTTCCATTTTCTCGTTCACTTTTAAAGCTCCATTTTCAATATGAGTAGCACCATTTTGAAGTAACAAATCTGTGTTAGGTTTTATCCCAACACTAAGAATAACAAAATCTGTTTTAACAGTTTTTCCCTCTTCAATAGAAACAGCTATAATTTTACCTGCTTCATCTATTTCAAACTTATTTACAATACTTGATGTTAAGACTTCAATTCCTTCACTCTTCAAAATATTTTCAGAGAAGTTTCCAAACTTTGGTTGCCACATCGTTAAAATTTGGTTGTCACCCTCAATTAAGGTAACTTCTTTGCCTGCTTCACGTAAATTTTCAGCAACTTCAACACCAATTAAACCAGCTCCAATAATAGTAATATGCTTTGAAGAACTTGCCAATCCTTCTTTCATAATTTTATCAAAATCTATCATTGACCTACAAGTTGACCAATTAGTTGCTAAGTTGATATTTTTTATTTTTGGAACTATGGATTTTGCGCCAGTTGCAAAAATTAATTTATCGTAACTATAATCGCTTTTTTTAGAATAAACAATCTTATTTTCGGTATCAATATTTACTATTTCTTCATTAATTTTAACATCAATATTAAATCTATCTTTCATTAAAGATTCATCAACCACAATTAAATCACTACGATTTTCAATAACGCCTGAAAAAGCATAAGGCATTCCACAAGTAGCATAGCTAATATTTTTCCCCTTTTCAAAAAGTAATATTTCTGCGGTTTCATCTTCTCTTCTAGCTTTGGCTGCTGCAGAAGGACCTGCTGACAAACCTCCAATAATTATAATTCTACTCATTTATTTCTTATAAAATTTCTACAAATTTTCAACAAATTTTCGAGGTATATTGTAATTATTATTACTATAACGTTTTCAAAAAATTATCATAACATTTTAGTATATTTGCATTTCTAAAAAACGAAGATAAACTCTATGTTTAATAATTTAAGTGAAAAATTAGATAAAGCCTTTCATGTACTGAAAGGACACGGAAAAATAACCGAAGTAAATGTTGCTGAAACACTAAAAGAGGTTCGTAGAGCTCTTTTAGATGCCGATGTTAACTTTAAAATAGCCAAAAAATTTACAACTACCGTTAAGGAAAAAGCATTAGGTCAAGATGTATTAACTACATTAAATCCTGGGCAGTTAATGGTAAAGCTTGTTAAGGACGAATTAACAAGTTTAATGGGTGGTGAAACTGTTGGAATTAATCTTTCAGGTACACCAACTGTTATATTAATGTCTGGTTTACAAGGTTCGGGTAAAACAACTTTTTCTGGAAAACTAGCAAACTACTTAAAAACTAAAAAATCAAAAGAAGTATTACTTGTAGGTTGTGATGTTTATCGTCCAGCTGCAATAAATCAATTGCAAGTTGTTGGAGAACAAATTGGGGTTGAAGTTTATGCCGAAGTTGGAAATCAAAACCCTGTTGAAATTTCACAAAACGCCATAAAACATGCAAAAGCAACAGGTAAAAATGTTGTAATTATTGATACCGCTGGTCGTTTAGCAGTTGATGAAGAAATGATGACTGAAATTTCTAATATTCACAAAGCTGTAAATCCACAAGAAACGTTATTTGTTGTAGATTCTATGACTGGGCAAGATGCAGTAAATACAGCTAAAGCTTTTAATGATATTTTAAATTTTGAAGGAGTTATTCTTACGAAATTGGATGGTGATACTCGTGGTGGTGCTGCGTTATCAATAAAATCTGTTGTAGATAAACCAATTAAATTTATTGGTACTGGAGAAAAAATGGAAGCAATAGATGTTTTCCATCCAGATCGTATGGCTGAGCGTATTTTAGGAATGGGTGATGTTGTTTCTTTAGTTGAACGTGCTCAAGAACAATACGATGAAGAAGAAGCTAGAAAAATACAAAAGAAAATTGCAAAAAATCAGTTCGGTTTTGATGATTTCCTGAAACAAATTCAGCAAATCAAAAAAATGGGGAATATGAAAGATTTAATGGGTATGATTCCTGGCGCTGGAAAAATGATGAAAGATGTTGATATTGATGATGACGCTTTTAAAGGAATTGAAGCTATTATTCATTCAATGACTTTAAGTGAAAGAACTGACCCCAAAACAATAAATGCAAGTAGAAAAAAACGTATTGCAAAAGGATCTGGAACAACTATACAAGAAGTAAATCAATTGCTTAAGCAATTTACTCAAATGAGTAAAATGATGAAAATGATGCAAGGAGGCGGAGGCCGACAAATGATGCAAATGATGAAAGGAATGGGGAAATAACAACAATAAGGTAAACAATTAGTTTGCCTTTTTTTATATAAATTTCTAAAATTTAACAGAATGATTTTATTAGATGGGAAAAAAACTTCAGCAGAATTAAAAGTTGAAATTGCTGAATCGGTTAAAATATTAAAAGCTAAAGGTAAAAAAACACCTCATTTAGCTGCAATTTTAGTTGGTACTGACGGTGCAAGTATGACCTATGTAAATGCTAAAGTAAAAGCATGTGAATTAGTTGGTTTTAATTCAACATTAATTGATTTACCTGAAGAAACTACTGAAGAAAAATTATTGCAAGAAATAGATAAATTAAACAATGATAGTGATATTGATGGGTTTATAGTACAATTACCTTTGCCAAAACATATTGATGAACAAAAAGTATTAATGGCAGTAAACCCAGATAAAGACGTTGATGGATTTCACCCAACAAATGTTGGTAGAATGGCTTTAGACATGCCTTGTTTTTTACCTGCTACACCTTTTGGTATTTTAGAATTATTAGAGCGTTATAACGTTGAAACTTCAGGAAAACATGTGGTTGTTATTGGCCGAAGTCATATTGTTGGTAGACCAATGAGCATTTTAATGAGTCAAAAACGTCCTGCTGGTAATGCAACTGTTACTGTTGCACACAGCAGAACTAAAAACATGAAGGAATTAACATTACAAGCTGATATTATAGTAGCTGCTCTTGGTATCCCAGAGTTTTTAACTGGTGATATGGTGAAAGATGGTGTTACAATTATTGATGTTGGAATTACAAGAGTTGATGATGCAACTAAAAAAAGAGGATACCGTTTAGCTGGTGATGTTCATTTTGAAAGTGTAAGTCCAAAATCTGCTTACATTACACCTGTTCCTGGCGGAGTTGGACCTATGACTATTGCAATGCTTATGAAAAACACGTTACTAGCTTGTGAAAGAAAATAATTAATTCTTTTTAGTATATTAGTCTTTTAATTAATTAATTTGACTGAATCTGCTTTTTTAAAAAACAATCAAGATTTTATAATGTTTGGCAACCAACATTTGGTTGCCTTACTTTTCTTTTTATTTTTTGGATATTTTCTAATAGCTTGGTCAAAAAAATTACCCAATGAAAAACAGTATAAAATTGCGAATATTTTTGCCTTTTCTCTCTCTATAACAGTAATTATATGGACCTTCTTAAAAATTTACACAAGAGGTTTTGATGTAAAGCATGATTTACCTTTGCATCTTTGTAATTTTGTTGCACTATTATTACCTATTTTCACATTAACAAAAAAGAAAATTTATTTTGACATTTTTCTTTTTTGGGTTTTAGCAGGAACATCACATTCAATTATAACTCCAGATTTAAGAAATGGTTTTCCAAACTTTATATTTTTTAAATACTGGTATGTTCATGCAGGTCTTATTATTTTTGTTTTGTACACCATATTAGTTCTTGGGTTAAAACCAAATTTAAAAAGTGTCTTCAAATCATTTATAGCTTTACAAGGCTATTTTGTTTTCTTAATTATTATCAATCACTTTTTAAATTCAAATTACCTTTACACTAATTCAAAACCCGATGGACAAACAGCTTTGAATTATTTAGGAGAATGGCCATATTATATTTTAACGATTGAATTAATTTTAATTCCCTATTTTTTATTGATTTATTTGCCGTTTTATGTAACACGAAAAAAAGTTAAAATTTAAATAAAAATTAATTTGGAGGAATCTATATTTTTTAAAGATAACTATGAATTTGTTGTTTTTGGATATCAACACTTTTTAGTTCTTCTCTTTTTTACCTTGGTTGGTGTTGCTCTTATTAAATATGGGTTAAAATCCACAAAAGAAGCTCAAATAAATACTGGGAATTATATTGCATATTTTATTTCATTAAGTGTTATCATTTGGACAATTTATAAGTTTTTTTCAGGTAATTTTGATGTTACCAACGACTTACCTTTTCAGTTATGTTACTTTTTAGGCTTAGTAATACCTGTATTAACAAGAACAAGAAAACAACTTTACTATGAAATATTATTATTTTGGGTTTTTGCAGGAACTTTTCAAGCTATACTAACACCCGAAATGAGAAATGGATTTCCTCATGTACATTTTTTCTATTTTTGGATTGTACATTGTGGACTTATAATTACCATGTTTTATGCAACATTTGTTTATAGAATGAGGCCTAAATTAAAAAGCACTTTTATATCATTTATTGCACTACAAGGTTATTTTGTTTTTGTTTCCATTATAAATAAATTCACCAGTGCTAATTATTTTTATTTAAATGCAAAACCAAATGCTCCTTCAGTTTTAGATTTTTTAGGCGACTGGCCAAATTATATTTTAATGGCAGAACTATTATTAATTCCTTATTTTTTGATCATCTACTTACCATTTCACTTAAGTGCGAAAAAAATAAAATAAAGTGTGTGTTTCAAAAATTATTTAGCAAATAATTGATCTATATTTTTAAATGCTTTAAACTCTAATGCATTTCCTGATGGATCTAAGAAAAATAGTGTTGCCTGTTCTCCTTTTTCTCCTTCAAACCTAATATAAGGTTCAATAATAAATACTACGCCTTTAGATTTTAATTGTTTAGAGAGTTTTTCAAAAGAGTCCCACTCTAACACAACACCAAAATGAGGCACAGGAACATTTTTACCATCAACTGGGTTTGTGTGTAATTCTTCACTTTCAGGTTTTGGTTTATAATGAATAACCAACTGATGACCAAAAAAGTTAAAATCTACCCAATGTTCACTACTTCTACCTTCTGTACAACCAAGCACATTATTGTAAAAATCTCTACATTCGGCTAAATTATGAACTGGTATTGCTAAGT
>Ga0209345_10001995_pt1 | contig 23425 bp, 16 predicted proteins | sample Cruoilmetagenom7_FD_187294 | JGI IMG/M metagenome (GOLD analysis project Ga0209345, IMG submission 187294) | Oil polluted marine microbial communities from Coal Oil Point, Santa Barbara, California, USA - Sample 7 (SPAdes) (version 2) | ecosystem: Environmental > Aquatic > Marine > Oil seeps ...
GGAGAAGAATAACCATGGCAAAAATAGAAGGATTCAGGATCAAAAATTACCGTGTGTTGAAAGATGTAATACTCGGAAAACTATGGAACCTGCAACAAGCTGGACCACTGACGCCTATGACTGCTGTTATCGGAAAAAACGGTGTCGGCAAGAGTTCTATGTTCGATGCCTTTGGTTTCCTTGCTGATTGCCTGAAATTGGGGGTTGAAGAAGCCTGTGATAGCAGGGGGAGGGGAGGGTTTGACCGTATCCGTTCTCAGGGAAGGAATGACCCGATTGAGTTTCAAATCTATTACAAGCAAGAAGGAAATGCCCGGCCGATCACCTATGAACTTGCAATTGATGCAGATGAAACCGGTCGCCCCTACGTAAAACTGGAACGTCTTCGCCAGCGGCGCAAAGGACAAAAACATGGCTGGCCTTTCTCGTTTCTTTTGTTGAATGAAGGCAAAGGAGTCGTGTGGAAAGGCGAGGAATTGGGGCAGCAGGTTGATGAGAGCAAAGTTCAGATTGACCTATTGCAGTTGATGAAGAAAATTCTATCAGGAACACAAAAAGAAGAAAGCCGCGAAACAGAGATTATTGAACTGCAGGACAAGCGTAAACTTGGCATTGCAACCCTTGGCGCCCTCAAACAACATCCCCGGATATCAGCCTTTCGACAGTTCATCGAAGGGTGGTATTTGAGTTATTTTACACCGGATGCCGCCCGCAGCCTGCCCTTGGCCGGTCCACAAAGACACTTGAATATCCACGGGGACAATCTTGGTAATGTCGTTCAATATATGGAGCGTGAACACCCTAAACGTTTTAAGAGTATCCTCAATCGCATTGCCGAAAAAATCCCCGGAATTGACAGGATCGATACCGAAGAGAGTCCTGATAAACGTTTGCTTCTACGTTTTAATGACAAAGGCTTTGATGATCCATTTTACGCTCAGCAAATGTCTGATGGCACGCTAAAAGTCTTTGCCTATTTGCTTTTATTGGAAGATCCGACACCGCCGCCATTCATCTGTATTGAGGAGCCAGAGAATGGTCTTTATCACAAACTCCTTGAGACTCTGGCCACTGAATTCCGTCTACATGCAACCGGCAGGAAAAACGCGCCACAACTCTTTATCACAACTCATCAACCCTACTTTGTCGATGCACTCACACCGGACGAGACATGGATTCTTGGAAAAGGTCCGGATGGCTTTTCGAACATCCGCAGGGCCAGCGATGATGCAACAGTCAAAGCCATGGTAGATGAGGGATTACCGCTTGGCAGCCTCTGGTACAGCGATTATCTGGATGCGAGGTGAGCCAATGCATTTTGAAATACTTGTCGAAGATGCGTCAGGAAAAATCGCATTGGAATCAATTTTGCAAAAAATTCTTGGCCCAAACCGGCAAGATCACACCTACAAAATATTTTCCTACAAAGGCATTGGCCGCATTCCAAAAGGTCTAAGAGGAACGACAGATCCGCAGAAGCGGATTCTCCTGGATCGGTTGCCCAAGTTACTCAGAGGATATGGAAAAAGCCTCCAAGACTTTCCCGCTGCGGTTGTCGTGGTCGTAGACCTGGATGATAAGGATTGTCTGGTGTTCAAACAAGAAATGCTCGATATTCTGAATGCCTGCAATCCACAGCCAACAACACTGTTCAGGTTTGCGATAGAGGAAGGCGAAGCCTGGTTGTTGGGGGATCGTAACGCCGTAAGAGCTGCCTACCCTCGTGCAAAAAAGCAGGTCTTGAACACTTATGTGCAAGACAGCATTTGTGGTACATGGGAAAATCTGGCGGATGCCGTCTATCCAGGGGGATCGCAAAAACTCAAACAATTGGGATGGCCCCATACAGGACGGGCTAAATGCGAATGGGCGAATAACATCGCCCCTCACTTAGATATGGAGAGTAATCAATCGAGAAGTTTCCAGGTTTTCCGTGACGGAATCAGAAATCTGATGGAAGGAGGGCCGGGGGATGAATGAACTTGCGCCCAGAGAACAGGGCGGAGAGTTTCTGTTGTATTAAACCGAAGGATCCCCATCGGTCGGCCGCGAGCTGGAACACTACAAGGAATAACACATGACGCGCTTTCTGCATACAGGTGACCGGCAGTTGGGAATGACCTGGCGCTTCTTTTCTGAAGGGGTTCAGGAGAGATTTGCCCAATCCCGACTTGATATCATCCGTGAACTTGGACGCATTGCCAAAGGAGATCAAGAGAATGAATCAACGCGTGTCTCACAAATGGACCTTTCGCGCCCGCTTCAGGCGGCATGCCTTTGGGTGGCGTTCACAACCGGCGATCAAACGAATAAGGGAAGCGGTTTCGGAAATCAAGAAGGCGGCCCGTAAGGACTCTGTTCTGGGAGCCGAGGGCGCTGTTCTGTTTTTAGAAAAGGTATCTCCAGCCATTGAGCAGGTGGACAGTTCGTCGGGCGCCATTGGCACGGTGGTCAATAATGCCATTGATGTCCTTGTGCCGATCATTGCCAAGGCCCCGACAGACGACAAGGTGCGGGAGAAGTGGCTGGGACGCCTCTGGAAGGCAGTAGAAGAGGATGACATGCCCTATATTGAACTGCTTCCAGACTATTGGGGAGATCTGTGCGTCACACCTGAACGCGCCTCAAAATGGGCGGACGAGTTTATTGATACAGTGCGGATGACATGGAGCCCGAAAACGGAACTACGCGGGTATTATAAAGGGACTGCGGCCTGTCTGAGCTCCCTGCTTAAGGCCGGACGAAATAACGAAATCATAGAGTTGCTCGATCTCGCGCCTCATAAGTTCTGGCACGACCGGGAATGGGGCGTAAAAGCCCTGGCGGCCATGGGTAAAAAGGCCGAAGCGCTTTGTTTTGCCGAGGATTCCCGTGGACTGAATGAGCCGGATTTTTTAATCAGTAAAGCCTGCGAAGAAATCCTTCTTTCAAGCGGCATGGTTGAAGAAGCATACAGCCGCTATGCCACCGAAGCGAACCAAAGGACGACCTATCTGGCGACGTTTCGATCCATTGCCGGGAAATACCCGCACAAGGAACCGGCTGATATTCTGCGTGATCTTGTTGCCGGTACTCCGGGTGATGAAGGGAAGTGGTTCGCCGCGGCCAAGTCGGTGGGGCTTTATGATGAAGCGATTGAACTGGCCAATCGCACCCCTTGTGATCCCAGAACACTTACCCGGGCGGCACGAGACATGGAGGCCACAGAACCGCGATTTGCTATCGAGGCGGGCATGGCAGCGTTACGGTGGCTGGTTAAGGGTTACGGCTATGACATTACCGGTTTGGATGTGTGGAAGGCCTATGATCACACAATGAAAGCTGCCGAAAATAGGGGATGCAGGCCTGAAACCTTTGAGCGTATTCGCAAGCTGGTTGCGGGCGGGGTATTTGGTGAGAACTTTGTCAGCAAGATCCTCGGCAAGGAACTTGGTTTGTAAAGGGGGCAAATCCGCCGAAGAGTGTTTGCCGTATCAGACCGAAGACGGACAGGTAAGGCTTGATCTGCGACTGCAGGATGAAACCGTTTGGCTGACACAGCCTTCGATGGCTGTGTTGTTTCAGACCACCCAGCAGAACATCAGCCGGTATATTCGGAATATCTTTGAGCAAGGGGAGCTCACCCCAGAGGTAACTCACAAGAAATTCTTGTTGGTTCGCCGGGAGGGGAAGCGGGATGACAGCCACGAGGTGGAACATGGTTGGGCACTAAGTCAAACGAATGGAGGAAGATGATGTTTAACAATACAGCGGATTTATTGAAGCAAATCGCCATCGGCGAAGACTCTGTTCTTGAGTTGAAAATCATCGAGCTTAAAGGTGGTCAGGTCGCAGGTCCGCATCGAAACAGCATGGCCGATGAGCTGGCGGCTATGGCAAACACGGCTACAGGCGTCATTTTACTAGGCGTAGATGATAAATCAAAAGCCATTGTCGGTATTCCCATGGATAAGCTGGATGTTGTCGAAACGTGGTTACGAGGAATATGCAATGACTTGATCGAACCTCCTTTGGACTGCGTTATTCGCAAAATTCCGATTGCCGCCGAAAACAGTGATGAAAAAATCATTATCCGTGTTGATGTGCCCAGAAGTCTGTTCGTACACCAAAGCCCGGGCGGGTATTTTCGTCGGATCGGCAGTTCAAAACGTCAGATGAAACCGGATGTGCTGGCTCGACTGTTTCAGCAGCGCAGTCAAACCCGCTTGATACGCTTTGATGAACAGCCGATCTCCAATGCCGATCCTGATGTGCTTGTCCCCAGCTTATGGGAGCGATTCAGAACCGTTATATCGCCGGTTAATGATCAGGAATTTTTGGAGAAAATCCATCTCGTTGCGGTAGATGAAGACGGTGTGGCGCGACCGACCGTCAGCGGTGTACTGATGGCTGCGGAGCACCCGCAAGAATTCATCAGGACCGCTTATATTCAGGCGGTTTGCTATCGTGGCACTGAACGAAGCGCATCCTATCAATTAGATGCAAAGGATATCACAGGCCCGCTGGATATGCAGGTGCGGGAAGCATGCATATTCGTTGAACGTAATATGCGCGTTTATGCCATCAAGGCGCCAAATCGTATTGAAACGCCGCAGTTTTCGATGAATGCAGTGTTCGAAGCCGTTGTCAATGCGGTTGTGCACCGCGATTACTCCGTTTATGGATCGAGAATCCGCCTGCATCTTTTTACCGACAGGCTTGAAATCTTTTCACCGGGAACGATCCCCAATACCATGACCGTTGACAGCCTTTCGGAACGGCAATCGGCGCGCAACGAGTTATTGAGCAGCCTGCTGGCGCGTTGCCCGATGAATGTCAATGCCATCGGCACCCGGCGCAGTTTTATTATGGATAAGCGAGGAGAGGGTGTGCCGATCATCATCACCGAAAGCGAAAAACTCTCAGGGCGTAAGCCGGAATATCAGTTGATAGATGATGCAGAACTGAAATTAACCATTTTTGCCGCAAAGCCCCCCAATGAACCAGGACTGAGTAATGAGGACTGAGCGATGAGTGGAAAGGTACCAGTTACAAAACAATAACAACGCATATGACCAGGAAAACTATGTCCCCCACAAACCATGAACTGCAACTCGCCAACGACTTTGTTCAGTACACCGGCTGCAATATTTTTCTGACGGGTAAAGCGGGCACCGGCAAAACAACCTTTCTCCATAATCTGCATAAGAACACGGCAAAGCGGATGATTATCACCGCTCCAACCGGTGTTGCGGCTATCAACGCCGGCGGAGTAACACTCCATTCATTTTTTCAGCTTCCCTTTGGCCCATTTGTGCCGGGCAGCGAGACATATGAGCGCAATAAACAGCGCCGGTTCAGGTTCAGCAAAGAAAAAAAACGGATTATACAAAGCATTGATCTGTTGGTGATTGACGAAATAAGCATGGTACGGGCAGATTTACTCGACGCGGTGGATGCTGTTCTGCGTACCCATCGTCGTAATAATCAGCCATTCGGCGGGGTGCAGTTGCTTGTGATCGGCGATCTGCATCAGCTCTCTCCTGTGGCAAAGCAAAATGAATGGCACCTTTTACAGCAACATTATGAGTCGGTTTATTTTTTCAGCAGCAAAGCGCTTGGTCTTACGGAACTGCTTACCATTGAACTGAAGCATATCTATCGCCAGTCAGACGCCGGTTTTATCAAGCTCCTGAATCGGGTACGTGACAACCGGCTTGATGAATCAACCATAGCGGATCTTAATCAGCGTTATATTCAGGATTTTACACCGAGCGAAGATCAGGGCTATATTACCCTGAGCACCCACAACCGTAGCGCCGAATCCATCAATCAGACCAGACTTCACGCCCTGTCCAAAAAAGAACACTGTTTCAAAGCTGAAATTTCCGGAGACTTTCCTGAACATATCTACCCGACCCTGGCCACTCTTCTGCTTAAAGAGGGGGCACAGGTGATGTTTGTGCGCAATGATCCTTCTGCTGAAAAACTCTATTATAATGGTAAAATCGGCAAAATAACCAAAATTTCGAGTAAAAACCTCAGCGTTACCTGCCCCGACTACAAACAGGAAATCGTGGTTGAACCAATCATTTGGGAAAATATTAAATATACAATGAACGAAGAAAATAAGGAAATCGAAGAGGATATAATCGGTAAATTCAAGCAATACCCCCTGAAACTTGCATGGGCCATCACCATCCACAAGAGTCAGGGGCTGACTTTTGAAAAGGCCATTATTGATGCCAAAGCAGCTTTCGCCCATGGTCAGATTTACGTGGCATTAAGCCGTTGTAAAACTATAGACGGCATGGTGCTGAGCTCTCCCATCTCATCCCGGGGAATAGAAACGGATGAAGCAATAATGCGCTTTGACGAAAACGCTCACCAAAACCAGCCGTCCGAAAGCCGGTTTCAGGCAGCCAAAATCAGCTACCAGCAGCAGCTTTTGCTTGATTGTTTTGATTTTTCACTATTGGAAAACCGTCTCAATTATCTTACCCGGCTTTTGTTGGGTAACGCCGGATTAGTTCAGATTTCCGGCGTTGAAGATATTCGCCGACTGGAAAAAAAGGCTGCGGAAGATATTTTTGTTGTCAGTGAAAATTTTAAGCGGCAATTACGCGCATTTTTTACGGATGGCGGTTTGCCCGAGTCAGATGCAGTTATTTTGGAACGGATCAGCAAAGCGTCAGTATGGTTTCAGGGAAAGTTTACCGAAATTTTTGAGGAGTCAGTGCCAAAATTGCACGTAGAAACAGACAATACCGAACTCCGCAAAAAAATTGGGAATGCCCTGAGTAACCTTAAAAAAGAAATTGCCGTGAAGGTAGCTGGGGTACAGTGCTGTGAAAAAGGATTTACACCGTCAAGTTTCCTGCGCGCTGTTTCAGCCGCTGAAATTGACATTACCCCTGAAAAAGAAAGAAAGCGCCGCCCCCCGGCCTACACCGAATCGGACGTTGCCCATCCTGAGCTGTTCCAGACCTTGAAGGACTGGCGTTCCCGCAAGGCCAGGGAGGAAGAGGTTGCCCATTTTCAGGTTTTACACCAACGGATATTGATCCAGATTGTGGTATGCCTGCCCGACAATATTGCTGATCTAAGAAAAATAAGCGGAGTCGGCAAGAAAACCATTGAGAAATACGGTGAAGAACTTGTGGAACTGGTTTTGGCCTATCGCAAAAAACACGGGATAGAGAAGGTCATACTGCCGGAGCCTGAAAGACTTTCTGAAGAAAGTACCCCGGCAAAAGATGCGGCTCCACCTTTCGGCACGAAACAGATAAGTTTCGATATGTTCAATAAAGGATTATTTATTGCCCGGATTGCACAGGAAAGAGGTCTGGTACAATCTACCATTGAAGGGCACCTGAGTTTTTTTGTGGAAAAAGGCGAATTAGATATCAACAAGCTGCTTTCACCTGAAAAACAACAGGCCATTGAAAAGGAACTTGCTACCGATCACAATAATTCTCTCAAAGAAGTAAAAAACGCCCTGGGAGATGACTACTCCTATGGAGAAATCAAAATGGTGTTGGCCTATCAGAAACATCTGGCATTAAAATAGGGTAGTGTCCCTTTATATAGATTTCCATATGTTAAATTTCACTGCGTTATCGGTCGGAACCCTCGACGACGTACTACAATGTACGACTTACTCGGATTCCTCCCTCTGGCCTTGTGAAATTTAATATCTGAAAATCTATAGGTGAGATAAATGTTTCTGGAGAATTCTATGATCTGTTTTTTTTAGCAGTTGATTGAGATGCTGTTCTATATTTTTTTAATTGAAAAGGGACACTACCGAAAAGTACGAAACCTTAAATCTCTGGAGATAGATAGCATCCCGGGTTTCAAAAATCGGCATGTATTTTGCATGCAGCATGTCTATAGGTTTTCAGATATTAAATAATGTATTCCTGCGGTTAAAATCTTCGTCTTTCTTGACCTTGTAAAAACTATAGTACTCCAACTTTGGTTTTTCCACTCGTGGTTCCTTACGTGGGATTGTTGTGAACAATAACAAGACAAACCTTACGAATTGTACCGCAGAACCTCTGTATCTAAACCAAAAACACTGTAGATTTGGGCCAGCAATCCCCATGCCAAGAAAAACCAAAGTTGGAGTATTATATCTCATTTCTGGACGGACACTAACTAATAACAAACAAATAGGAGAAAAAAAATGAAGAACACGAAACTTTCAACAAAACTGGCAGGGGGATTTGGTTTTGTCCTTATTGCACTGATAATAGTCGGTGCAACGGGTTTCTTAAAGATTACCGGGATTCAGACCGTGGTTACTGATTTATCAGGAACACACATACCACTTCTCAATGTTATTACCACGATTGATGTGTCTACAACTGAACAGGAGCTTGCTGCTACACACTATGCCCTTCACAAAGACGACGAGTTTCTCCACAAGTTTGAGGAAATGGATAAACTGGTAGGTCAAAAAATTGAAGAGGTAAAAGCACTTGTGATGGGCGACCAAGAGCTTGTTGACGAAGGTTGGTTGGAGCCAATAGAAAAGATGCGTGTTCAACACGATGTCTTTGTAAAATTCTGTAGGGCTCTTATCGAGGCAATCAAAGCGGATAAGCCTTTTGAAGAATGGGAGTCCATAGCTGGTGACGTTGCCAACCAGTCAGAAGCGTTTATGGAGCACATTGATGGTTTTCTCGACATGAACAATAAAGAGAGTAAGGCAGTAGCTACCATTGCAAACGACAGTGCGGTTAATGCTCGCTGGATTATCGGAACAGTCGCATCTATTTTTGTAATTATAGGCACTCTTCTTGCCTTCTTTATTTCCAGGGATATTACTAAGCCTATTAACCGCATCATTGCCGGACTCAATGATGGCTCCGACCAGGTAGCATCCGCATCCGGCCAGGTCTCCTCCTCCAGCCAGCAGCTAGCCGAAGGGGCGTCCGAGCAAGCGGCATCCATTGAGGAGACCTCGTCCTCCTTGGAAGAGATGTCTTCCATGACCAAACAGAACGCGGACAACGCAGGCCAGGCGGACAACCTCATGAAAGAGGCCAATAAGATCGTAGACCAGGCTAATGACTCCATGAACCAGCTCACAACCTCCATGGAGGAGATTTCCAAGGCGAGTGAGGAAACATCCAAGATCGTCAAGACCATTGACGAGATCGCCTTCCAGACCAACCTTTTGGCGTTGAACGCCGCGGTTGAAGCTGCCCGTGCCGGTGAGGCAGGAGCGGGTTTCGCTGTTGTAGCGGATGAGGTGAGAAACCTTGCCATGCGCGCTGCAAACGCGGCCAAGAATACGGCGGATCTCATCGAGAGTACAGTAAAGAAGGTGGGTGACGGCTCTGGACTGGTCACTAAAACCAATGCAGCCTTTGTTCAGGTGGCAGAGAATGCCAAAAAGGTCGGCGAGCTTGTCGGCGAGATAGCCGCTGCTTCAAACGAGCAGGCTGACGGTATCGAGCAGATCAATAAAGCTGTCAACGAAATGGACAAGGTGGTACAGCAGAATGCCGCCAATGCCGAGGAGTCGGCATCCGCGTCTGAAGAGATGAGCGCCCAGGCCATGCAGATGAAGGCATCGGTCGGCGAACTGATGACCCTGGTGGAAGGGTACGGAAAGACAGATGCTGGATCGGCCGGAAGCACTATGGAAAAAACCGTATTCCATAGAACCCATTCCCCCAGAGCCCATCCGGCTCCGGCCCAAAAAGCCGGAAGCAAGCAGTTGGCGGTTCATCAAGGAAAGGAAGTACGTTTTGATCAGGTTATTCCAATGGAGGATGATTTTAAGGACTTCTAACAGGTAGACTACTCAGGTGGATAGGTGTTTAGACTGTTAGTAATACAGTCTAAACACCTAACATCCTAACAGTTTACAGACTAATAGCCTGACGGCTATGCCCTGAACCCCGGAATAACAGATGGCCTTTGTATAGACTTCCATATATTAAATTTCACGGCGTTATCGGTCGGAATCCAAAGAGGCGATTCTGGAGCCTGTAAACCGTGTTCCAATCCTTATAAATTTTCCTTGACACAAAAGTAAACCTACTGTATTTTCCCACACAAAATCGGACTCATATAGAAACAAGCTTATATATCCAGGTGTTCAGAGCTTCGGAGACGCATTATATATCAGGAGTACGATGGAGAGTAGAGTAGGATATTCCCAGGGAGAAGAAGATGGAATTTTACACATTCAATAATCTGCTTGAACAACAGCCATTGCTGGCAAAGGCACTCATGGCAGCCGGAGTATTGACCCTCGGTCTCTTTTCGTATTTCATTACGAAGCACGTTCTCGTTAATGCCCTGTCAAAGCTGATACAGAAGACAAAGACCAGGTTTGACGATGTTTTAACGGAAAAGGCTGTCCTGAGACGATTGTCCTATATTTCACCTTTACTGGTGATCTGCCTTTTTGCCCACCTGTTTCCTTCTGCCGAAGATATAATCCGCAAGGTCTCGGTTGCTCTCATGTCCTGGTTGATCTTAATTTCCTTTGGCGCTGTTCTGACAGGGTTAGGTGAGATTTATCTTACCCTTGATATTTCCAAAGGAAGGCCCATCAAGGGGTACATACAGATTTCAAAACTCATTATATACGCAGTTGCTGTCATCTTAATCGTAAGCAGCCTTATAGGCCGTTCCCCCTTAATTATTTTGAGCGGTTTTGGCGCTATGACAGCTGTAATACTCCTTATATTCCGAGATACTATCCTTTCCTTTGTAGCAAGCCTCCAGATTACGACCAATGACCTGATGAGAGTGGGAGACTGGATTGAAGTACCCGGTTTAGGAGCAGACGGCGACGTGGTTGATATTGCCTTGCATACGGTAAAGATACGGAATTGGGACAAGACCTTCACAGTGATACCGACTCACAAGTTGATTGATGTAACATTCAAAAACTGGCGAGGGATGCAGCAGAGTGGAGGGAGGCGTATCAAGAGGGCAGTCCATGTTGACTTGGGGAGTATCAAGTTTTGCGATGATCGTATGATTGAGTATTTCAAGAAAGTAACCCTGATTGAGGACTATGTCAGGCTAAAGAAGGAAGAACTGGATAATTTTAACAGGGAAAAGGGCTTTGACGCCAGTGTCTTGGTTAACGGCCGACGGATGACTAACATCGGAACATTCCGGGCATATATTAACGCATATCTGCGAAACCATGTTAAAATTAACCAGGATATGACTTTCCTGATCAGACAGTTGCCTCCTGGCCCCACAGGACTCCCCATAGAGATATATGTCTTTACCAATGATACTGCCTGGGCGAATTATGAGGCTATACAGGCGGATATCTTCGACCATATTCTTGCTGTAGTGCCTCAGTTCGATTTGAGGGTATTCCAGAATCCTTCGGGTGACGATTTCAGGTATCTGAAGACATCGCTTTCAGAAAAGTCATAGGGTATTATACATTAACATAAATCTGAGCGCCAACTTGAGGAAGTTATTTTGGCTCCGTCTCTTATCGAGCAGAAAAAAAATGAGATTGTTGGTATGCTTTTTGCTCGACTATGGAAGTAGATCTATAGTATATTGTAACGGTTTAGCTCTTTAAAAATTTTTCAAGCTGTGCAGTCACCCAACAATAGCGCTGATGACTTGAATAATCTTCTCCTCGCGGCTTGATTCATTTTGAAGATTCTAAATTCGTTACGCTAAATTGCAGATAACTCGGTCGCAAGCTCCCTCAGACAATCTGCAATTTTCAGCTTCACTCACTAAGAATCTTTATCAAAATGAATCAAGAAGGTTCGTCAAAGATCATTCAAGTCATATTCCGACCAACTGCACAGCTTGAAATTTTTTGCGAAATATTAAGAAAAAGATGGCGTCAGGAAACGGAATATAGTATGTAGTTCCCTACATCAGGGGACTACATTGAAAGCACTTGACGCATACTATGGGGAGAAAAAATGCTTATTGTCGGTGAGAAGATCAATACGAGCATCAAAGCCATTTCTCGAGCCGTTGAATCCGGCGACGGCGACTACATTGCCGGGGTCGCCAAGGCCCAGGCAAGCGCAGGGGCCGATCTAATCGATGTGAATGCAGGCACTTTCTTGGAAAAGGAGGCGGATCGTCTCACATGGCTTGTCCGAACGGTTCAAGAAGCCGTGGAACTTCCTTTATGCCTTGACAGCCCCAATCCCGACGCCCTGATCGAAGCCATGAAACACCATCAGGGAGAACCGATGATCAACTCCATTTCCCTGGAAGAAGATCGATTTGCAAAACTGCTTCCCGTCGTAACATCTCAGCCATGCAAAGTCGTAGCCTTATGTATGGCCCAGACATCTATGCCGACTACGGCGGATGAGCGAATCGGCGTAGCAGCAGAAATTATCGACAGGTTGACAAAGGCCGGCATTGCATTGGAAAAAATCTATGTGGATCCATTGGTCCAACCCGTTTCGGTCGATGTGAAGATGGGCTGGGCGGTTCTTGATGCGATTTCAGGCATCATGGAGCGATTTCCAGGCGTCCATACGATCTGTGGGCTTTCTAACATATCTTTCGGCTTACCGGCGCGCCGGTTGATCAACAGAAACTTTTTGACCCTGGCGATGGGCAGAGGCCTTTCCGCCGCCATTCTGGATGTGACGGATCAACATCTTGCCGCCGGCCTTTCGGCAACGGAAATGATCCTTGGCCAAGATGAATTCTGCGCCGGATTTATCGATGCCTATCATGAAGGTCGCCTCGAAGAAAAGTAATGAGTCTTTGCCCGATCTTCAAACACAAAATCCTCAAAATAGTTCGACTATTCCTGAAGTTTTGCGTTTTCAGATCGAACAAATCTAACCTAAATCTGAGCGCCAACTTGAGGAAGTTTTATTAGCATAACAAAGATATTGGTTAAAAAGATCATTGCTGGAGGGATACTTTTTTAATTCGACCAAGAGAGGGGGGTAAGGTGATGAGCTACGATGCATTAAAGGAGGCTGTTATTAAGGGCGACGTCAATACAGCCACAGCACAGACCCGACAAGCCGTGGAAGCTGGGGATAACCCGAAAGAGATTCTGGACACAGGTCTTGTCGCCGCAATGGATATTGTCGGCGAGCAGTTTTCGAGTGGGCGGATTTTTGTGCCACAGATGCTCCGGTCAGCCAAAACCATGCAACAATGCGTCGAGATTTTAAAACCGCATTTTCAAGAAGGAGAATGCGGCGGTATGGGTAAAATTGTGCTAGGTACGGTTAAGGGAGATCTGCACGATATCGGAAAAAATCTCGTTGCCATGATGCTGGAAGGGGCCGGGTTCCAGATTATCGATCTGGGCGTTGATGTGTCCCCTGAAGCATTTGTTCAGAAAGTAAAAGAAGAAGACGCTAAGATCCTGGGCATGTCTGCATTGCTTTCGACCACCATGCCCGGCATGGCGACAACCATTCAGGCCCTCCTGGACGCAGGCATGAGAGATGCCGTCAAGGTCATGATCGGCGGCGCCCCCGTTACATCGAAATATGCCGAGGAGATCGGCGCTGATTCATATTCGCCCGATGCCGGAACGGCAGCTTTGGAGGCGAAGAAGATTTTTAGTGTTGCTTGAGGTCGAGTAAAAAAAAGGAGCAAAAAATGCAATCCATGGAGATTACCACCTTTCGACCGCGGCTCAAGGTTTTAAACAAAGAGCAGGCCCTGGCGATTCATACGACCGCACTTGAAATCCTGGAAAAGACCGGTGTTAAGATGGAACACGCCGGCGCTCTTGAAATGCTTTCCGACGCCGGGGGACGTGTCTTTGATGGGGATTCGATCAGGCTGCCGGCTTATTTGGCCGAGCATGCGCTTGCCAGTGCTCCGCGTCAAATCGGCCTCTATGATCAGAATGGAAAGAAGGCCATGGCCCTGGTCGACCAAAATGTTTACTATGGGACCGGTTCTGATACGACCTTTACCCTCGATTTAGAGACAGGCGAAAGACGCCGATGCGTTCTGGCCGATATCGGCCGTTTCGCCAGGTTGGTGGACGCCCTCGAAAACATCTCCTTTGCCATGTCTATGGCAAATCCAAAAGATGTTACAAAGGTAGAAAATATCTATGTTTACGCTTTTTCCGAGATGGTAAAAAACACAAACAAACCCATTGTCTTTATCGCCGATCGCGGCGAAGATATCAGAAGAATTCATGAGATTGCCTGCCTGGTGGCCGGCGGTGAAGAGGCCTTACGTCAGAAGCCTTTTCTCCTCAACTACTCGGAAGCCATCAGCCCGCTTCGCTTTCCAGAGAACGTCATGGAAAAACTCATCTTCTGCGCGCAAAAGGGGATCCCTTTATGCTTCCCTTCCGGTTCCAACGCCGGAGGCGGGGCGCCCATCACGCTCGCCGGAGCCATGGCCATGGGGATTGCCGAAAATCTGGTGGGGCTCATCGTTCACCAAATGGCAGCCAGAGGCGCCCCTTTTCTTTTTGGGCCCAATGTCAGCGTGCTCGATATGCGTTCGACCGTCGTATCGTATGGCTGCCCGGAGTGGAGCCTGACCCAGGCAGCCCTGGCGGATATGCGGGATGAAATCTATGGCCTTCCGATCTGGTCTTTTGCAGGAGCCTCCGATGCCAAGTCACCGGACGCCCAGGCCGGCGCTGAGGCCATGTTTTCGATCATAACGGCCATGCTCTCCCGTTGCAACCTGGTGCACGATGTAGGGTATCTCGAATACGGCAACACCTCTTCCCTTGAGATGCTGACCATGGCCAATGAGATGGTGGCCATGGCCCGCCATTTTACAGACGGAATCCCTGTCAATGAATCGACCTTGGCTCTTGATGCACTGCAAAGGGTTAAAGATGCTGGTCCTCAAGGGATGTTTTTAACAGACGAACATACGTTTGATCATTTTGAAAATGCTCTTTTCTTACCGAAACTTTTTGATCGATCCCGATACGATACCTGGCAGAGCGCGGGAGCTTTGGATCTTTACAAACGAAGCAATCAGGAGGCAAGGCGGATTCTCTCAGAACACCGGGTCGGACCAAAAAACAGCGATACTGTGATCCAAAAAATCGACGACTATATCGCAAAATTATAAGCAGAAAATTTGAAACTCATTTGGATTATGCCTTTAAGCCATTGTCAGGGGAATGATAAGACATCGCCCCTATGGATGTCGATCGGTAATGAAGATAAGATGTTGAAATACGGAGACTTCTGTTCATATGGGACTACTTTCTCAAGAAAAAATCGAAAAAATAGATTCAGCTGGACGTCACATTCTCGAAGAGGTTGGATTCAGCATTCCCCACCAGGGGATCTTGGCCAGGTTGAAGGCCGCAGGCGCCGAGGTTAACTTAGGAGACAAGCGGGTTCGTTTTCCGGGCCCTTGGCTCGATGAGATGCTTTCCAAGGCGCCGAGGCGTTTTATTCTTTACGCACGTGACGGAAAAAACGACTTGGAGGTTGGAACGCAAAACGTCTATTTCGGAAACGGAGGGCGGGTCTTTCGTGTCTTAGATATGGGGACGGGGGGGGTTCGCCCGACGATTTTAAGGGACGTCGTCAATACGGCGCGCATTGTCCATGCGCTGGAGAATATCCGGTTTTATGTTATCAGTTGTCAAGCACACGACGTCGCCCCCGAATACTACCATTTGAATGACTTTTTTCACGCCTTTAACAACACGACCAAACACGTGATGGGAGGGTGCGACACAGTGGAAGGAGTCAGACAAGTATGGCGTCTGGCTTCGCATATCGCCGGCGGGGAGGATCATTTAAGAGAACGTCCCTTTGTCTCGGTGATCACCAATCCCATCAGTCCCTTGACGCTCGATCCGGGCACGCTGGAAATTTTTGAGTTCTGTTTGGTTCACGGTCTTCCGGTGACCTGCGCTCCTGCGCCGATTGCAGGGGCTACGGCGCCGGCCACCCTGGCAGGGACCCTGGTTCAAATGCACGCCGAGTCTTTGGCCGGCGTAGCGCTTTCCCAATGCTTGTTGTCAGGCGCCCCTGTGCTATACGGTGCTGTCCCGATGGCTATGGATCTTCGCAATATGGAGCTTTCCATGGGGTCTGTCGAGACGTCTATGATGAGCACATGCGCCGTCCAGTTGGCCAAGCGCTACAATCTCCCCATCTATGCATCGGCAGGCGTCACCGATGCCAAGGTGCCGGACATTCAGTCCGGCTTTGAAAAAGGAGTCTCTTATCTTCTTGTCGGCATGGCCGGGGCGGACTACATTCACCTTGCAGCCGGCATGCTGGATTCGGGAAACTCGATTTCTTACGAGCAGTTCATCATCGATAACGAGATTATCGGGATGACGAACAGGGTTTTAAAGGGCATCGATGTCAATGAATCGACCCTTGCTTTGGATTGTATCGAAAGGGTCGGTCCAGGCGGCAACTATATCACGGAAGAGCATACCATCGACCATATGTTTGATCAGTTCTTTTACCCTGCGCTTTCCGTGCGGATGAATTTTGATCTGTGGGAAGAACGGGAGAAGCCAACGCCGCTGACTTTGGCCAACGAGCTTGTGCATGAATGGACCGAAACCGGGGAAACCGTCCTTGATCCCGAACAGGTCTTGGAAATCAAAGAAAAATTCCCCGGCATCGTAACCCCGTAAACCTTATCGCGTTCTGCTTGGTTGAAAGACATTATGTCGCTTCGAATTATCGCATGCGGCATCTTTCAAGATGCCCTATCCTTTTTGGAAATCGACAAGGTAAGGCCTGACGTTCATGTGACTTTTCTGTCGCCGTACCTGCACAATCAGCCTTGTGAACTGGAGAAAGAACTTTTAAGTCATATCGATCAAGCCCGTCGGAAAAAAGAAAAAATTATTTGCATCTATGGCCATTGCTTGCCTAATATGGATGATCTTTTAGAGGGGCAAAACGTCCGACGGATTGAAGGACAACATTGCTACCAAATGCTATTGGGCGCCGAGGCATTTCAAAATATAATGAATGAAGATGCAGGAACCTACTTTCTCGAGAAACAACTCATCTGCCATTTTGACGAGTATTGTAAACAGCCTCTAGAACTCGACGACACTGAAATGAAAAGAGACTATTTTCGACATTATCGAAGGATCCTTTATATCCGGCAACCCCGTGACGCCGATCTTCTTCCGCAGTGTCTTGAAATTGCACGTTTTTTAGGCTTGAAGCTCCAGGTCCGGGATGCGGATTATGGTGAACTGCGGACAAACCTTTTAAAACTGATATTCGAATAGCGTGGGATAAAACCCGATAACACGATGAAGAAAGCCCGAAAAAACAAAAGAACAAAGAAAGGCCGGCGTTCCAGAAATCTTTCTCCAGCGAACGGAAAAGAGAAAAGGCACGTATGGCTGAATGTGTTGCCCAAAGAGATTTGGCTTAAGGTTAAACGCGGTATTACCTTGTGGGAAGCGCTTCAAGAGGTCGATGTACCCCTTGAAGGAGAGTGCGGAGGACTCTGTAAATGCGGCAAGTGCAAGATCAGAATCATTACAGCTATCGGCCCACCCACCAAGGAAGAAGTTAAACTCCTTTCCAATGAAGAACTCGAAAAGGGCGTCAGGCTGGCTTGCTGCACCAAAATCAGAAAGAGCCTCGTGATTTACACTGAGACCTTTGATGAAGAGGTGGAGTTTTTCCAAATCTTAAAACACGGCCGAATGCCCGATATTGAACTGAATCCCCTCTTGACCAAGTGCGCGGTCGAGGTTTCACCACCGAGCCAGGAACACCCCGAAGCAGATTTAGAACGGATACGACAGGCCTTGGGGCCTGGCTACGAAAACCTGATGACGACTTACCATTGCCTTTCCTCCCTCTATGAAGATATCCGGGCAACCGACTTCAAAGGCGCTGCGCTCCTTCACGACAAATATCTTTTGGCCTGGCAGTCTCTGGATATGTTGGCCAGAAGCTACGGCGTTATCTTTGATATCGGGACCAGTACCTTGGTGGCAAAACTCGTAAACCTCTTGGATGGGCAGGAACTGGCCGTGATTTCTCGCCTCAATTCACAGAGCAGACATGGCTCGGACGTGATCAGCCGCATTCAATTCATCCGAGAAAACTCTACCGGCCTGACCCGAATGCGGGAACTTCTTTTGAAAGATCTGAATTTATTGACAAGACGTCTCACCGAAGCCGGAGGCCTTGTCCTGGATGATATTCTCGTGGCAGTGGCCGTAGGGAATACGACAATGCAGCACATCCTGCTCGGCCTCGATCCCCGAGGGATTGCCGAGGCTCCTTTTTCCCCTGTAACGACAGAGGGGTTGACCTTCCGGGCTAAAGACGTCGGACTGCATCTTCATCCCGATGCCATGTTTTATATTCTGCCAAGCAAATCAGGCTATATCGGTGGAGATCTGATAGGGTTTATCCTGGCATCGGGCGCCTTTGACCAGACGGATCGAGTGGTCCTCGGCCTCGACTTCGGGACAAACGGCGAGATTTTTCTAGGCAATAAGAATAAGATTTTGACCTGCTCGGCAGCGGCGGGGCCGGCCCTGGAAGGGGCCAGAATAACCCATGGAATGATCGGCAAAGCCGGCGCCATCGAACGCTTTCATAGCGAAGAACATCAAATCAATTACCGCGTCATCGGAAATATCAAGCCGAAAGGGATTTGCGGCAGCGGCCTGGTCGATCTTGTGGCGCTCCTCCTCCACTACGGTCTCATAGATTCGGAAGGCCTACTCCAGCCGTTCAATCAGACAAAGGCTCGCGATGTGGATGATCACGGCTTTTTGGAAAAGGCGAACGAGCCATCCCGGTTTTTGATCGTACCGGCGACCGAAAGCATTGACGGCCGAGAAATCTACCTGACGCAGAACGATGTTCGGGAATTGCAGCTTGCCAAAGGGGCCATCGGCGCCGGTATAAAAATTCTTTTAAAGAAAATGGGCGTCCAGGTTGGAGACATCGACGTCATATACTTGGCCGGTGCCCTTGGGAACTATATCAATCCCATGAGCGCCATGCGGGTCGGTTTGATCCCAAAAGTCGACCCGGAAAGGATTGTCTCCTTGGGGAATACCGCTTCAACCGGCGCCAGAATGGTCCTCTTGTCGAGGCGGCATTGGGAGAGATCGATAGAAATCAAAGAGTTCGTGGAACATGTGGAACTTTCGAGCCACCCTGATTTTTCTGACTGTTTTGTAGAACAGATCGATTTTCCGACTGAGAATCTCTGGTGACCGGCCGTTTTGTCAGCTCTCAGTTCTGTTTCTACGAGTCACCTACTTCAGCAACTTTACAAACCTCTATGTGTGTAAACTATAAACTACTTTTTGGCCTTTATGAAGGATGCCGAAAAATCAACCTCCCTCACCGAAGCAAACATCACCCAATAAATAATCGCCGCACTGTAGACCTTTTATGCGAGGCATTCATGACTAGTGAGAACATTCGAAACGTAGCAATAATAGCACATGTTGATCATGGCAAGACTACTTTGGTCGATCAACTTTTGCGCCAGAGCGGCCAGTTCCGCAAGGGCGAACTCACCGGAGATTTAATCCTTGATTCTAACCCGCTCGAACGCGAACGCGGAATTACAATCCTAGCCAAGAATTGCGCTATAGACTATACCGACCGCAAAGGTAGAGAACTGCACATCAATATTGTCGATACACCGGGGCATGCGGATTTCAGCGGCGAGGTCGAGCGAGTACTCAGAATGGCTGATGGTGTGCTACTATTGGTCGATGCCTTTGAGGGTGTCATGCCTCAGACACGTTATGTTCTCTCGAAAGCGCTTGCAATGAGACTGACGCCAATTGTAGTGATCAACAAAATGGATCGCCTTAATGCCAGTCCACATGATGTGGTTAACGAGGTTTTTGATCTGCTGGTAGATTTGGGAGCTGATGATAATGCCCTCGATTTCCCCACAGTTTATGCGTCTGCACGCGACGGATGGGCAGTGACAGATCCGAGCAATCAAAAGGCAGAGGACATTCATGATGTATTCGACGCGATCATTGAACATATCCCTGCTCCGCAACTCGATGCCAACGCGCCTCTGCAGGCGCTCATCACTACCCTAGATTATAATGACTACGTCGGACGAATCGGGATAGGCCGCGTGTTTGCAGGAGCTTTGCATGCAGGAAAGGATATCATAGTGATCGACCGTGAAGGCAAGCATTCAAAGCAACGAGTTAAGCAACTCTTTAGATTCGACGGACTGGGCCGAAAAGAGGTGGATCACATAAACGTTGGGGACCTGTTCGCTGTAATAGGCCTTGAGAAATTCGATATTGGGGACACAATCGCTGATCTCGATGAACCTATCCCTCTCGCAACAGTAACGATGGACGAGCCGACTATCCACATGACGTTTCGAATCAACGACGGCCCATTCAGCGGTCGCGAGGGAAAATACGTTACAAGCCGACAAATCCTGGAACGGCTGCAAAGAGAAATCAAATCCAACGTAGCTCTTGGAGTAGTGGAGAGAGGAGAAGAGTTCATCGTCTCAGGGCGAGGGATTCTCCACTTGGGTATTTTATTAGAGAATATGCGTCGCGAGGGCTACGAACTTACAGTCGGAAAACCGGAAGTTATCTACCGATATGAGGGGAGTAAACGCCTTGAGCCGTTGGAACTGCTGGTAATTGACGTGCCAAACGTTAGTATAGGAGCCGTAATGCAACTATTGGGGGACCGGCGTGCTGAGATGAGTAATATGTCAGCCTCTGAAACCCATACGCATATTGAATTCAAGATCCCTTCCCGTGGACTGATTGGTTTGAGATCGAATCTCCTTACTTCTACCCAAGGCGAGGCGATCATGAACCATCGCTTTCTTGAGTACGGCGAATTTCGCGGAGAACTCCCCAGTCGATTTAATGGTGTGATGGTTGCAATCGGGGTAGGTCAGGTTACTGCATATGCGCTTGATCAGCTTGCTGATCGCGGTATTATGTTTGTTGAGCCCGGCGAACAGGTATATGAAGGACAGATCATTGGTGAACACTGCAAAGACAAGGATATTGCAGTGAACATCATCCGCCAGAAGAAGCTTACTAATATGCGTGCATCCACCAAAGATGCCTCGGTAACGTTAAAGACTGCGTGGCGTATGGAATTGGAGACAGCGCTTGAGTATATTGAAAGCGATGAACTGGTAGAAATCACCCCGCAGTCGATACGATTACGCAAACAACTCCTCAGAGATGTGGATCGGCGGAAAGAGATGAAGTGTTCGTCTCTTTGATTAGTGTCTGAACGAAAACGTAACTTCTCAATAAGTCCTCAAAATAGTTCAAGCTGTGCAGTTACCCAACAATAGCGCTTATGACTTGAATAATCTTCTCCTCACGGCTTGATTCATTTTGAAGATTCTAAGTTCACTACGCTAAATTGCAGATAACTCGGTCGCAAGCTCCCTCAAACAATCTGCAATTTTCAGCTTCACTCACTAAGAATCTTTATCAAAATGAATCAAGAAGGTTCGTCAAAGATCATTCAAGTCATATTCCGACTAACTGCACAGGTCGAAATAGTTCGACTATTCCTGCGGTTTTGCGTTTTCAGATCGAACAAATCTAACCTAAAGCTGAGCGCCAACTTGAGGAAGTTATTTCGTCCCCGTCCCTAAACGATTACAGTGCGTTTAATTATATCTATCACTTCATCTGTGTCATCTGTAATCGTTACCATATCTATATCCTGCGGTGAAATATACTTTCTTACCAAAAGTTCGCTTCGTAACCAACTCCACAGGCCATTCCAATAATCAGACCCTACCAGAATCACAGGAAATGGTTTTATCCGTTCGGTCTGGATGAGGGTTATTGCTTCAAAAATCTCATCCAGTGTCCCAAAACCGCCAGGCAGGCCTATATAAGCCTGTGCATACTTTAATAGCATCACCTTCCTGACAAAGAAATACCTGAATTCCAACTCTATATCCGTATAAGAGTTGCTTTCCTGTTCCATAGGGAGATAAATATTTAAACCAATAGACTTGGAACCTCCCTCCTTCGCCCCTTTATTCGCAGCCTCCATGATACCAGGGCCTCCACCTGTAATGATATTGAAGCCATCTTCAGACAATCTCTTTGCAATGGCTACCGCCTTTTCATAATCTTCTTCGCCAGGCAATACTCGAGAAGAACCAAAGATGGAAACACTTGGATAGGCATCTGCCAGGGCCTCAAATCCGTCTATAAACTCTTCTATAATTCGAAGGAGTCGTCTGGAATCATCTGAATTTATTGAACTAATCAGATACGGCCCTTCTTTCATATATACACTTGCAATTCTATGGCATCCAATCCTGAGGGTTTTTGACCACCTCAGAGGAATGTTTATGACTTCCTCAATTTAGCGACCATGTAAAAGCCATCTTACGCGTCGTAAACTTCTCTTTTTTCCAAAAAGGGATCAACCACATAGCGCAGCTTGCACTTTTTCTCCATCTCCTTCAAGAGCCCTGGAAGCTTCTCGCTATCGAGATCGTATATTCGCATGTGCACGTTCCGATAAGTTGGATCCTCTTTCGAAGAGTAACCCAATAAATATGCTATGCGGCCACCAATGCCGCGCACCAGCCTCGCTATCTCCCCAACAGCGCCCGGTTTATCCTGTACACTGAAAGCAACCTGATATCCTAGTTTATGTGGAACCGTGAAGGACATAAAAGTCCGTAATATATCGCTTCGGGTAATGATACCAACGATATTTCCCTCGTCAGTGACAACGGGTAGACCTGAAACTTTGTTTGTCAGCATAATGTCAGCCGCTTCTTCTATGGTATGGTCAGGCGAAACGGTGTATACATAAGGTGTCATAAGCTGACGGATCTTGATTTGTGAAGTAATGTAAAGGACCTCGCTAATGTCCAATGGTATGGCTTCCGGAGGAGATGCCTTTTTCAAATCTCTATCCGTAACGATCCCCACCAATTTGCCGGCTTCTACCACCGGCAGGATCTTGACATTACGTTCTTTTTGAAGCTTGAGGGCATGTTGTAATGAATCACTTGCGCGAATCGACATAACACCCACACTCATCCGGTTCTTAACTAACATCCTTCTACCTCCTTATATATTTCCATATATCAAATTTCACGGCGTTATCGGTCGGAATCCTCGACGACGTACTGCAATGTACGACTTACTCGGATTCCTCCCTCTGGCCTTGTGAAATTTAATATCTGAAAATCTATAGCTACAAGAATTCAAAAAGGGCTATAGGCAAGAAAACCTGAACGTAACCGTTCGCGCTGTGCCCCTTTTTCAAGGAGGGGAAGCGTGAATAATTACCAGGACACCAGCCTCCTATTAACTGATGAGTAACCTCTTATCACAAAAAAGAGTATAAGAAAAAGATGGCTGTATGTCAACTTTAAATTCAGCAATTTTGTTTGTGGCCAACCCCTTGATTAGAAATTTGGGCTTCTTTCATGTGTACTCAAAAGTAGTTTACGCCCATAAAGGCTCCTGGTTAGCGGAGCCTAGCATTTT
>Ga0209345_10001996_pt1 | contig 23405 bp, 25 predicted proteins | sample Cruoilmetagenom7_FD_187294 | JGI IMG/M metagenome (GOLD analysis project Ga0209345, IMG submission 187294) | Oil polluted marine microbial communities from Coal Oil Point, Santa Barbara, California, USA - Sample 7 (SPAdes) (version 2) | ecosystem: Environmental > Aquatic > Marine > Oil seeps ...
CATCGCTTTTGGGTAGAAAGTGAAAATCGTTTTGTTCGTCTTAAAGTGTCGGCAAAAGGCATGAGGGTCATTGATAAACTGGGTATAGATAAGGTTTTGGCCGACATACGTGGCCGCGGAATCAAGGTATAAGCTAACAGATCACGAAAGTTTGGGTGCTTCTAATGTAAATATGTCTTTTCCATACCCAACTACTCACATCCAACTACGTATTTTAGGTTTAAGCATTAAATTCTGGAGATTGAAAAATGAGAGATAAAATTAAACTGGTGTCGTCGGCGGGAACGGGCCACTATTACACAACTACAAAAAACAAACGTACCATGACTGAAAAGATGGAGATCAAAAAATACGATCCCGTAGTACGTAAACATGTTATGTACAAAGAAGGAAAAATTAAATAGGCTAATCTCAACGCGAATAGCTAATTATTTTAAATTGTTTAAAACATGAAAAAAGCCTGAGGCCAGATTTGCTTCGGGCTTTTTTTATGGATTTATTCGCATTTTTTAAGATCCAGATTTAAAGTCTTATCGACCTCAAGTTGCCATCCTGGTTCCAGCCAGGTCGTTGATATTGTTTCAGTTATTAAAGCGGGCCCGAGTATGATGTTGCCGGGGCCCAATAACTCCCTGTTTATAACGGGTACCGGTATGTCAGTGCCAAAAAGTCGGGTGTGGGTCGTAATCGCAGAACGGGCATGGTTGAGGTTTCGGGATTTCTTTGTTGATTTGTCCTGAGTGATAGGGTATCCCTTCGCCTGCACGCTTGCGTGAATATTGACCAATTCAATGGATTTATTCAAACGATGCCCATATCTTTGTTCGTGGTTCTGGTGAAAACAGCTCATGGCCTGGTTGCTATCATCTTGCCAGGGAATCTGCAGAGTAAAAGACTGACCTTTGTATCTTAAATCAAGGCGAGCTGTGGTGGTGATGAGTTCAGGGCTAATGCCCTCTTCTATTAATTCCTGTTTTCCCTGCTGGAATAAGCTGTCTAATGCTGCATTAATGGTTTGACTGGGCAATGTGGCCAAATCGGCTTGAAGGGTGCGAACCAGCTGGCGTTCAGCCGGCGCAACCAGCATGCCGTAGGCAGAAAGTACACCGCCATTACGAGGAATGACCGCCTCGCGGATATTCAGAGCAGTTGCAAGCGCACAAACGTGCAGCCCTCCCGCACCGCCAAAACAATACAGACAAAATCGGGAAGGATCATGTCCCTGCTCAATGGAAATATGTTTCAGGGCGCGGGCCATGTGTTCATTAGCAAGATTAATGATTCCTGAAGCCGTTTTTTCATTTGATAAACCAAGGCTCCGGGCAATGGGTTCAATGGCTTTTACGGCCGCTTGTCGATCCAGTGTGAGCGTACCACCTAAAAAAGAATCCGGCCTTAATCGACCCAGTATAAGGTGGGCATCGCTTACAGTTACTGCCTTGCCCCCCCGTCCATAACATGCCGGCCCTGGATTAGCGCCAGCAGACTCAGGTCCTACGCGCAACAAACCGCCCTCATCTATATAGGCAATAGACCCTCCGCCGGCGCCAATGGTATGCATGTCCACCATGGGAACGGCAACGGGGTAGTCACCGATTTGCCCCTCATTTGTCAACTTGATGGAGCCTTCTATGAGTGAAACATCTGTAGATGTGCCTCCCATATCCAGAGTAATTATTTTAGATCGTTTGCTGATTCGCCCCAGTTGTTGAGCCGCCGTCAGCCCCCCCGCCGGGCCGGATAATAATAATCTGACAGCATGTTTACCTGCCTGGTCAGCGCTTAATGTACCTCCACTTGATTGCATTATGCTCAATGATGAAGGGCAAAGAGCCTGGCTTAATTTCTGCAAATAATTTTGCATCAATGGCCCAAGCCAGGCATTTAACCAGGTGGCGGTGCCGCGTTCGAATTCCTTGTATTCTGGTAGTACGATTGAAGAACGAGAGCAAAAAATAGAATCAGGAATACTGTTTTCAATCTGCGTTTCGAAGTGCTCATCAAGGAATGAAAATAACAGGTTAATGGCTACGGCTTCGGGTTGAGCCATTTCAATTTGTTGCTTTAGGGTTTGCAGATCATCGTCGCTTAAAGGTTCTATGGTTTCACCCGTCGCACTGAGTCGACCACCGGTTTCAAAACATAAGTCAGGGCTCAGGGGATGTTTTTTACTTCCGGGTTGAAGGTTGTATAATTCTTTGCGAGCCTGGCGGCCAATGAAAAGCACATCCTTAAAGCCCCGGTTGGTGATGTAGGCGGTACGAACGCCCTTGCCTTCCAGCGCTGCGTTTGTGGCCACAGTGCTACCATGAACAATTTTAACTTCGCCCCTGGCGACATATTCATTTAAGCCCAGTTCACTGATTCCCTGTAAAATAGCAAGCTCAGGCGATTCGGGGGAGGATAATACCTTGTGTATAATCAGGCCACCGTCTTTGTACAGTACAAAATCGGTGAATGTACCGCCGGTATCAATGCCAAGAATCATGTTTTAAAAGTGTCCAGAAAAAACTCCGAGTTAAGGCCAATATAAAAGGTTAAGACCACAATAAAAAGGAAAAAACTTGCCAGAATTGCCTGAAGTTGAAACTACATGCCGGGGGATAGCGCCCCACCTTGAGGGTAAAATTGTTGAGAAAGCCATTATAAGGCAGGCAAAGCTGCGCTGGCCAGTGACACGAGGCCTGGGGGGGGAAATAAGCGGCGCGTTAATTGAAAAAGTAGGGCGAAGAGGGAAATACATTTTAATTGAAACCAAATCGGGGGTTTTGATGATGCATCTTGGAATGTCGGGCAGCCTGAAAATTGTGATATCAAAACAAGCGCCTGAAAAACATGACCACTTTGATCTGGTGCTTGTAGGCGGCAAAGTCTTAAGATTTACTGACCCAAGAAAATTCGGTTCAATTTTTTTGATAAAAAAAGAGGTACTTGACCAGCATAAATTACTCAAAAATCTTGGCCCTGAACCCCTGACTGAAGATTTTAATACAGGTTATTGTTATCAACTGTCCAGAAATAAAAAAGTGACCATAAAGAGTTTTATTATGAACGGCCACAATGTCGTTGGTGTTGGTAATATTTACGCAAATGAAGCTTTATTTCGCGCTGGCATTAAACCCGATCGACTTGCTGGTAAAATCAGTAAAGCGCGTTATAGCGTGTTAGTTGAGGAGATAAAATCAGTGCTTAAAAAAGCCATTCAACAAGGGGGAACAAGCCTGAAAGACTTTACCGGAAGTGATGGCAAGCCGGGATATTTTAAACAGCAGTTGCTGGTTTATGGCCGGACAGGTCTCCCCTGTTATCGCTGCGGAAAGACTTTAAAGGAGATCAGAATGGCCCAACGTTCCACAGTATATTGCACTCAATGTCAAAAATAGTCAGCAAACCATTCAGAAAAATCAACGAAGGCAAACAGAATTTCCAATAGGTAAGACATGGTAGATCGCCCTTGCCTGTAGTGAGTTTCAAAATTAGTAATCTGATTTAAGTTTAAATCTTGTTCGCTCAATTGAAGAGCAGGGATTCCCCCGGATAAGCAAACGCCATTTATCTTGACAGTGTAAAGATTGTAATCTAGCTTAAGGTTTATGGATAAATATCCAGATATAAAAAAACAGGATGATCAGGAATATCACCATGGAAATCTCCGGAAGGCTCTGGTGGGCGCAGCGCTGATTATTTTAAAAAATGAAGGAATACAATCACTTAGTCTAAGATCTGTGGCCAGGAGCGTGGGGGTTTCTGCAACTGCGCCGTATAGTCATTTTAATGATAAAACCAGTTTGCTAGCGGCAGTGGCCAGAAAAGGATATTTGTCTATGGCTAAGTCCATGGAGCTCGAAGCAATGGGGACAATAACGAAAAAAGAGAGAATGTTGAGTATGGCCAGAGGGTATGTAAATTTTGCCATAGATGAAAAAGCGCTTTTCCGGCTCATGTTTGGCAATGAAATTGGCTCGTTCTGCCAATATCCTGATCTGGAAAAGGCCGCCGCAACTTGTCAGGATTTGCTCTTTAATGGGGGTGGCGAGACCCTTTTGGAGAATGAAATGCCTCTTGCTACCCAGTCAGTGGAAGCGTTGGCTGTTTGGTCTCTGGTACATGGATTGGCAACATTAATAATTGATGGCGAGGCCAGCCCAGAGTCCTTTGGAATGAATGATCAAGATTCTTTGGTGGATGCAGTGTCAAGCTTGCTAATATTGGCCGAATAAAGGGAATTCTTGTTGAGTTTGTGCGCCTGTTAATAGATAGAAAAAGCCCTAAGATTAAGCTATAAACATAGGTGAACTCAGGTTTTTCCGTTGGGGATGTGCTTTTAGGTAAATCATGCGGCATAATCCGCAACAAGGGTATCTCTGAAATTGGCGTCAATGCCTGGCACTTAGACAAGTTTTGATAAGCCTGGAGAAACCAGGCTTAAAAATAAGCACAGGCAACAATACAAGCTCAAACAGAGGATAGTTATGTTAGCATTAAAACGAAAATTAATTGCTCAGGTACTAGCAGTGTTATTAGTATTTACATCAGTGATGCCGGCTGTTTCATACGCTGACAGAGTTGATGAGCGCCCAACAGCTGCTGAGATGACACTTGATGCTGTTGCCCGCCCGGTAATGATGGCTGGAACAGTGATTGGTGCAGCATTGTTTATTGTCACCCTGCCATTTTCTTTGATGGGTGGAAACTCCGTGGAAGCGGGTAACACCCTGTTTATTGGACCCTTTAAATCGACATTTCTTCGCTGTTTAGGATGCTCGAAAAAGAATCAGGGTTAAAAGCCAGGGCTTCGCGATCCAACAGAGTTTTTCATCTTAAAGCACCTCGTTTTATCTAGAAACAGGCAGGCCTAATATTACTTTGGGTCTGCCTGTTTCTTCTTTTCTAAAGCTTTGTACAGTTCTTTTGCAACAACAGGGTGGACAAAGTCAGAGATATCACCATCCAGAGACGCAATTTCCCTAACCAGGCTCGAAGAAATAAATGACAGGTGTTCCGATGGCGTTAAAAAAATTGACTCCATGTCCGGAGACAGTTTTCTGTTCATATTGGCCAGTTGAAACTCATATTCAAAATCTGAAACAGCTCTAAGGCCACGAATCACTGCAATAGCCTTTTTTTCCTCAACGAAATGAGCAAGTAACTTGTTAAAGCCAACCACTTCAATATTATCGAGGTGTCCCAAAACTTTTTTTGCCACTTCAACCCGGGTTTCCAGGCTTAGCGCAGGGGACTTTTTTTGACTTGAAGCAATTGCGACAATAACGTGATCAAACAATCGAGAAGCTCTTTCAACGAGATCCTGATGTCCATTGGTAAAGGGGTCGAAGGTGCCTGGGTAAATTACTCGAGTGGCCATGTTGTTGCCTGTAGGGTCTGCTTATTGTAAATCAGGCCATGGTATCGAATTAGACGGCCTAGCTCAAATTAAGCCGATGTTTTATTGGAAAATAAATGTGTGAGTTTGAATTAATGACCATGAAGTCGCGATTGGCTGTTAAAAAAAATAAAAGGGCATGTTAAAGGCTCGCCTAAAGGCACCTATTGGTGGTGTGTGGACTCTGGTGATGCCGTAGTGTTCAACCTGGCCAGAATATTTCATGAATACACTGCAATTCACCTTATCGCCGGTTTGATTGCCGGGATTGTTGCCTTTACTCGAAAAGACAGTTTGTACCAGGCTCCCCGCTGGCCAAATGCTAAGGTATTCTGATACGCAAGGAACGCACATGTTCCTTTCAGCCTATGAATCACCAGGTATTTCAGTCGTGAGCACGTTCTTTACACATCAGCCCGGCGTTATCACCTTGGCAATTCACGAAATATCCGGGCTAGAGACCGCAATTGGACTCGCTTGAGAGTGAGGTTTTTAGGTTTAATAACAAGCTTGATATAAATGATAATAAACCTCTCCGGAACGTTTTTGCTTCACCAACTGCCAATTTTCCGGCATCTCCTTTGAAACCACTTTAAACTCCGATTCGATATAAATATAGGCACCAGGCTTAAGGAAATTACCTTCGTGTAAAGATTTTACAACTGGATAGAGAAGATCCTGATCAAAGGGTGGATCCAGAAAGACAATATCAATCTGCATCTCATTCATACGAGTAATAAGCCATTGCTGGGCCGAGTCCTGATATATACTAGCCTTTTTGCAATTTAGTTTATCCAGCTGTAATTGAATGGTAACGCAGACTGGTTTTGATAAATCAACGATGATGGCTTCCTGAGCACCTCTTGACAGGGCTTCAAAAGATAAGGCACCACTGCCTGCAAACAAATCGAGGCAAGTTGCGCCTTCAATAACCGGCGCTAGCCAGTTAAACAAGGTTTCACGAATCCGGTTTGGTGTGGGTCTAAGGCCTTGTTGGGGAGCAAAATTAATTAATCTGCTGCGCCATTCTCCACCTATAATACGCAGGCTAGACCCCTGGGTGTTTTGCTGGGGTCGAAAACTGCGCTTTGAAGATTTGGACATATAAACCCGGGAGCCTCTAAGTGTGTCTGGGTGTGAAGGATGCTGGGCACTACTATGGGTGCGAGGCGTAGTATACAGTGGTAGGATACTGGTTTGATAGCTTAGAGACGCCTTTATAGCAGCAAGGAGCTCACTGGGCTGGCTGTAAATAATAGAAGCAAAGTAATAAATAATAGCAGTAAATAAGAGTATCAATATGTTTGGGTTTGGAAAAAGAAAAAAAGATAAGACGACGGATAAGCAAAATGCCGAAGAAGTCCTGAATCAGGAGATTGATGTTGTGTCTGATTCCGGGATAGTTAACCCGGAGCAAGAAGATCAGACGCCTGATAGCGATGAAAGTGAGACTATTAACTTAGAAGAAGAGGCGCGTGATCTAGTTGACAATGAGCAGTCAGATATAACTACGCAGTCTCAAAGTAAATTAGTAGAAGATAGTACGCAACAGGCGAAAGAGAAAAAATCAGGATTTTTTTCACGATTGCAAAAAGGCTTAGGTAAAACCCGTTCGGGTTTTAGTGATGGCCTGGGTAATCTTTTGCTGGGTGAAAAAATTATTGATGATGAGTTGCTTGAAGAAATTGAGATGCAACTGGTGATTGCCGATGTGGGGATTGACGCGACTCGCAAAATCATTTCCAGCTTATCCCAGCAGATAAGCCGTCGGGCTCTAACAAATTCAAAAGCACTTTATAAATCATTACAGGCTGAATTACAGGCTTTACTTGAGCCCAGGGAAGAAGAATTAATTATTCCAGACTCTGATGAAACTTTCGTTATTATGGTGGTGGGTGTTAATGGCGTTGGTAAAACCACTACCATTGGTAAAATTGCCCATGCTTTAAAAGCCCAGGGCAAGTCGGTTATGTTGGCTGCAGGGGATACCTTTAGAGCTGCGGCAGTAGAACAGCTTGAAGCTTGGGGTGAACGTATCGACGTGCCGGTTATATCCCAGGGTTCTGGATCTGACAGTGCTTCGGTTATTTTTGATGCCTTGCAGGCGGCTAAAGCCCGCAATATAGATGTGCTGCTTGCTGATACCGCGGGGCGTTTGCAAAATAAAGCCGGCTTAATGGATGAGCTCACAAAAGTTAAAAGGGTGCTGGGCAAGCTGGATAAGAACGCGCCTCATGAAATCATGTTGATTCTGGATGCGGGTACCGGTCAAAATGCCCTGAACCAGGCTGAGCAGTTTGATAAGGCTGTTGGGCTCACAAGCTTGGTAATAACCAAACTCGATGGCACCGCCAAGGGCGGAGTTATATTTGCCCTTGCCAGCCAAATGGAGTTACCCATTCGTTACATAGGTATTGGTGAAAAAACGGAAGACCTACGTCCCTTCAATGCCAAACAGTTTGTAAAGGCTTTGTTTGAAAAATAATAAATTTTTTTTGATCTTGAAATGAGCGCACATGATTCGTTTTGAACAGGTAAGTAAGCGTTATTCAAATGGGCACGATGCCCTGAAGCAAGTTAGTTTCCATTTGCAATCAGGGGAAATGTCGTTTTTAACCGGGCACTCTGGTGCTGGAAAAAGTACTTTGTTAAAATTAATTATGTTGATTGAAAAAGCCAGCCAGGGTCAGGTAGTTTTCAATCAACAAAACCTGGCCAATTTTAACCGGCGTAATGTGGCACTGTATCGCCGTTGTATTGGTATGGTTTATCAAAATCACCAACTTTTATTTGATCGAACAGTTTATGATAATGTAGCCCTGCCTTTAATTATTGCGGGCTATAATGAAAGAGATCTGGGGCGAAGAGTGCGCGCTGCACTGGATAAAGTGGGTTTGCTTAGTAAAGAAAAATTAAACCCGGTTTCTTTGTCAGGAGGTGAGCAGCAAAGAGTTGGCATAGCCAGGGCTGTTGTTAATAAGCCTGCTTTACTTTTAGCAGATGAGCCCACCGGTAACCTGGACCCAGACTTGTCTGCTGAAATCATGGATATTTTTGAACAGTTTAGCCAGGTAGGTGTGGCCGTTATGATTGCTACCCATGATTTGGCATTGATTTCACGTTATGACCATCGTTTGTTGGTATTGGAAAATGGTCAGTTGGTTAAAGATAGCGGAGCAGAAAATGTTTAACTTGATAAACTATTCTGCTTACGAGGAGAATTTTTTTGGCTGGTAAACCTGGCAGTAAGGAAACTTCAATCAATACTGCCAGCACCCGTCGAGGTGCGAGTAATCAATCTGTTACGTTCAGAGAAAAAACAGACAGTTATTTTCAAAATCATCAATCTGTTGCGAAGGACAGCGTGCAGCGTTTATGGATACATCCTGTAGCCAGTTTATTGACGCTGGCCGTGATTGCTATTGCATTGGCTTTGCCTTCAGGTTTTTATTTATTATTAAAAAATGCTCAGGTCGTTACCCAAAACTGGGATGGAAGAGCGCAAATTTCATTGTTTTTATCTGATAAGGTTGACGAGAAGCAAGGCATGGAGCTTGGTAATACCTTGAGAAAACACAAGGATATACTGAAAACAGAATTCATTTCCAAAGAGCAAGCTTTAAAAGAGTTTGAAGACGTCTCAGGCTTAAAGAATGTTATGAGCGGCCTTTCTGAGAACCCTTTGCCTTCAGTCATTATTGTTTACCCAAAATCATCAGAACCCGATTTTTTAAATATATTGCAAGGTCAATTGGCAAAGGAATCCGGGGTCGATCTGGCTCAGCTTGATTCCCAGTGGGTACAACGCCTGTATAGCATTTTAAAACTAGGACAAAGGATTGTTGGAGCTCTGGCCATTGGTTTGGTATTGGCCGTTCTATTGGTTATAGTAAATACCATCGGCCTGGCCATAGAAAATAGAAAAGAAGAAATTATTATTACCAAACTTGTAGGCGCAACCGACAGCTTTGTACGCCGACCATTTCTTTATACAGGCATCTTGTATGGATTTGGGGGTGGTATGCTGGCTTTATTTATTATTAATGGCTTTTTGATTTGGCTAAACAGTCCGGTGAATGAACTGGCACACCTTTATAACGCTCGTTTTAGTCTTTCCGGGTTGGGATTCGTTAATAGTTTTGGCCTGTTAATTATTGCCGCCTTGCTGGGTTTGCTAGGTGCCTGGATGGCGGTTGGGCGACACCTTCGAGAAATTGAGCCGCATTAATTCATTTCTAAGAACAGCTTAAGATAAATATAATTGAAACCGGTTTACCTGTAACAGGATGCTTTGGGGATAGCGTTTCAATTGTCTTAAAATTATTTTCCTTAAACAAGTTAATCCATGATTGTAAGGTTCGGAAATACCAGGGTGCGGGTTCTACGAAATTTTCATTAAAGCCATCCCATGAGCCATCAATCCATCCATCGGATTCGGATTCAATGTTGTCGGGGTGCAGTGTTTGAATAATAAGACGTCCATTCGGGTTCAGGCATGCTGACAGCTTTGCAATTAAGTTATCTACAGAATCCTTTCCAAAGAGTGAAAAATTACAAACAATGGCATCAAATTTGTCGATTAATTTCCCTTCAATTATGTCTTCGTAAGTTAAGTATAGGAAATGGGTCTTTTCAGTATCTTTTACCCTGGAATTGCAAAGCTGAATAAATGATTCAATAGCGTCTACCCCGGTGGCCTGAATCCCCTGACTTGCCAGTTTTCTTACCAGCCATCCTTCCCCGCAGCCAAGATCAAGTACTGTGTTTACGCTTTCTGCCCCAATAGCATCAATAATGGCCTTGTTAGTTGACAGGGTGCGGGACTCTATTTCACTGTTGCCAATGGCTCTGGACCAGGCATCCGCATTGATATGCCAGGATTTGATAATTTTTGCTTCATATTTGTCAGTCATAATCAAAGTGGGCAGAAGCTTGCTGAGTCTATAGGGTTGAAATTTAAGCTAAATGGGCGTATTACACAAAACCAGATGGAACTTTTGTAGATATTAGCACTCATAGTACAAGAGTGCTAAAATGTAGTTAATGGTTAATCTAAATAGCTGGAAAATGGTTCGGCAGATAATGAGCCAGGGGGCTATGGGGGAATATAAATGAGTCAGGCTTTAGGCATGCAATCTTTAAATCTTAGTGTTCCAGGTGTTGATCTGGATGCTTATTTGGGGTCTGTTAATAGTATATCTGTTTTAAGTGCTGAAGAGGAACGCGAGTTAGCGGATCGTTTATTCTATAGTCAGGATCTTGATGCCGCGAGGCAGTTAGTAATCGCTAACTTACGCTTTGTTGCTTATATTGCAAGAGGCTATGCAGGTTATGGTCTCCCTCAGGCGGATTTGATTCAGGAAGGTAATGTGGGTTTGATGAAGGCTGTTAAAAGGTTTGATCCTGAAAAAGGTTTCAGACTGGTGTCTTTTGCCGTGCACTGGATAAAGGCCGAGATCCATGAATTTGTACTTCGTAACTGGCGTATAGTTAAAGTGGCTACTACCAAAGCCCAAAGAAAACTCTTCTTTAACTTACGTAGCGCCAAGAAGCGCCTTGCTCTGTTGACCAGAGAAGAGGCTGAAGCAGTGGCTCGGGATCTGAATGTGCCTGTAAAAGATGTACTTGAAATGGAGGGTCGGCTTTCAGCTCATGATATGGCCTTCGATTTACCATTAGATAGTGATGAAGATAGTTATCAGGCGCCTGCTTATTTTCTGGAGGATCAGGATTCTAATCCTGCGGAATTGATAGAGGAACAAGCTCAGGAAACTTCTGATAACAAAGCTCTGCGTGAGGCGATGCTGACTCTGGATGAAAGAAATCAGGATATTGTGGTGCAAAGGTGGTTGTCTGAGGAAAAAGCAACATTGCACGAACTCGCCAAGAAATACAATGTGTCAGCGGAGCGCATTCGTCAATTAGAAAAAAATGCCATGGCAAAATTAAAAGATGCGATGCAGGAATTGGGCGTTGAAAGTTTTGGAGTAAGTTAAACTTCCCATGTAGTATAAAAAAACCGCCTAGAGGCGGTTTTTTTATATATAAATTTTTAGAATCTTGAATCTAGGTTAACAATGAATCAGTTTCTTTTCCTTGGTAGTATTAATGCGGCAATAGCTATTATGGCAGGCGCTTTTGCTGCCCATGGTTTAAAATCCAGGCTCAGTACTCACTACCTTGAAGTATTTCAAACCGGAGCGCAGTATCATTTTTATCATGCTCTGGCATTATTGATAGTGGGTATAATCATCCAGCAATTCCCTGAGCAAGGCTTACTGAAGTGGTCAGGATATTTATTTTTATTAGGTATACTGTTGTTCAGTGGTAGTTTGTATACCCTTTCTATCACCGGTATTACCTGGCTGGGCGCGATTACTCCCTTGGGGGGAGTGGCGTTTATCGTAGGATGGTTGATGATGGCGGTGGTCTTTTTAAAATAATCGCTCGTATTGGCTAAAAGGATTATGAAAAGTGATAAAAATAATCGTTAACGGCGAGGTTCTTGAGGTTTCTGAAAATTGCACCTTGTCCGGTCTGGTTGAGCAACTGGAGCTAGTGGGGAAAAAAATTGCCATTGAATTAAACATGGAAATCATTCCCAGGAGTTTGCACCATGAAACCAGATTGCATAATAGTGATAATATTGAAGTTGTTCAGGCAATAGGGGGCGGGTGAGAGTGTCAGATAAATTAATTATTGACGGTAGGCCATATCTATCCCGGCTTTTAATTGGAACCGGTAAATATAAGGATCATGAAGAAACGGCAGCTGCCATTAGCAACAGTGGAGCAGAAATTGTTACTGTTGCGGTTCGAAGAACCAATATCGGACAAAATGCCGATGAGCCCAATATTCTTGACGTTCTGCCTTCAAATAAATACACAATCCTGCCAAATACCGCCGGCTGTTATACCGCTAAAGATGCCGTTAGAACGTGTCAATTGGCCAGGGAATTACTGGATGGTCACAGCCTGGTGAAACTTGAAGTGCTTGGGGATGAAAAAACCCTTTATCCTGATGTTGTGCAAACTTTGGCTGCGGCTGAAACCCTGGTTAAGCAAGACTTCAAGGTCATGGTGTATACTTCTGATGATCCAATCATTGCCAGGCAACTTGAAGAAATTGGTTGCGTGGCGGTGATGCCACTGGCTGCACCCATCGGCTCGGGTTTGGGGATACGAAATCCATATAATATTAAACTCATACTGGAAAACGCCAGAGTACCTATTATTGTAGATGCCGGTGTTGGCACTGCTTCAGATGCTGCTATAGCCATGGAATTGGGCTGTGATGGTGTATTGATGAATACAGCCGTAGCACAAGCGCAAAATCCAGTTTTAATGGCCTCGGCAATGTGTAAAGCCATTGAGGCAGGCCGAGAAGCATTTCTTGCCGGCCGTATGCCGCGAAAATTATACGCCAGTGCGTCTTCGCCAATTGATGGGACTTTTTTCTAAGCATGCTAGCCCGGATATTTCATGAATATGCGAAAAGACAGCTTGTACCAGGCTTGCCGCTTGCCAAATGTTAACTTGTTCTGATACGAAGGGAACGCACATGCTCCTTACGTATTAGCCCGGCGTTATCACCTTGGCAATTCACGAAATATCCGAGCTAGTGGATGATGGTTGAAAAGAAAAAAACCTTGAGCGATGAAAAACCATCTTCTGAATTAAAACGAATTCGCAGTTTTGTATTGCGGCAGGGCAGAATGACGGCTGCCCAAAAAAAAGCTATAGATGAACACTGGTTCGAATATGTATTAGAGGTGGGGCAGGGGATGATCAATCCTGAAAGAGTATTTAATCGAACCGGACCCCTTGTGCTTGAGATTGGCTTTGGTAATGGCGATTCTCTGACAAAAATGATGAAAGAGAATCCGGAAAAGAATTATTTAGGCGTTGAAGTGCACCGTCCCGGTGTGGGCAGTTTGATTAAAAAAACAGTTGAAAATAATTATTCCAATCTGAAAGTATATTGCGATGATGCCGTTTTGGTAATGCAAAACTGTATTCCCGATAATAGCCTTGATTGCGTGCAAGTATTTTTTCCAGACCCCTGGCATAAAAAAAAGCATAAAAAACGACGCCTGGTACAAGAGGAGTTTGTCAATCTGACCGCTTCAAAATTAAAATCAGATGGAAAATTTCATTTGGCTACTGATTGGCAGGATTATGCCGAGCAAATGATGAAAGTTGTTAGTGAAGATGAAAAGTTTATTAATACATCAGGGGAAGGTCAATATTCCGAGCGGCCAGAAACACGGGCACTAACAAAATTTGAAAGTCGGGGGCAGCGCCTGGGTCATGATATGTGGGATTTGATATTCTCCAAAGTTTAATTAAGGGCACCTCTAAAAATGCACTTTTCCCGCGATAGCGGCGTCACCGATTTTTTGCTCCTGCAAAATCGGCATACCGTACGTCCCTGTACATAACCGATTTTTTGCTCCTGCGAAATCGGCATACCGTACATCCCTGTACATAAGCGACCTTCTCGAATTCCAATGTATGACTTATACATTCGGCTTTGGCATCCTGCGTTGCTCTACCTCTTCCATCCCTGCAATCATGCCGGCTACAAGGTAAATTATAGCGTATTCATGAAATATCCGGGCTTAGAGCCTGCCCCGTGAGTGAAGCGAATGCGTTGGGTACTTTTGGTGGTCATGCATTCGTCCGTGCGGGGCTTCCTTGCTCTCATGAGAAAATCACTATTTTTGGAGGTAGCCTTAAGTTTCAAGATAGAATTTAAAAAATACCTACTGACAAACCTGCTGCCATAGTCATGCCCATTTCTTTGCATTTATCCAGGGCCTGATCAGTGACTTCTCCCTTGCAAATGATCGGTTCCATTATCTGTTTGAAAGGGTAACCTTTGGCAATTCTTTGAATATTATAAACGGCACCGGAGCCGTCATTCTCACAGCTAATAAAAATGCCATAGGGTTTATTAGTAAATTTTTCTTGTGCGGGATAATAAGTTCGATCAAAAAAATCTTTAACAGCGCCAGACATATATCCAAAATTTTCAGGTGTGCCAATTAATATGCCATTTGACCATAATAAATCATCAAGATTTGCATCAAATGCCTTCTTAAAGCGTATGTCTACATCTTCAATTTCCTCCGCGCCTTTTAGAACGGACTGTGACATACGTTCAGTATTGCCAGATTGTGAGTGATAAATAATCAACAAATGGCTCAAATCATAACTCCTGGGTTTAATAATTCGCCAATTATTAAAATGTCTTGATCGCAGGTGTTGGTAAGTATTAGGATACAATGTCTACCTGATCTGTTTGCCCGACCAACACGCCTTACTTTAAAAAATAAAGTTAATCCAAAGTAAATTCTATCACCATTCTGGCGCGGAGAGTTCCGGTATTAGCTACAAAGTATTAAATAATGATCTAATTTAATGTCTAGTAACAGGAATGTCTGCTACTACACAATACTCCAGGGGCAAGTAAAGGTTTTTTCTAACAAGAGTTATCTAGTTTTTATGAGTGTAATTGATTTTAATAACAGCGAAAAAGAAAACGAAGAAAGTCTTGTTGAAGGAACAGGAGATAATGGAGCGGAAGATAATAATGAGTCGCTCTATATTCTCGGTGCCAGCGAAAAAAAAATGCGTTCAGAACTGCTTAAATTTAATGAGCCTGACGATGAAACAATTAATTATGTTGCTTTCAACAACATTATCAGCCAAACGCAAGAAATGCATAATATCATTAACCGTTCTGAAAGATTGGCTCGCTGTGATTTGCCGGTTTTAATTTATGGCCAGGCTGGAACGGGTAAAAGTATGATTGCTGAGGCAATTCATAATGCGAGCTCAAGAAGATCAAATCCGTTTGTGGCGGTTAAATGCGCAGCTTTAATGCCGGGATATATAGAAACTGATTTTTTTGGTGGCTCAAGTGAGAATACATTTGCCAATAGCAGTGCTGCAATAGGATTTGTCGAACAGGCCAATGGCGGAACGTTATGTCTTGATGAATTGGATGCTCTTCCGGCATTTATTCAGGTGCAGTTTTTAAAAATAATACAGACAGGTGAATTTAGAAGAGTAGGTGATGATAAAGTCAGGAAGGTTGATGTTAGAATTATAACGGCTACTTCAAAAAATTTAACTGAACAAATAAGATTGGGAAACTTTCGTACCGACCTGTTCTACGCCATTTCCATTGGCGTAATAAACGTACCTTCCTTAAGGAAACGAAAAGGTGATCTTATTTATTTGGCAAATTATTTTTTAAGACAAATAAATCAGGCCTCTTCGTCCCGGTCTGATTATGTGCCAAAGAAATTATCTTCAAAGGCGCGAAACCTGATATTAAATTATTCATGGCCAGGAAACGTCAGGGAATTGTATGCGACCCTGCTGAGGGCAACAATCTGGATCGACCATGAAAAAATCACTTATGAAGATTTAAAAGAAGCCCTATTGCTGGGTATTCATTAGTTTTTCTGGTTTGACATTCCCTAAACTCTCCTGCTTCGGTATAAACTCTTATCCTGTAATTGTTATATGAGCATGTGTGAATAAACCAAAAAACCCCAGAGGGTCGGCTCAAACTAGTCCGGATGTTTCGTGTTATGACAACAATCTCTGCAATCATACCGGCTACAAGGTGAATTGTAGCGTATTCATGAAATATCCAGCTATATCTATAAATTTGCTTAGAAACGATGTGTAGAAAAATAAAATAAGTCACTTTTTTGGCGATGACCTGAACCAAAGACGTTTTCTAAGCAGAGGAACTCTATAAAAAAGTAAGACGAGTAAAATAAAAAGGTAGGTAAAAGTTGGATAGTCAAGTAACTTGGCCATCCAGAAATAATGCAGGATAGCACAAAGGGCAATTAGATAGATAAGTTTATGGAGGCGGTTCCAAACTAAAGGCCCTAAAAACTGGATAGCTCTCGCATTTGAAGTCAAAGTTAAGGGTAAGAGTAATAAAAAAGCTAAAAATCCTGAGGTGATAAAAGGATGCTCTTTTATATCAAGCCAGATTTCAGGCCAATCAAAATATTGATCCAGTATTATATAGGAAGAAAAATGTAGAAAACTATAAAAGTAAGTAAAAAGCCCAAACATTCTTCTCAGGAAAAACAATTGATAAAGATTGAATTGTTCTCTTAGGATTGAAACGGATAAAGTTAAAATAAGAAAGCGGTATGCCCAAAGACCCGTATAGCGAGTAATTTTTTCAATAGGGTTGGAGCCTAGTTCATTGAAAAAAAAGAGAGAAGTTAAATATAAAACGGGAAAGCACGAAAAAATAAAAATTGTAGGTTTTAAATAAGAATTATTATTTTCGATGAGATTAAATAAATTCATAAATAATAATTTTAACCTGAATATAGAAAACAATTATCTTTTCGCGTAAAGGCAACAACCCCGGCAATCATGCAGGCAACAAGGTATATTGAAGCGTATTCATGAAATATCCGGGCTAGAGCGATCCTCAAAAAAGTTTTGTTAGATCAAGATCCACATATAAGTGGGAAACGTCTTCTGCGTATCCATTGAACATGATTGTATTGCGTTTTCTAAATTCGCCAATTCGTCGCTCTTTTCTTTGGCTCCACCTTGGGTGGTTAACATTAGGGTTTACGTTCGCATAAAAACCATACTCTGAAGGCGCTTTGTCGAACCAGGAGGTTCTGGGTTGTTTACTAGTGAAACGTATTTTTACTATAGATTTAATGCTTTTGAATCCATATTTCCAGGGGACAACAAGCCTTAAAGGCGCACCGTTCTGGCCTAATAGATTTTTTCCGTATAAACCTGTGGCAATAAAACTTAAAGGGTTCATGGCTTCCGCTATGGTTAAAGCTTCTCGATAAGGCCAGTCTAAGTACGGGCGGCGTTGTCCCGGTAACTGTTCGGTATCGTATAGAGTCAAGAATTCAACATATTTTGCATTGGAGTTAGGCGAAAACCGTTTAATTAAATCGGATAAAGGAAAACCATTCCAGGGGATGACCATTGACCAGGCTTCAACACATCGTAAACGGTATATTCGTTCTTCGACTGAGTGAGGTTTAAGTAAATCTTCAAGCGTTAATACACCAGGATTATCGACTTCGCCTTCAATAGCTACTGACCAGGGTTTTGAAGGAAAGTTGCCAGCATGTTTTGCCGGATCAGATTTATCGAGACCAAACTCATAAAAATTATTATACCGGGTAATATCTTCGTAGGGTGTGAGCGTGTCTTGTGCTGAAGGAGGTGGGCTGAGGTCTGATTTTTTTGTAGTAAGCGAATTTTTACTTTTGGCATCGTCACAGCCAGTCAGCAAAATACTGGACGAAGTAGCAGACACAGCAAGACCGACAGCAGAAGATGCTATAAATTCTCTACGTTGATGATAGATATGTTCTGGTGTGACCTCGTTTTCCTTGCAGGCCGATTTTTTAATGGTTTTTATAATCATATTTTTATCTAAAAAGTTATCACATAACTGTGGGATGTATTTTTGAACCCGATACTTTATCAGGGTAAAGTTTACTTAAGACAATGGATGATCCTTCAGGTATGACCAGGCTTGCATGATCACGGTTTAGTAAACCGGGTTCGCTTACACCGCATGAATGAGCGATCATTGACACCTCTTTAACCATATTTTGTTGATAGCGCATAACTCTTTCGGCTTTATCCTGAGGCACAAGGCCGCGTTGTAATTTTTTATTATGAGTAGTTATTCCTGCTGGACACGTGTTTTTGTCACATTGTAAAGCTTGTATGCAACCCAAAGAAAACATAAAACCCCTGGCTGAGGTTATGCAATCCGCTCCCATACAGAGAGCCCAGGCAACTGGAGAGGGCGTGATTAGTTTTCCTGAACAAATAACTTTTATTCTTTTTCTAAGGTTATACTCAATAAGTTTGTCCACTAATAAAGGTAGACTTTCACTCAAGGGCAAACCTACACTATCGATAAGAGGTAAAGGGGCAGCACCGGAGCCGCCTTCGGCACCGTCAAGGGTGATAAAGTCAGGAGCGGAACCAGGGCCTTTTTTTATTATTTCCAAAAATAGTTCGTCCAGCCATGATGATGAACCAATAACACATTTGAAACCTGTGGGTTTACCGGTGGTGGATCGAACAAAGTCGATCATCTTCAATAAATCTTTAACGGTTTCAAGTTCAGGATGACGATTAGGGCTTAAAGATGCCTGGTTTACAGGAATACCACGAATTTTTGAAATTTCAGCAGTAACTTTAATGGCTGGAAGAATGCCGCCCTTGCCAGGTTTGGCACCTTGACTTAGTTTTATTTCAAACATTTTCACTTGTTCATGGGCAGCAACTGCTTTTAGCTTGTTTGAATCAATAGCCCCGTGTTCATTTCGAATACTATATTTTGCGGTACCGATTTGAAACACCAGATCTGCGCCACTTTCTAGATGAAAGCGAGACAAGCCACCTTCTCCGGTGTTTACCCAGCAGCCGGCTTTTGCAGCTCCATTTGAAAGAGCTTGTACTGCTGGTTTTGATATCGCACCGTAGCTCATGCCTGATATATTGAAAATTGAATTAGTTTGATAGGGAGTTTTACAATCGGAACCGAATACAATTGTGCCTGGTAACTTTGCATCTTCGTCTAGAACTGGGAACGCAGCGCTTAAAAATAAAACAGTTCCCGGTTCAGATATGTTTTTTGTTGAACCAAAAGGTACCGTATTGGGCAGGTTTTTTGCGGCTCGATAAGACCAGGATCGTTGCTCACGATTAAACGGTAATTCTTCTCTATCCATGGCAAAAAAATATTGGCGGAAAAAAATTCCAAAATGTTCAAAAAAATATCTAAACCAGCCAATTAATGGATAATTGCGTCGAATGGCTTGTTTGGTTTGAAACCTGTCGATTAAAAAAACAAAAATAAGAGCAAGAAAGATAAAGCCAACTGCAACAATAAAAAGTGTTGCCATTATTTCCATAATGGCGAAAAGCCAGGCTCGTGACTCTTCTGGAATCAAATCCATGGGTTTACTCCTTCTGGGCCATCAAAGATTTACTAACTTAAAGTTCAGGGGGTGAAACATCTTCTATCTTGGAGACATAAAATAAACAATCACTTTTGGCAATTTCAGCACTACCCGTGGCCATAAATATTTTTAATGTTTGTATTGGGTAAAGACCGCCATTGATTAATTGAAAATACTCACCTAACACATCATGACCTTTGGCGTTCCTGATATTAAATGTTTCCAGACCATTCTTTCCTGTCCATCCGAGGCAGGTATTTGTGTCAATCGTTTGAAAATTCAAATGTTCAATATCATCGCGAATAGTAAAATCAAAATCTGTCTGTGAATTTTGGCCATACGTCAGTGAAAAATGAGGTAAAATTTCCAGTCTTACCGGGTGTATCAAACGTTCCAGAAAATAATGTGGTGATGCGGATACAAAAATATCTTCAGTATTAAAAAAATTGAGTAAACCTTCGAAAGCGAGTTCTTCAGAATGACTGTCTTCTACTCCTCCGCATTCAATGGTTACTATTGGTAGTTCATCAGTGGCAAATTCCATCAGCGCACCCAAAAACACATCAGCAACAATCAGTCGATGGGTAAACAACGAGGCAATGGCATCATTTTTATGATTTTCTTTAACTGAAACTGCAAATGCCGGACCCGCACCTGAAGTATTATGTATATCAATAATGCATTCGGGTTTTAGTTTATCAAACTCATCTAATAAAGCCTTGGCCAGTAAACCTTCATGATCATCAAAAGGAGGACGAAAACAGCGATTGAGATCACGATGACCGGGTAAATGGCGAAAATAAAATCCAGGTGGCTCAAGTGCAGTCTCAATCGAGGCAATAAAAAAATAAATATCTACAGCGGGTGCTGGGGGATTTAATTTTATCCAGTGGTATATGGCATTTAGTCCGGACGGCTCATTGCCGTGGAGTAAAGTCGTAACTATTCGGCAACGGTTTGTATCCTGGCCAGAAAACTTGAGCATTGTGGGGCCGCCAAGTCGCTGTAAAAACTCGGTAGGGTCATTGCCTATTTCTTCAGCAGAAGGTTCTTTCCAGAGTTTAATCATTGGGGTCAAATTATTTCGCTCCATTCGCTAACGGAAATATGTTTTTGATATTCTCTGCTATAGTTTTCGACAAGTCCTTTTAGCGACTGTTCAATATCATTACCTTGTTTTAGTTTTCGTAACATCCGGCGTTGCCATAACGCACCGGTCATCCCACTGGCTAAACGAGCACGAATATTTTTGCTGATCAAATCAATTTCCTGCTGATTTACACCTAATTCATCAAGGCCCTGTTCTGCCAGAGGCAGTACCTCCGCAATGATTGATTTAACGGGCTTTTCTTTTAATTGGGATTGGCGGGTAGTTGGCCAAACCAGTTTTGCATTCAGGCCTTTTTGCGCAGCGCGATAAAAATTATTCTCTGCATATCGAAATGGCAGGGCCGACATAAGACTTGGCATTCTAGATTGAAATACCTGGCTGAGGCCTACCAAAAAGGCATTTGACGCCAGCATATCATCTATTGTTGGCCCCGCGGGAGTTGAGCGCATTTCTATTCTTAAATGTCCCCCATCGTTGGGGTCATATACAGCCCGGTTCCACGGCCAGACGGTACCGTGGTGCAGTCGTAATTCTTCCAGTTTTGGTATGCCACCGTTTTTTACCGTTTGCATCGGATCTTCATTGCCTATAACAGGAAGTATGGGGGGGTAAAGCAGGGCATTTTGTTCGAAAAGTTCATAAACTGAGGTTCGTAACCAGCCAAACCCGAAGTCAACCCGAGCTGGATGTTTCCACGACAGTTTATTGGGTTTACGGTTATCAATAGATTGTTTAAACAGGGTAATTCGTGTTTCATCCCAAAGTTCATGACCAAGCAGTGTGGGAGAATTAACGCCCAGAGCCAGGGCAAGGGGCGTGAGCATTTGTATGGCATTATAGGCATTGGCGAATGTTTCGGGGCTTACTCGCCAATGAAATTGAAATGAAGTATTGGCGCCTTCAAGGGTGATAGTGTTGCAGGAAAAAATCAGTGGTTCGGATCCATCTATACTGATTTGAAATGGGTCTGTTTGATGTTTGGTCAAACCCTGTGCTAATGCCCTGTAACGCGGAAAATCACTCATGGCCTGAGTACTTAAATCATCCATGGTTAATGTGGGTAAAATGCCAATAGGTAATATTGATGCCTTAAAGTTGTCGGCAGTTAAAGATAGTTCTTTAAGAGCATTTTTCAGGTCCGCTTTCATAGCTGAAAAAGGTGCACCTTTTGCGGGTACTGGTGAAAGATTGTATTCAAGATTGAACTTGTTTAGCTCTAACTGAATCTGAGCTTTTATCTGCGGATTCTTGATGCCATCAATTATTTCCTGGTTAAGTCTGGCTGGTTTTGCCTGTCTGTCCAGAATATAGACTTCAAGTTCAGCACCAAAAGAGGGAGCACCTTCACCAAATCCCGGCTGTTCAAGCAGGTATTTAAATGCTTCCAAATTATAACGAACTTTCTCGGCAAATAACGCGTACTCTTCAGGTTTAAAATCACATCGATCTACAGCAAGTCCCATAAGCTTTCCCTTTATGTTGCTATAAGTAATCTATATATTAACCTTTTTATGAAAATATAAATAAATTTTTTAATTACCAGGTAGCAATTTTAATCTTTAATATAGGCACCTATAATAGGTTAAAACTCGAACACGATAAAAACCGGGCTTTCGTGTTTAATTTTCGTTTCAACATTAGGGCAATTACATGACGCTTCCAACCTTGAGACAGCTTCAATATTTTCTTGCAGTCATGGAGTTGCGACATTTTGGTTTGGCTGCGGAACAATGCTGTGTCAGTCAATCAACATTGAGTGCCGCCATACAGGAGCTGGAATCAATGCTCGGGGTGCAATTGTTTGAAAGAAACCATCGCAAAATAAGCCCAACCGAGTCGGCTTTGGCCATGGCTGAAAAGGCTGGGCAAATACTGGGTTTGAGCGAAGCAATGGTTGAGGAGGTTCAGGATAAAGGCCTGGCTATGAACGGTAACTTGCGCTTGGGCGTTATACCTACCATTGGGCCGTTTTTACTGCCGAGAATATTGCCTGAAATTCGAAACCGCTATCCAGACCTGAAGCTCCAGTTAATAGAAGATCAAACTGCAAATCTGTTAAAACGGATGAATGAAGGAAGTCTGGATGCCATAATTTTGGCCTTGCCCTTTGACATAGGGAAACTGGAAAAAAAAATATTTTGGAGTGAAAACTTTATGGTAGCTATGCCTACTAATCATTCCATGGCAAAACTGGAAAGCATCAGCTCGTTGAAATTGCCCGCAGAGGAATTATTATTGCTTGAGGAAGGCCATTGTTTTAGCGAACATGTGATTGAAGCTTGCCGAATGAAAGGGAAGGGTAAAAATAGTGCTTTTCAGGGTACGAGCCTATATACCCTGATCCAGATGGTAGCCAGCGGCCAGGGAGTGACTTTTGTTCCTGAAATGGCCATAAACTCTGTACTAATAAAAGTAGAAAATATTCAATTCAGGCCACTTTCCGAGCCGGGACCGCATCGCGAGATAGGACTGGCGTGGCGGCCTTCTTACCCTAAAAAGGAAGATTTATTGCTTCTGGGCAATACTTTTAATGAGTTTTTAAGCGCTGATTAAAACAGTACATCATCCTCTTTCAAAACCTGGTTGAAGTCATAAAATGGCATATTATCAGCGGGTGAAAACTCACTATTTAAAATAACTTACCATAGCAGTGCGAACGTCCAGTTTGGGCCGGCCAACTGCGGTTTTTGGGTTTAACATATTCGCGGGTTTTAAGCTTGGGATTTTATCGGTATAATTGGCGGCCTTATTTTTCAGGGCCGGTTATCTGGCTTGATAAAAACGCATAAATGACGACGGGTTTGCCTCACATTATAGAAAGATTTGCCTTTTATGATTTGCTGCGGCATAAATTGTATTTAGAGGAGTTACAGTGAAAAAATTTAATTTCCCATTATTAAACAACAGCA